>JAEEGJ010010050.1_pt1 | contig 24891 bp, 20 predicted proteins | sample 8958761 | NCBI WGS metagenome assembly JAEEGJ01 (sample SAMN16246546, study PRJNA631951) | gut metagenome | biome: gut microbiome; feature: rumen; material: RS-attached | host: Bos | place: Iran: Karaj | collected 2018-10 | reverse complement strand
AATTCCAGATAGCCACGAAATTGTAATCGCACAAGAAACGCAGCGAGAACCGTTCACGGAACTTGGAAACCGAAGGCTCGTCGCTGTCTTGTGCTTCGGCAAAGGCAAACCCTGCGAACACCAGGGCGAACAGGAATTTTTTCAGGAAGCACTTCATCAGGGGCCTTGAAAAGATAATAACATAAAGAGCCCCTAGCGCATCAGTCTGTTCCAAAGAGCATCTTCTAGATCGCGTCTGGAATCTACGACGGCGGTAACATCGTTCAGGGAACCGTTCTTCTTGGCAGATGTTTTGCCCGCCATAATGAACGCGCGCTTTCCAACCGCAAGTAAATTAGGGGCGTGGCTCTTCACGCAGTCTTTTTCAACGTAGATATCCGTGGGCACGTAGAAACGCATAGAAAATTCCTTTCCTGATTATTATAATCCGAGTCCTTCGATTATTGAGCGAACAGATGACTCGTCAGTAATTTCCATTTTGGCAAGAATGTTTTTTATTCCATCAATGTTTTTTGTTCGGACGAATTCGTCAAATTGGTTCATAAAACCGCCGAGATACAGCCGTTCGTTTACCGTCATGCCTTTGTATTTTTCAGTCATGCAATCATTCGCTTTAAAACTATAAGTCCTGTCTTGAATATACATTATTTCGTGGATTCGCATTTGCCTTTATGAAGAAAGTGTAAAAGCGATTCTTGCTCTTTTCATCCTGTGTAAAGCGCTTTTGTAAAAGCTTTTTTTGAGCTACTTTGTCTGATGCGGAGTGCGACGAACGTTTATATATTTCGTCTTGTAAACCCCTATATGAAGCTCGGCTTCAGGAGGCTTGAGATGATTTGTTTGAACGACTATCTGTTCTCTGGAAACACGGTGCTGAAGATTCTGCACCAGTACTCGAACGAGCTCAGGAACAGCGCGAAAGGAACGCGCAACAGCATTGACCTCGCACACTCGAACTTTCTGATACAGATTATTGAATTGCTCGAGCACAACGACTTCTTGACCTCGCAGTCCCAACGGATAAAAGAATTCTATAAATTCATGACGAAGGAATATCCCTTTCTTGCGTTCACGTTCAAGGGGCGCATCAAGTCGTTGATCCGTGCCGAAGAAAAGTTCAACGGGTATATCCTTGAATTTATCTACAACTACTACAAGAAGAATGGAACGTTCCCATCCGAAGCCGAAATCAAGAGCAAACTGAATTTCCGCGACCTGATTGCTTACCGCATCGTCATCTCGATGCCGGTTTGCCATATCAGAAAAGGCGAAGACCGCAGCGAAGTCGAACGGAAATATCTCTACGAAATCGCCAACGCCTTGCCCGAATTCCTCGAAGAGCGGGGCTTCACGGCAGAAGTTTCTAAACACTTGAGTGACAGCGGACATTCCGACCTGCTCAAGAATGCTGTCAGGCCGTATTACCATGACTCGGTGGCGACTCCCAGGAGCTCGGGCTACCAGTCGTTACATATAACATTTTATGACAATCTTGCGCGCTGTTACACGGAAGTCCAGTTGCGAACAAAGGACATGGACGACTTTGCCGAAATCGGCGAAGCGAACCACTTTGGCTACGAAAAGTCGCAAGAAGAACGTCGCTCCAAGCACGATCAGATTCCGAGTGGCGAGTGTGTCTACTTTGACGAGGCTTACGAACGCCTAGTGAAATTGCAGGAACTCGAACTCGCGAAAATAGACGTGAACATGTTCAAGGCCATCAACAACCACCTTATCAACGATGGCTGCGGACTGTTCAGAGGTCGGCAAATCTTGCCGTTCGAACACCTGTCAAGGTTCCAGAACGATTTGATTGATTAGAATACACGGAAGAACAAATTCTATATTTGTTCCCGATGAAAATCCTGTTCACAGATCTTGACGGCACGCTCCTGACCGACGACAAGCGCATTTCGGATACCGACATGCGCTCTATCCGCGCGATGATTGATGCGGGTCACAAGTTCGTGATGACGACGGGCCGGCCGCTCACGAGCGTGAAGCAACTGGCGGAGCAGTACGGGTTCCTGGAACCGGGATTCTTTCTCGTGAGTTTTAACGGCGGGCTCATCTATGATTGCGGCGAAAAGAAGCCGATTCTCACGCGCTACATTCCCGTCGACGAGGTCAAGGCCATCATGGATGCCGCGCACGCCCGCGGGATGCATGCGCACACCTACTCGGGCGACCTCGTTGTTTCGGAATACGAGACGGAACAGCTCAAGACGTATTGCCGCCTGATGAAGATGGATTACGTGGTGGTGAAGGACATCCGCGAGTACTACGGCGAGTTCGTGAATGTCGTGGTGAAGCCACCCATCAAGGTGAACATCATTACGCCCTTCGAACATTCGGGCCTCGTGGATTTCCGTACCGAGATGCGGAAGACTACCGAGGGCAAGCTTTTCGACGTTTTCAGCAAGCCCGAGATGCTCGAGTTTTCGCACATGAAGAGCAATAAGGGCGATGCGGTGCGGTTTATGGCGGACTTTTACAAGGTGCCGGTTGCCGATACGATTGCGGTGGGTGATGAGGAAAACGATTGCCCGATGATCGAGGCGGCAGGTGTCGGTGTCGCGATGGCGAACGCTTCGCCGGTGGCGAAGGACATTGCCGACTACGTGACGGTTAGCGACAACAACCATTCGGGAATTACCGAGGTGATTGAGAAGTTCGTGCTGGGCTAGAGAGTTTTTCTATATTCTCCCGAGAGGTTTTTCTATGAAATTCTTTGTGACGGGTGTTGGTGGCCAGTTGGGCCACGACGTGATGAATGAACTCGCCAAGCGCGGGCATACGGGCGTGGGCTCGGACATGGCTCCCGCCTACAGCGGTGTTGCCGACGGTTCCGCCGTGACGACGATGCCCTACGTGCAGCTCGATATTACGGATGCTGCGGCTGTCGAGAAGGCAATTTCTGAAGTGAACCCGGATGCGGTGGTTCACTGTGCGGCATGGACTGCGGTCGATATGGCCGAAGATGACGCGAACGTGGCGAAGGTCCGTGCGGTGAACGCGGGCGGTACGCAGAACATCGCGAATGCCTGCAAGAAGCTCGGCTGCAAGATGACCTACATCAGCACGGACTACGTGTTTGATGGCCAGGGAACGGAACCCTGGAAGCCCGATTGCAAGGATTACAAGCCTCTGAACGTTTACGGACAGACCAAGCTCGAGGGCGAACTCGCCGTGAGCGGAACTCTTGAGAAGTACTTTATTGTGCGTATCGCTTGGGTGTTCGGCCTCAACGGCAAGAACTTTATCAAGACGATGCTTAACGTGGGCAAGACCCACGATACCGTGCGCGTGGTGAACGACCAGATTGGCACGCCTACATATACGCTCGATCTTTCGCGTTTGCTGATAGACATGAACGAGACCGAAAAATACGGCTATTACCATGCCACGAACGAAGGCGGGTTCATCAGCTGGTACGACTTTACTTGCGAGATTTTCAAACAGGCTGGCTACAGCACCAAGGTGGTGCCCGTGACGACCGCTGAATACGGCCTCAGCAAGGCTGCGCGCCCGTTCAACAGCCGCTTAGACAAGGGCAAGCTCGTGGAAGCCGGATTCAAACCGCTCCCCACGTGGCAAGATGCCCTCGCTCGTTACCTGAAGGAAATTGGGGGCTAGCGATGGAAGAAAAGCAGACCTACCGCGAAGTGATGCCGGGAGAACTCCCGTGTGAAGTGCCGGAATGCGACGGCGTGATGGTTGTCGACCCCGACAACAGCTACAAGCTCACCTGCGACAAGTGCGGACACATTAAAGAGTGATTGATGATTGATAATTGATGATTGATAATTTTACATCATCCATTATCCATTATCCATAGCCAAATGTCTTACCAGAGCTTGAACATTACATACCCGGACCTTCCTGTTGTCGAACATCGGGAAGAGTTCTTCGAGTTGCTCGAGAAGCATCAGGTGGTGATTGTCAAGGCGGATACCGGTTCCGGCAAGTCGACTCAGCTGCCGAAGTTCTTGTTGGAGTGGTATGCTACAGTTCGTCATTCTCGCGAAGGCGAGAATCTCACTGATGCTGTTCGAGAAAGAGATCCCCGCCTCCGCGGGGATGACATGAGTGTTTTCAAAATCGGCGTAACAGAGCCCCGCCGACTTGCGGCGATTTCCATTGCGGACCGCCTGCGCGAGGAACTCAAGGACGAAACGCTCGTCTCTACGAAAATCCGCTTCTGGGAACAGGGCCAGAGCGACGCCCCCATCAAGGTGATGACGGATGGCATCCTGTTGCAGGAATTCCGCCGCGACAGGCTCTTTAGGCAATATTCGGCCATCGTGATTGACGAAGCGCATGAACGCTCGCTGAACATCGACATCCTGCTCGGCATTTTCAAGACGGTTTTGCAAGAACGCCCGGAATTCAAGCTGATTGTGGCTTCCGCGACGCTCGATGCCAAGCTTTTCGAGGAATTTTACGACAACAGCTGCGTGCTCGAAGCCGAGGGAAGAACGTTCCCCGTCGATGTGGAGTATTACTTTGACGGGGGAATGGGTAATCGTCATTCCGGGCTCCGACCCGGAATCTTGTCTGATTTTGGGATTCCGGCTCAAGGCCGGAATGACGATGCTTCAAAACGTGACGCCAGCGGCAAGGGCGATTCCGGCCTTTTGGACGAGGCGCGCGATGCGATTCTCGATTTGGAAACGCGCCATCGCGACCACCTGCTTTGTTTTTTGCCGACGGAACGCGATATCCAGGATTTGGCGGCCGAACTTGCTCACGAACTGGATTCTGCGACTTTCGATATCCTCCCGCTTTACGGGCGCATGAGCCCCGACGAACAGCGTCGCATCTTTAGGCATACGGAAAAGACCCGCGTGGTATTGGCGACGAACATCGCGGAAACATCGCTTACGATTCCTGGAATCGCCTATGTGGTCGATACGGGTACGGCCCGCATTTCGCGCTACAACGCGCAGTCTCGAATCCAGGGTCTGCCCGTCGAGGACATCTCGAAGGCGAGTGCCCGCCAGCGCACAGGGCGTGCGGGGCGCGTAAAGCCCGGTGTTTGCATCCGCCTCTATTCTCCCGAGGATTTCGAGAAGCGCGACGAGTTTACGGAGCCAGAAATCCGGCGGAGTAATCTCGCGAACGTGGTTCTGCAACTTCGCAGCCTCGGGCTGGAACTCGAGAATTTCCCGTTTTTGCAGTCGCCGCCGCATTCGGCGTTCCGCGGCGCGTACAAGACGCTTTTTGAACTCGGTGCGTTGACCGCCGATAACGCCAGCGGGCATGTGACCAAGCTTGGCCGCGAGATGACGCGCCTCCCGATGGATGTGGCGCTCTCTGCCGTGCTTTTGCGGGCACGCGATGCTGGCGTTTTGCAGCCCGCGCTGATTGTTTGCTCGGCGCTCTCCATCCAGGACCCGCGTGTGGTGCCGAGCGAAGAACCCGAACGCACACGCATTCGCCAACTGCACCGCAAGTTCGCGGGCCATAAGAGCGATTTCCTTACGTTCATCTGCATGTGGAACGCCTTCTGCGCTGAATGGGATGGCAAGACCTGGAATAAGTTGCGCAAGTTCTGCGACAAGAACAGCCTGCATTTTCTGCGCTGCCGTGAATGGATTGATTTGTATGAACAGTTCGGGCGCATCCTCGACGTGAAATTCGAGAATCGCGTGTGCCCGCTCGACAGTTTTCACCGCGACAACCTGCACATCGCTTTGCTTTCTGGATTCCTGGGTGGCATTGCCCTGCGTGACATGGAAAACGGTTGCTACCGCCTGGTAAGCGGGCGTGAAACGCACGTGTTCCCGGGCAGTGACCTTTACGGCAAGAGTGTGGAATGGCTCTTTAGCGCCGAAGTGCGCGAGACGAGCCGCATTTTCCTCAACAAGGCTGCCGAAATCAAGCCTGAATGGATTATGCAGGTGGCGGAGCCTTTCTGCACGCGCCGCTGGTATGCGCCCACATGGAACCAGGAACGCGGTTTTGTGGAAGCGGTGGAGGAGGTGAGTTTCCGTGGGCTCGTGATTAGTCGCGGCCACCGCGTGGATTATGCCCGCGTGAACCCTGATGAATGTGCCGAGATTTTCTGGCGCGAAGCCGTAGTACTTGGCCAGATGGCGCGCCCGTTTGCTTTCATGACGCATAACGAACGCGTCGTTGAGGACTTGCATGCGCTGGAAGCCCGCAAGCGCCAATTTGGGCTTGCCCCGAGCGAAGATGCGCTGGTGGATTACTACACGCGCATCGCGCATGAAGTCAATTCCATCAAGACGCTCAAGGACTACATCCGCGAACATACCGACCAGTTCCTGAAATTCGATGCGAAGTTCTGGCTGGACCAATTAGACGATGCTTCGGCAGGCTCAGCAACCGGGACGAGAGGCGAGAGGTTTGGAAGCCGATTGTCGGATTTCATGGGCAAGTTCCCTGAGCATGCCGAAGGGAACTTAGCTGCAAAGAAATCAACCGCCAAAGCACCGGAACTCGGTGGTTCCCTCGAACAGTTCCGCATCGAAGGACTCGACGGTTCCAGCCGCATGGTGATGGGCGAAATGGTCTTCGATGCGATGCGCGACTGCGACGGCATCACGCTTGACCTGCCATACGACATGCTTCCGCAGGTGACTCCCGCGACGCTTGCGCTCTCGATTCACCAGTGGCGCGAATGGATGGAAGAATCCGTCATCCGTGAGATGTCCAAGGCTGCGAAAAAGCAGTTGGATGGCAAGCGTACGTTTATAGACGACGCCTTCTGCGACAAGCTCAAGGAAAAACCGCACAAGGCTCCGCTCTTCAGCCTCTACGAAGTCTTTGCCGAGATGAAGCAACTTGATTGCGACATTCCGACGGTTACGCCCGAAAAGGAAAATCACTTGCGGATTCACGCGAAAATTTTCAAGCAGGGGTTCCCGGAGAAATTTCCCACCGAAATTAACCCGGAATGGGGCAGTTTCCGGCTTTTTGCTGCGGTTCGCCCCGTTTTGGTGACGTTCGGCATTGATTTTGCGCTTGGCGACATGCGCTTTGGCTGGCGCTTGGGCGAATCGGCGCTCATGACTCCGGCAGAATCTGCGTTCTGGCAAACTTTCCGCAAGCGCGTAGTGGTTCGGCAGGCTCACCAACCTGGCAAGGTCACTGAGCTAGCCGAAGTGACCGATTCTGCCTCCACGCTAATTGTTGATCGCCTGAATATGCTCGAGACGGGCGGTCTCTATTCCGACGGTTTCAAGACGGCGCTCAAGTCGTGGGTCTTGAAGTCGCTCATTGCCGACAATCTTGACGCGAACCGCTGTGTGCGTTTTTCGGGCCTCGAGTATTCCCGCGGCAAAAAAATCCGCGATTTCAAGAACCTTGCCGCAAGCACCCGCAGCGAAGATGAAGAAATGCGCCTCGCGCTTGTGCGTGCCACCTACGAATCGGCGCTTCTCGGAGCCGACGCCTTTGTGAAATTCTGGGATGTTCTCCGCGAATTCTCCGTGGCGATGCGCCAGGGTGGCGACCATGCCCGCGATGCTATCGCCGCACTCATGGCGAAGAACAAGTCTATCTCGAAAGTGGCGGCGCTCTACTTGCCCGACCACAAGGAAAATACTTTGTTCGAAAGGCTTTCCGTGCTCGGCGGCGCACTTGATGCCCGCGATTCAAAAGCACTTGATGCCCGCAATTCATCCCCAATCGGAGAAAAAATAGACCTCTCGGTCAAGGATCTTCGCGAAATGTTCCGCCCGTTCCTCAAGGCCCGCTTCATGAAGGACCATGAGCTCAAAAGCGCCCGAGACATTCTCTCGAAAATGGAACGCATGCAACAGGACGATTCGGAGTATCCGGAACTCTACCTGCAGGCCTCGGCCATGCTCGAGGACTTTGAAATTCTCAAGTTCAAGCGCAAGGGCGATGATACCGAAGAAATCATCGAGGAAGATTCCCTCGCGAAACTCAAGGGCCGATTCGGACGCTTGAAATAGCCGATTGCGGCCCGCACCCCCGCGGGTGATGTGGCCTGCGCTCCTGCGAATTTGCTAAATTATGGCCAATGATTTATGTGAAACGCCTATTGTGCGCTGTTTTGGTCGTTTTCCTTGCGGCCTGTGATGTTCCGTTTACCAAGGAAGATCCCGTCGTTGTCTCGGTGGGGTCTTCGAAGTTGCATCTTTCGGAAATTCAGAAGCAGGTTCCCGAGTGGGATTCCTGGGATGACCAGCAACGCCTCAAATTTCTTGAAAATTGGATTGAAGAAGAGACTCTCTACCAGGAAGCCGTCGAAAACGGTACTGACAAGGACCCCGTCCTTGTGAGGCAGATCGAGCAGACTGTGCGAAAGATTGTGGTGGACCACTTTTTGCAGAGCTTTGCCGACACGATGGTCGTGGGTGATGCCGAGAAAATCGACTTTTACCATGCTCACCCGGAGCTGTTCCTGAGGGGCAAGACCTCCATTTCCGGAGCCTTGATCTTTTTTAGGGACTGGCAGTCGGGCGACCAGTATTACAGGGGCCATAAGAACCTCAAGTACGATTCCCTTCCAGGCCCGCATTACCTGATCAAGAAGATTGAAACGTTTGAATCCGTGACGGAAACTCCCGATTCGTGCATGATTACAAGCTTCGATAGCGTCGAGGTCGGCATGCTCACCAAGATGAAGTACTGTGGCGGTGCCCTGAAAATCGCTGTCGTGACTTCGAAGCTCGATTCGGCCGACGTGCTGCCTTACGAGGAAGTGGCAGAGGAAGTGGGAACCCAGGCTTGGCTTGTGCACCGCGCCGAGGTCATGGACCGTCTCAAGAAGGAATGGAAAATGGAACGTCCCATTTTCTCGAAGACCGATGTTTTTAGTGAAAAGGAAAAGTAATGAAGCGTTTTGAATGGTTTGCTCTGGCTATAGTTTCTTTGGCTGCAACGGCGCTGGCCGCTCCCGTGTTGATGGACGGTGTGGCTGCCGTGGTGGACGGGAAGCCCATTATGCGGTCCGAGTTCATGAACAGCCTCTACCAGTTCCAGGAGACGCCCGAAGGCTCCGCCATGTCGGAAGACCAGCAGAAGGATTATGTCCTGGAACGTCTGATTGAGGAGAAGGTCCTGCTTTCGCGCATCGACCGTGACTCCATCGTCATCAGCAATTCCGAAGTGGACCAGCGCGTGACCGCTCACCTCACGCAGCTTGCGGCAAGCCAGAACATCGACCTCGCAACGCTAGAGAAGGCTGTCCGCACCCAGCTCGGTATCAGCATGGCCCAGTACCGCGACCAGCTCTCTAAGCAGGTCCGCAGCCACATGGAAATTTCCCGCGTGCGTCAGATGCATGTGGGCTCCATCAGCCCGACCAAAAAGGAAGTGGAGGCGTTCTACAAGGCGTACAAGGATTCCTTGCCGCGCCAGTACAACTGCGTCCTCTTGAGCCACATCCAGATTCCCATTGTTCCGGATTCCATGATCGTGGATTCGGTAAAGAACGTTGCCGAAGGCCTGATTGACAGCTTGAACCTCGGGATGAGTTTCGAACTTTTGGCCAAGAACCATTCTCAGGACAGCTCCGCCGCGAAGGGCGGTGACCTCGGCTATTTCAAGCGCGGCCTTTTGGACCCCGCATTCGAACGCGCTTTGGACCAGCTCAAGAACGGTCAGTATTCGACGAGCCCCGTCAAGACAAACCAGGGCTGGCATATCGCCCGAGTGCTCGGCCGCAAGGAAGACGGCGTGCGTTCTGCGCAGATTCTGTTGCGTACGATTCCTACTGCCAAGGACAGCGCAGCCGTGATTGCCCGTGCTGATTCCATCAAGGCTGCCGTCAAGACCAAGGAAGACTTTGTCGCTGCGGCAAAGAAGTTCAGCGAGGACAAGTCCAGCAATTTCCGTGGTGGCTTGCTCGGCTGGTACCAGAAGAACGAGATGGAACCGGCTTATGTAGACCCTGTTGCAAACCTGAACGTGGGCGAGGTCTCGGAACCGGTCTTGATTGATGGCGCTTACCATTTGTTCCGTCTCGATGACGCCCGCCAGATTCGCGAGCTCACGATGGAAGAAGATTACGGCAAGATTGAGAACCTTGCCGCGAACCATCTGGAAAACGAGAAACTGGAATCCCTCGTGAAGAAGTGGCGCCAGGAAGTCCACGTGGAAGTCCGCATGAAGGATTAATCGTCTAGGTTCTGCCGATGATTCACTTTACCCACGTCACCAAGTCGTACGAAGATAACTGGAAAGCGCTTTCCAACGTTACGCTTCGTATTCACAAGGGCGAGTTCGTCTTTTTGACGGGGCACTCGGGCGCGGGTAAGTCGACGATGCTTAAGCTCATCTATATGGACGAGCGCCCTGACGAGGAACGCGGTGGCCAGGTGATGGTGAAGTTTACCGGAGACTGCGTTTACGACAGCAAGAATACTCCCGACAGCAAGATCCAGGGTTTCCGCCGCAAGATGGGAATCATCTTCCAGGACTTCAAGCTGTTGCCCGACAGGAACGTTTTCGAGAATGTGGCGCTCGCGCTTCGCATTGTGGGAACTCCGAGCAACAAGATTAATGCTGCCGTGTTTGACGCGCTTGCGCTAGTGGGAATCAGCCAGAAGCGTTTCGCGATGCCTTACACGCTTTCGGGTGGTGAGCAGCAGCGCGTGGCGATTGCCCGCGCGATGGTGCACAACCCGTATGTGCTTTTGGCCGACGAACCGACCGGTAACCTCGACCCGAAAAACGCAGAAGAAGTTTTCAGCATTTTCAAGGAAATCAATGCCCGCGGAACGACGGTCGTGATGGCGACGCATAACCCGGACTTTTACCTGAACAGCCCCTTCCGCCGCCTGGTGCTTGACCACGGCGAACTCTTGAACAGAGACTTGATCTAGTTTATTTCCCGAATTTCGCCGGGCTTTAAATCGCCAATCGTGTACTTGTCGAACTGGATGCGCACGAGGCGCATGACTTCGTAACCCAAGTGGGCGAGCATGCGACGGATTTCGCGGTTCTTGCCTTCGGATAGCGTGATTTCGAGCCAGCACTTCTTTTCGCCTTCGCTATGGAGTACGGCGCGCTCGGCGTGCATGAATTCTTCGCTCTCGCCGAAGACGCGGGGCGGCACGTTGAAGCCGATTTCCATTTGTCCGAGTTCTTCGGCGGTGGGGTGGCCTTTGACCTGCACGCGGTAGATTTTGATGTGCGACGTCGGGACTGGATCCTTCGCCCCGGCGGGGCTCAGGATGACGTCGGCCCATTGCGTGTCGTTGGTGAACAGCAGCAATCCTTCGCTCGCGGCGTCGAGGCGACCCACCGGCGATATGTGCGGCACGGGCTTGCCGGGGAACATCTTGGCGTATTGCTCGCGGAACAGGTCCATCACGGTCTTGCGGCCTTTCTCGTCGCTTGCGGTGGTGACGATGCCACGCGGCTTGTTCATCGCGAAGTAGAATTTCTGGGCGACCTCGATAAGCTTCCCGTCTATGGCGATTTCGTCGTTCTCGTAGGCGGGCGTGTCGGGATCGCGCACAATTTTACCACGCAAAGAAACCCGGCCCTCGCGGACCAGGTTTTCTGCGATGCTACGGCTGCAAAAGCCGCGCTTGGAAATGACGCGTGCAACCCCGTGAGGTTTCGTCTCGCGGTTTACTTGCCGAGATATGCCTTGATGTTGTCGAGGCATTTCTTGTTCTGCGCTTCGGTACCCACGGTAATGCGGAGCACGTCACCCATCGCAGGCTGCGGACGGATGATGGTGCCCTTGGACTGCAGGAATTTGAACGCGTCAATCGGGTCCTTGAATCCGCTGACGGCGATGAAGTTCGAGTGGCTGTCCACGTAGGGGAGGCCCAGTTCCTTGAAGCCGGCCTTGAGCTGTTCGAGGCCCTTCTTGTTGAGCTCGCGGACCTTGTTCACGTATTCCTGGTCGTCGATGGCGCCGATGGCGGCGGCCTGGGCGATGCTGTTCACGTTGAACGGCTCACGCACGCGATTGATGAGGTTCACGATTTCGGGGCGGGTAATGCAGTAGCCCACGCGGAGGCCGGCGAGACCGTAGATCTTGCTGAATGTGCGGCAGCAGATGATGTTCCTGCCTTCGGCGATGCGGCTGTTGAAATCCGGGACCAGTTCCGGCGTGTCTTCGATGAATTCGGTGTAGGCTTCGTCCATCACCAGCACGCAGGTTTCCGGGAGGCTGTCGGCGAAGTCGATGATTTCCTTGGCGGTGAGGTCGGAGCCCGTCGGGTTGTTCGGGTTCGCGAGGAACACGATGCGGGTCTTCTCGTTTACGGCGGCGCGCATGGCCTTGAGGTCGTAGTTGTAGGCCGGGGCCGGCATGTCGACTTCGATAATCTTTGCGTTCATCGCCATCGTGGCGAGCTTGTAGACGGCGAAGCTGTGCTTGCCCATGACGGCTTCGGTGCCGGGGCCGAGGAACACCTGGGCAATCATGTCCAAGAGCTCGTTGCTGCCGTTACCCACGGCAATCTGTTCGCGCTTCACGCCGCGGAACTCAGCAATCTTTCCGATGAGGTCGTAAGAACCGCCATCCGGGTAGAGGTTCACTTCTTCCAGGGCCTTGCGGGCTTCTGCCATGCCCTTCGGGCTCGGGCCGAACGGGTTCTCGTTGCTCGCGAGTTTGTCGATGTCTTTCGGGTCGAGGCCGAATTCGCGGGCGGTGTAGGCGATGGGCTTGCCGGTCACATAGAGCGGCTGGTTCAAGATGTGCTTTTGGGCGAGTTCGTTAATATCCATGATTTTATTTCTTCGTTATTAGTTACTAGTGGTTGAACACTCAGACTGAACGTCATGGCGGACTTGCACAAGTGCGATGCTTACCGGCTCAGATACGCAAAATAATTGCGCATCATTCGCCTCGGTCGCATCTGATCCGCCATCTAGATTCCGGCTTAAAGCCGGAATGACGTTGGGTACAAGTCTGTTTGCAGATGCCCGAAGTCAAAGAATCCAACAAATTCTGTTTCAAATTTAAAAAAAATTCTCCAAGAACTTTATCAGTTCGCGGTTTGTGCGGTCGTTCAGGGCGTCCGCTTCTTGCACGGTGTGGTGTTCGTCGCCGGCAAAGTCGCGTGCACGTTCCCCGCAAATATCCACGCCGATGATTTTTCGGTCTTTCGCAATTTCGCTGATAATCGCCTTCATGTGTTCGAGGCTGAGCGAACCCTGGTCCCAGTTGGTGGCCGCGTAGGCGGGGGAGAGGGCGTCTTTGTCGATACTGATATAGAGTGACGCGGATTCTAGATGGCGGCTCCAGGGCCGCCATGACGATTGGACGGTGTTTGCAATGGCGTCATTCCGGGCTTGACCCGGAATCTGGTAAAGTTCGCTTTCGGGGATGAAGGTGACCTTGTCATGGGGAGTGATTTCCTCCGCCAGGTGGTCGGCGACTCCGATAATGACAACGTTGTCTATGAATTTGTTCTCGTCGAGGACCTTCTTGACCCAACCGCCGCAACTGAGGATGTTCCCGAATCGCGGCTCCTGCATGTCGGGGTGGTGGTCGAATACCACCAGCGAAAACGGCTCCTGGACCATGCCGGTCCAGATTTTGCTCATGTAGTGGTAATTCCCGTTGTCGAAGAAGTGAATCCCGCGTGCATCCGTGATTCCTGCGTCGGCAATTCCCTTGCGGATGGCCTCGACCGCTTCGTCGTCGCAGTAGCAGTCCGTGCCGGGAATACCGGTGCAGTCCATCCACCGAATTTTTGCGCCTTGGTCCGCGGAACCTTGCGCGCATTTACGCAGCCCCTGCATAAAGGGCTGGCAGTCATAGACGCCCGAAAAGTCCTGAACCGTGATATCCATGCGAAGAAAAATAAAAAAAGCCCGGTCCCTAAGGACCGAGCCCTTCTCTCTCTTGTGTGAAATTCTACTTGATGGCAATGGCGCGCATCGTAGTGGCAGAACCGCTACGGACGCGGACCATGTAACGGCCGACCGGGAGCGTGGCGAGCGAGAGCTCCCCGCGCACTTGGTCTACGGCGAAAAGCTTGTTTCCCAGGGTGTTGAAAATCTCGACGTTTGCCGCCTGCGGTGCGGAAACGTGGAGAGCCTTGCCGGTGAGCGAAACGTTTAAACCGAATTCAGGTGCCGCGAAGAACGCTGCGGTTCCATGCTGGCCTTCACCCTGCTGACCTTCACCTTGCTGGCCTTGCCCCTGCTCGCCGGTGGGGCACTTGGTGTAGCTTTCGGGGTTCGTGGAGAGGTAGCCCTTGACCAGGTTGCCCGAGGTAGTGTACTGCAGCGAAGTCTTGTTCGAACCGCCCTGGAATGCGGCCGTTCCTTCGGAAATATAGGAGGCCGACCAGTTCGCCCACGAAAGCTTGTGCTTGTTCAAATATTCTTGCCAGCTCTGGTTGCGGCCCTGGTTCGGATCTCCTCCGCCATTGGAGTTGGCAGTGCCCCATTCGGAGACGAATACGGAGAGGCCCGCGTTCATAGCTTTCTCTCCCTTGAGTCCTTCGCTTTCGCCACCCCAGTTGTACGTTCCTTCCCAGTTGTGGGAGTTGGCATAGTAGTGCAGCGTGTAGGCGGTGTTGTTCTTGCTGTCGTTCACCTCGTTTCCAATAGCGGCAGACGGATTCTGGTCCCATTCGGGATTGCCCACGAGGATGAGGTTGTCGGAATACTGGCGAATGACCTCGATAACCTGGTTCGCGTAGTTCTTCACGTCGCTCCAGGAAATCTTTTCCGGTTCGTTGAACACTTCAAAAATCACGTTGTCGTACTGGCCGTAGGTTTGCGCCATTTCCTTGAAGAAGTTCTTGGCGGCGTCGGTCTGTTGATTGGCCTTGTGTGAATGCCAGTCTATAATCACGTAAATATCGTTCTTGATGGCTGCCTCGACAACCGTTTTCATGAATTGCTTCTGGTTGTTGGGGTCGACGGCGTATCCCTTGAGCTGGATTCCGTTCCATTCGCCCTTCCAGTCCTCGTCGCCGGTCGCCATCGCGGCTCGCACGATTTGGATTTTCATGTCGTTCACCATGGTGGCGATGCCTTCTTCGCTCCAGAATTCCAGTGCCTGGGGCATCAGGCTCCAATAGAGGCTCATGCCGCGCACCTGCACCTCGGCGCCGTCCTTTACGCCTTCGCAACTGCCGTAGATTTGCCCCTTGCCGCTGGAGTTCTTGCCGGTCATCAGCTGACCGTACTGGCTCACAGGCCCCACGCGGGTGGGGGTGATGGTTTGTGCTACCGCGAGGGAGGCTCCAAGCGCCATCGCGGAAATAAATGCGGTGAAGGTTACGTTTTTCATCGAAACATCCTCTTTTTTCTAGGAAAATACTTTAAATAGGGAGGTGTACGCCGAAAAATCGCGGTTTTTCTGTTTACGGGCATAAACACCCCGAATTACGCGGAAATCACAAAAAAACGCCCGTTTGACGCCCGTCACTTGACGTGTGTAAATTTTTTCGTATTATTAGGATATGAAGATTTTTGCAAAACTCTCGTTTTTTACCGCATTGTCGGCCATGTCCGTGTTCGCCCAGGGCACGGTCAATTTCCCGTTTCCCCAGATGTCCGATTACGGCGGAAATGCAACGCTTTTGACTGATAAGGCCAAGGCTTCGGAGGAACTGAAACAGCAGTTCTCGTATTGGATGAAGACGATGTACAATGAACAGGGCGATGTCGCCGGTGTACGTTCCGATCCGGGGTCCAACGAATACTTCTCGGAAGGCGTGGGCTACGGCATGCTTTTGATGGTCTATTTTAGTGACAAAACGACAAGTTATCAGCCGCAGTTCGACAAGATTTGGAACCTCTACAAGAAGATGATGAACGAAAACGGCCTGATGGTTTGGAAGGTCGGCAATTTATCTTCGAAGTACGATCAGGGTGCAGCCCTTGATGGCGATATCGATGCCGCAGCGGCATTGATTATGGCGTACTACCAGTTTGGCGATGAGAAGTATAAGGAAGATGCCAAGAAGCTCATCCAGGCCATGAAACAACATGAGTTCGAATCGAACGGTTTGCACTTGCCGGGCGACAAGTGGGGCGATGCCGGTTTCAACCGCAAGAACCCGGGGTACTTTGATCCGGCGTACATGCCGCTTTTTGCTGCCATCGATACGGAAAACTCCGAGTTTTGGAAAACGACGGCCTACGATGCCAACATGAAACTTTACGAGTCGAGTTCCAACGAGGTCTCTACCGGCCTGATTGACGACTGGACTGACAAGAACGGCAAGAGTGAAGATGACTATTACAGCTACGATGCTTCTCGAGCCCCGTGGCGTAACGCGAAGGCTGTTTGCTGGCATGGAGACCAGCGTGCGCTCGCCATTGACAAGAAGATGGCGGAATTCGTGTCCAAGGTTTCGGCCGCCGATATGAAGGGCCCGGTGATTCGTTCTTCTGGAAATCTCGGCAATGACCATAACAGCACGTTCGTGACCTCCTTGATGACGGCGCTTATTTCCGATGCCAAGTACCAGTCCAAGCTTGACGAATACTGGGCCGAAGCGGTGAAACTGGGTGACGAGAACTACTTCAACCAGTCGCTCAAGCTTTTGAACGGACTCCTGGTTTCGGGTAATATGCCGAACCTCATGAATCCTCCCGCCGCCCCGACCAGTTCCAGCTCCGTCGTAGCATCGAGTTCCAGCGCGGTCGGGCCCGAAAGCAGCAGTTCCATATTGGCGCTCCATGGTGGGCATGCCGCCCCGGTGCCGGCGTTCTCCGTGTATGGACGTACGCTGCAGGTGAATTATGCCGGATTTGCTCGCATCGACTTGTTCTCGGTGACGGGTGCTGCGGTGAAGACTTTGTGGAAGGGCCCCGTGGACGGGACTGTTAGTGTCGGTCTCCAGGGCATTCCGGGCGGTATCTACGTTGTCAGGATGCATACCCAGAACGGCTCGACCATGCAAAAGGTCCGCTTAGAGTAACAATCTTACATGGGCTTGGCCCATTTCGAGGGAAAAATGCACCCGTCATTGGGACGGGTGTATTTTTTTTCGTATTTTTAGGGCATGAATACGATTGTGAAGTTTTCTATCTGTGCCGCACTTGTGGCGGTTTCCGCGTTTGCTCAGCAGGGCGCCCCGACGGGTGCCGCCGTGGACCCGACTGCCGACGAGCAGAAGGCTCTCGATGCGCTCAAGGGCAAGCTCGAAGGCGCGATTGTCTGGGCTACGAGCCGTGTGAATTCCCATCACGATATATGGATCATGAACGCGGACGGTACGAACGCGCGTGCGCTTACCAAGGGCGACAACGTGGACTGGTTCCCGAGGATTTCTCCGGATGGATCTACGGTGATGTTCAACCGCAGCAAGGGCGGTTGGGTTCCCGAAAACGACGCGAACTACCCCGAAAAGTGGGACTTGTGGATGGTTGACATCTCGGGCGAAAATGCCCGCAAGGTGGTGGACAACGCCACGTGGGGCACCTGGAGGCCCGACGGCAAGTCCATCGTGTTCAGCCGCGCGGGGAAGGTCTTTACGATGGACCTCGCAAGCAAGAAGGAAACGCTCGTGCTTGATGGCGAAAAAGCTTTTAACAAGGCGGGCGTGATTCTGCAGGAACCGAACATGAGCCCCGACGGCAAGCATTTGGCGATTACGCTCCGCGGTTCCATGCGCGAAACGGGCGTTTGGGATTTGGCGAAGAACGCCTGGACCAAGTCCGGCGACGGTTGCCAGATTGACTGGAATTTTGACGGCAGCAAACTCTACCGCGTGAACCCGACGGGTAACGGCGGTACTGCCGCCCCGAGTGAAATCTTGTGGTTCAGTGCCAAGGACGGCAAGCAGGTGGAAAAGGTCGGTTTCTTCGGCATCCCGAAGAACGTGAAGCTGATGGACCTGCCCGGCCGCCGCAGTCACGAATACTTCCCGCGCCTCTCGCCCGACGGCAAGTGGCTTGTGTGGGGCGCGACCGACAAGGGCCACGACCACGACCTCTTTGACTACGAACTCTACATCTGGAAGATTGGCGAACCGGTGGAAACCGCGACCCGCATTACCTACCATAGCGGAAACGACCGCTGGCCCGACATTTGGTTTGGCAAGCTCCCCGTGAAGGAAACTCCCGTGAAGCCCGCCGTAGAGGCTGCCGCGCAGGCGACCTCGGCCGCCGTTGCCGGTGGCGTGAGCGAAGCCAAGATGGACGAACTTATCCAGGCAATCGACCGCCTGACCGAAGCCGTGAAGGGTCTCTCGAAATAGGATCGCAGGAACATGCTTTACGGAATCTGTTCTGATATTCATGCAAATGCAATCGCATTTGAGGCAGTGCTGACATCCATGAAAGAAAACGGCGTCGAGCGCAGGGTGTGCCTGGGCGACCTGGTGGGTTACGGCGCCGAACCGGATGAGTGCGTGCGCCTTGCCCGTGACAACATGGATATTTGCCTTATCGGCAACCACGACAGCGTGGGAATCAAGTACGAATCGAGTGTTGGCTTTAATCCTTATGCCAAACAGGCCATCGAGTGGACGCAAAAACACCTGAGTCCTGAATCGACCTCCTATATGAAGTCCCTGCCGTACATTTTCGAGGAAGGCGACATCACGTTTGTGCATGCCTCTCCGCTTTCTCCGGCGGACTGGGTGTACATTACGGATTTGGAAGGGGCGCTCGATGCGTTCGACCATTTTACCGGACGTTACTGCTTTGTTGGCCATACGCACAGCCCCGTGATTGTGGCGAGCCGTCCGATGGCTATACCCAAGATTCTCGACGAGTACGAGTACGTGATTGCCGATACCGAGCGCCTGCTCGTGAACGTCGGCAGCGTGGGCCAGCCCCGCGACCGCGACCCGCGCGCCTGCTGGTGCCTGCTCGATACCGAGACCAAGTGCGTGCGTATTATCCGCGTGGATTACGATGTTTTCCAGACGCAGGAGAGGATGCGCAAGGCCGGCATGCCGAGCTTCCTCATCGACCGCCTGAGCGTAGGCCGCTAGCCCCATGAAATGGGTACTCGCTGTTTTCGGTAAGGCTGGCTCGCCGTTTATCGCGGACGAGGTGGACAAGTACGTGAAGCGCCTGCGCGGGGGAATGTTCCCGCTCGAGGTCGTGGAACTCAAGGAATCCAAGCTCGATGACCGCTTGCAGTCGCTGGCGCAAGAAGCGTCACTTTTTGACAAGAAATTCCCGAAGTCGGAATACCGCCGTGTCATCCTCTCCGAAGAGGGCAAACTCATGGATACGGTGAAGCTATCGGATACGCTCCGTGACCGCTTTCCGGGCAATATCGTGTTCCTGATCGGGTCTGCCTACGGCATCGACGAGAACCTGAAAAAGACGGCGGATTTGCTGCTTTCGCTTTCGCCTTTGACGTTTACGCATGACCATGCCCGCGTGCTTTTTGCAGAACAGCTCTACCGCGTGCAGATGGTGATGCAGAACCACCCATATCATCATAGGTGACCGCACGGGCTAAGTTCGGGTATTGAATTGCTCCGGTTTGCCCGTGCTCTCGCCACCGCTCCAGCTTAACGCATGGAGCTTGTGGCTCACAGGTAGGGACGAGGCCGTTTGCTTGCAGTCGTCATGGCGGGCCTGACCCGCCATCTCCCTTCATTTTTCTATATTTGCGCCCGTAAAAAACGGATGCATTATGAACGCTGAAATCGAAAAACGCCGCACTTTCGCCATCGTAAGCCACCCGGACGCGGGTAAGACGACCATCACCGAAAAGTTCCTGTGGTACGGGAACGTCATCCGCGAGGCGGGCCATGTTCGCGCCAAGGCAAACCGCAGTTATACCGTGAGTGACTGGATGAAGATCGAGCAGCAGCGCGGTATTTCTGTTTCGAGTTCCGTGCTGAATTTCCCGTTCGAAGGTTGCATGTTCAACCTTGTCGATACCCCGGGGCACCAGGACTTCTATGAAGACACCTACCGCGCCCTGACCGCCGTGGATGCGGCCCTCGTGCTTATCGATAGCGTGAACGGCGTGGAAAAGCAGACCATCAAGCTCATGGACGTGTGCCGCATGCGCCACACCCCGATTATCACGTTCATCAACAAGATGGACCTTGACGGTCGCCATGTGCTCGACTTGCTCGACCAGATTGAAAACGTTCTGCACATCAAGACGGCCCCGTTTACGCTCCCGATTGGCGTGGGCAAGCTTTTCAAGGGCGTCTATTCCATCGCCGAGAATACGTTCCACACCTTCAACAAGGAAGAGGGCCATCAGGAAATTATCCAGATGGAAGGCCCGGATGATCCGCGCCTTGTTGAAATGTGCGGAGAGAACTGGGTGAACCAGTTCAAGGAAGAATACGAGATGGTCACTGGCGGTATGGACCCGTTCGACCATGAGAAGTTCCTGAAGGGTGAGATGTGCCCCGTGTTCTTCGGTTCTGCTGTGAACAACTTCGGTGTGCGTCAGCTGCTGAACGCCTTTGCCAAGCTTGCGCCGCCCCCGATGGTGCGCGAGACCGACAAGCGTCCGGTTAGCCCCGACGAAAACGCCTTCAGCGCCTTTGTGTTCAAGATCCAGGCCAACATGGACCCCAAGCACCGCGATCGCACGGCATTCCTGCGCATTTGCTCGGGCAGCTTTACCCGCGGGGAGAAAGTCTATCATGTGCGTACCGGTCGCGAAATCCGCCTGGCCGCCCCGACGGCGTTCCTCGCGAAGGACAAGGAAGTCATCGACCACGCCTGGGCGGGCGACATCGTGGGTATCAACGACCCGGGGCTCTTCCGCATCGGCGATACGCTGACTGACGGCGAAAAGATTAACTTCACCGGCATCCCGGACTTCGCTCCGGAACATTTTGCCCGCGTTACTTTGTTGAACCCGCTCAAGAGCAAGCAGATGGCGAAGGGCCTTGCCGAACTTTCCGAAGAAGGCGCGACCCAGCTTTATGAACCGCTCAAGTCGGCCATTCCCGTGATTGGCGTGGTGGGTGAGTTGCAGTTCGACGTGCTCAAGTTCCGCCTGCAGAGCGAATACGGCGCCGACGTGGCGCTGGACCGCGTGCCTGCGCACGGAATCCGTTGGGTGTCTGGCCCCGAGAAGGACGTGGCCAAGTTCGCCGAGGAATACGCGATGGACTGCATGATGGACAAGGAGAGGAACCTTGTTTGCTTGTTCCCCAACGAGTACCGCCTGAATCTCGCGATGAAGAATTACGAGAACCTGAAGTTTGCCGAAACCTCGCAGGGATAATTACTGTAAATTTTAATTTACTCTCAAACGGCGCCGAAAAAAACGGCGTCGTTTCTTTACTTCTCACGGTCTACTTCCAACTTCCTACTGTCTACAAAACACTACTCACTATCCACTAACCACTATTTTATATATTTCAAACCGTAACCCGTGGGCGGACCGCGCCCGCTAGACATATCTATTCAAAAGGAAAAAAAATGAAACGTCTCTCTATCGTTGCCATGGCCATCCTCGCCATCAGTCTTGTCGCTTGTAACCAGGCTTCCGCTGGCGGCTCCTTCGGTTCCCAGGCCAAGCTCGACAATCTCGAAAAGGATTTCAATACTCTCAAGGAAGAATTTGAAGTTATCAAGTACGCTCTCGACAAGCGCGGCATCTCGCTGGAACAGGCCCGCGCCGAGATGGAAGCCGACAACAAGGTCTGGGACATCCCCGACGAAGACAGCCCGGTGTTCGGCAATACCAAGAACCCGAAGCTCACGATTGTTGAATTCACCGAATTCCAGTGCCCGTACTGCAGCCGCATTGCTCCGACGATGAAGGAACTCAACCAGAAGTATCCGGACCAGATCAAGTTCGTGTACAAGCACTTCCCGCTCAGCTTCCACTCCAACGCCAAGGCTGCCGCTGCCGCTTCCATCGCAGCCCACAAGCAGGGCAAGTTCTGGGAATTCCGCTACGCCCTCGCTCCGCATAGCCGCGAACTCAGCGATTCCACCTACCTCGCCGTAGCCAAGGAAATCGGCCTCGATGTCGAAAAGTTCAAGAAGGAAATGGCTCTCGACTCCGCCATGGAAGCCCGCATCGACAAGGACTTCCAGCTCGGTGTTCAGGTGGGCGTCCAGGGTACCCCGAACTTCTACATCAACGGCAAGCGCCAGGACCGCTTCTCCGCCGACCTCGTAGAGAAGTTGCTCAAGGAAGCCAAGTAATGTTTTCAGGCGTGCACGCTTAATTCGCGGGCACGTCTCTTTTTTTGGCCCCAAAAGTTTAAATTCAAGTAAACATAAAACACAAACAACAAGGAACGATATATGATCAAGCAAACATTGAAAGTCGCGTCCGTCATCCTCCTGGGTGTGAGCGTGGCTGCAATGGCTCAGCCGAAAAAGCCGAAGACTGTCGTGTACAAGTTCTTCGACGAACAGTATCGCCAGGGTGGTTTCGACTACGCGTACGGCGGCAAGAGCAAGGGCATCACCATCACGAAGGATGGCGGTTACAAGTCCAAGGCTGCCTTGCAGATTAACCTGGACCCGAGGGAATACTCCGGTGCGTCCATCTGCCTTTACAACGAGTTCTTCGACTTGAACAAGTACATGCTTGATTCCAAGGTCGAGTTCATGATCAAGGGTAAGGAAGGCGGCGAAAACGTGAAGGTCGGCCTCCTCGACGAAGAAGTCAGCGATGGCAAGAAGACCCAGGTCGTGCTCCCGATGAACAAGTACATCGAGGGTGGCGCCGTGACGAAGGACTGGAAGAAGGTTTCCATTCCTCTCGTGGACTTCCCGGACCGTGGTCTCTACTGGGACAACACCCGCAAGTCCGAATTCCCGGCCCGCATCGACTGGGACAAGATTGCTGAAATCCGTTTCTCCATCGACAAGAGCGGCGCCAGCGACTTCAACATCTGGGTGGACAACATCGAGATCGTGAAGGGCAGCAAGAAGGCTCCGCCGAAGAAGAAGATGATCTACTGGGATGAAAACGAGGACGTCATCGACGGCCCGAAGAACCCAGAAAAGCTTGATGGCAAGGCCAAGACCCTCGCCACGTTCTACGACAACCAGCTCAAGGGCTTCAGCTACAGCTACGGTGGTCTTACTGCCCAGCGCGAAGCCAAGTCCAAGACTCAGGGCAACGGCAACGTGCTCGCCATGTACATCGACAACAACGACTGGTCCGGTGTGACCTACTCGCTCGGTGAAGGCAAGTACATCGACCTTTCCAAGGTCCGCAACAAGGGCGGTCTCTACTTCTGGATCAAGGGTAAGCTCGGCGGCGAAAAGCTGTATGTGGGTATCCTCGACAACCAGGGCAACGATGTGAAGAGCCAGACCAAGGTTGGCCTCAACGACTGGATCAAGGTCAGCAAGGATTGGCAGCTCGTGAAGATTCCTCTGAAGCGCTTCATGGACAAGGGTAAGGCTTGGGACGCCAACAAGCAGGCCGAAGTCGCCAAGGACATGCAGTGGAACAAGATTCAGGAAATCCGCTTCTCCGTGGGCAAGGGCGAAAACCAGGGCGAACCGGGCAAGCCGGCTCCTGTGACCGTCTTCGTCGACCAGATCACGTTCACCTCGAACATCGACTGGGTTGACCCGGACCTCAAGTGGGACAACTTCAAGTCCAACGAGAAGGACCTCCTGATTTCCGACTTCGAAGGCAAGTACGCAAACGAACTCTGGGAACCGGCCTTTGGTCCGAAGTCTCAGCTGAAGCATAGCGTTGGCGCCTGCCCGAACATGAACGGCAACTGCCTCAAGATCGAACACTACCTCCTCGCTGACTGGGTCGACGTCGTGCTCGACATGGAAAAGCGCAAGCGCCCGGCCGCCGACCGTGACTGGACCAAGCACTGGGGCATCATGTTCGACGTGTACTCCGAAAAGGCATGGCAGTCCATCACCGTGCAGGTGCAGGATGCCGGCAACGAAATCTTTGTTTCCAACGTCGGTGCTCCGAAGGGCAAGACCACGATCCTCGTGCCGTTCCGTACTTTCGGCAAGTTCCCGTACTACCAGCCGCCTAACGCCAAGGAAAACGGCATCTTCGACCTGAAGGGTGTCGTCGCTCTCGACTTCAAGCCGAGTGGTGAAGGTACTGCCGGTAGCTTCCAGATTGACAACATCAAGCTTACCAACCTCCGTGAAATCAAGGCTAAGGAACGCCCGGCTGTTATCAAGGTCGTGGTGAAGGGTGAAAGCGACGTGCTCAACCCGGAAATCTCCGGTGGCCTGTTCGGTATCAACGCCGCCCTCTGGGATGGCGACATGCTCGACAACAAGAACTTCAAGGTGCAGACTCGCGAATTCGTGAAGCGCATCAACCACGGTATTGTCCGTTACCCGGGTGGTCTCCGTGCTGATGACGACCACTGGAAGGAAATCCTCGACAACCACGACTGGATGGTCGATACCGACGAATTCCTCGAATGGTTGAAGAAGACTGGCTCTAACGCCATGTTCACCGTGAACTTCGGTTCCGGCACCGAACAGGAAGCTGCTGCATGGGTGAAGCACACCAACGTCGACAAGAAGGCCGGCATCCTCTACTGGGAAATCGGTAACGAAGTCTACGGTAACTGGCACCCGTACTACGAAAAGTATGGTAAGGACGGCGGTACCATCTATGGTAAGCGCGCCCGCAAGTTCATCGAAGCCATGAAGAAGGTTGACCCGACCATCAAGGTGGCTGTGCTTGGCGTTCTCGAAGGCGACTGGAACGAGAAGGTGCTCAAGGAAACCGGTGACATCGCCGATGGTCTCATTGTCCACCACTATCCGCAGCACTTCGGTGAAGAAAACGACTTCGCCCTCCTCTCTGCTCCGCAGACTCTCACCGCTATCTACGAACGCCTGCACAAGGTCGTGGACAAGTGGACTGCCCACTACAAGAAGGACAAGAAGATTGAACTCTGGCTCACCGAATGGAACTCCGTCGACTTCAACCCGGGCCCGCAGACTCTCTCTGTCGAGAACGGCTTGTTCGTCGCCGACTACCTCGGTATGCTCGCCACCGAAAACGTGGATAACGCCCAGTACTGGGATATCCAAAACGACATCACTCCGGAAGGC
>JAEEGJ010010049.1_pt1 | contig 24896 bp, 15 predicted proteins | sample 8958761 | NCBI WGS metagenome assembly JAEEGJ01 (sample SAMN16246546, study PRJNA631951) | gut metagenome | biome: gut microbiome; feature: rumen; material: RS-attached | host: Bos | place: Iran: Karaj | collected 2018-10 | reverse complement strand
ATAGAGAATTTAGAAGTTATAGATTCATACCTAGCAGATTATATTGCTCCAAAATCTAGAATGCGTTTGCCTTCACGATATTCTCAATATTTTGGTGAATATCAATTATGATTCGTTGCGTGAAATAAATTTTGATTTACTGATATAGACTGAAAAAATTTGAAAATTATGTATGAAAAAGCTTTCAATGAGGATTTTGAAATGGATAAAGTGAGAGAAATGTACAGCGAGCAGCAACGGAATCTTTTGCATAATAAATATATAAAATGAGTAATTTTCCTTGATTCAAATTTACTTGAAGAACTGTTGCCATGATTCTCTGATAAAATGAGAGAGCGGCAATTTATCAATGCTTCAATTGATATAATTCGTGGAGAAGTCCGTTGAAATAAAAAGGAAATATATATAGCAGAAGTATTAGATTATTTTTATAAAAATGCTACAACTATCGCTAAAAATTTGATAAATAACCGAGATGAGGTTTTAAATAAAAGATATATTCAGATTTACCTTTCTGATATGTTTGTAAGCCAAGAATTTAGAGATATGATAGCTAGGAATAATTTGAATACAAAGTTTCAATGATGAAAAATATATGCACGAGATGTGAATATAGCAAATAATAAATCAGATGATTTTGTTACAAAGCGATTAAAATTGTATTCTTCAACATGACAGTTAATCACTTCACAACAAAATGAAGTTCTTTCACTTTCAAATTTACCAATATGAGAATATCAACTGGTAATTGATTATTATTTTTTTGTGCCAGAAAGTTATAGAAAATTTATTCGTTGATTAGAAAAGAAATATGGGATAGGTATCACTCCGAGAGAGGAATGAATATTGGTTCTTAGTCCTGTAAATCATAATGACTGAAAACCTGAACGTATGTGGCGAGAAAAATGAATGGTTTATTATCCACGAAATATGGAAATTACTTCAGTTTGATGAGATGTGGAGAATGTAAATTATTTCCAATCTGATTTTGCTCAATGATTGAATTATACTTTACGTACAGTGAAAACTGAGGACCAAAAGCAGGCTGTAATAAATTTTAAGATTAATCCGTAGTTTTTGGTTTCGTATATTTTTTGTAAAACTTGAAAAAAGCAAGAAAATGATTATAGTGCTACTAATGCAAGTGGTAATACTTCTCCTGTAGACCTTAGCCCGAATGGAGAAGAGCCTGCTTGAACATAAAGCAGTAGTAGTTGAGCAACACCACAGGGGTGAGAGCTGGTATGACCTACTACTGCTTTTTCGAATTACAACATTCCCAAATATTGCCTCAGCTTGAAATCTATATTACCAGCAGAATAAACTACAATTATTGAGTTTCAATCAGATTTTTCTATTACATTTTCCACTTCGCTAAATTCTTTCAGATAAGTATTTCCACAATGTTTTGAAAAAGCATTTCATAAATCTTCTACACTTTTTAAATTTAAATCTTTGAAAATTTCTTCATTTGCAAAATCTTCGATATTTTCTCTAGCTGCATAAATATCGTAAATATAACTTTCATTGTATAGTTTCAAAGCATTAGGAAATTCATTCCATCCAACTAAAATTCTATGCATCTGATGTGGCTGAAATATGCAAATTAATTTTTTGTCAGGAAACTTTTCTTTCAAGGCTTTATATCATAATTCTATACTTGAAGCCACATGTCCATAATCACTAAAAATCTGAACTCAATTTTCGTGAATTTTTAGAAATTCCATTCTTCTCCATATTCACTTGAAATCTCTCAAATATCCACGAATTTTATCTTCTGCTGTTAATTCTTCAATTCATTCATTTTTCATCAATCATTTCAAAAGTTCGCAGACAAGCGATGCATTTGCTTGTTGATGTTCTCACCATACAAAATGCATATCAAAAAGTTCTTTATTTACGATTTTTACTTTATTTTCGTTCAGAATTTTTTTGCTATTCAAATCTCTCAAACAATAAACTTTATCTTTAGTTTTTGCAATCATTTCCAAAAATGCTGACTGGTAATCGTCCCAATTTTTGAAGTAATCTGTATGTTCTAATTCTAGGCTTGTAATAATTGCTTCATCCAGATTTAAATTTAAGAAATGGCGTTGATATTCACACGATTCTAGCAAAAAATAGTATTTCTTTACGAGAGAGTAGTCTAATTTTTTTCATGTGAAAATATAATCAAAAATATTTTTCAATTCATCCTTATGTTTCATGTTTAGCATATAACTTTTCCCACCAAAATCAGGCACTAAAGCACCGACTATTCCTATTCCAAAATTTGGTAAACAATGTGATGCAATATAAATTCACATGGCACTTGAACTAGATTTTCCATTCGTTCCTGTAAATCCTATACTCTTGAAATATTTGGTCATTTCTCAAAGGAATTGGAAATAATCCCAGATTAGGAATGGTTTATGTTCAGACTTTTTAAGTTCAAAAGATTTCAAAACTTCAGGACTTTCTTTGGTCGCGGCAGAATATATTATAGCATCATCACTCTTCACCTGATATTTTCAATGTTTAAAAATCTGAACTCATTTTTGTTGTAATTGCTGAGTAATTTGGGATTCTTGCTCATCTATTCATATTAAATTATGAAATCCTAAATCCCATAAAATTCAAACTAAATTACTTAGTCAGGACCCCCCAGCTCACACGAAAACGATATTTCACTGCATATTTTAAGCAAGATTTTAAAATAAATCTATATCATACTTTTATTCTTTATTTGCATGAAAGCAAGTGAGTTTTGATTACAAACAGATATTTACAAAATTTAATCTTGATTTTTAATAAGGGTATTGTTATAATACATAAATAAGTTAAATCATTATGTAAAATAAAAAAGAGAAAACATTATGTTAAAAAACAAAAAAATTAAAAAGCGAGGAGAGCAGTACAAACATTTTTACGAGTGGGCAGAAGATAGGTTCCGTGCTCATGAAGTAGAATTCTTTCTTGATTGGGCACATCGAATACACGGAATAGATCCCATGAGTGAAATGACAAGCAGAGATTATCTCTGTTACGAAAAGGAATTCTTGTCTTAAAAAGTTTTTTCATATGAGTTTTGAGAGAAGGCCCCTTAAAGAATGGGCAGAAGATTCTTTAAAGAAAGAATTGGAGTTCGATTTTCTGCAGTACTGCAAAAATGAATATGGCAAGGAGAGTACAGATGAAATCAGTAAAAAGATTTTTTTGGCTCTTAAGTCAAATTTCGAGAACAGGAAACGTTAAATCCTCTAAATGAAACCAGTAAGGTATTGCTTGCTGGTTTTTTTACAATTTCGAGTATCTCTATAAGAAAATGATAACTAATTGCTATCGCTAATTTAGACATTTTGACTTGAAATACTAAAACCATTGTCTATAAGGAATGTTAGTCCAAAATATGAGATTTGGCTCAAGTTTTACATAATTTATAGACAAAACATGACAAATTGACTTAAATTTTTCTTAGCATTTTATATTTTAGTAGGTCAACCAGCTTTGCTAGGATGGATGTTAGATAATTGTAATTTATATGAATTAGCAGGATTAAATGCATGAGTATTCTTTATTAGTTGGATTATATCAGCACTTTGTAAATCATCTAAAAATAAATCTGATAGTGATAATAAAGTGAAATTAGTTGAAAAATCAGAAGAAAAGTTTTCAAGAATAGAAAGTGATAATGGAGTTGCTGTTGTTGAAGTTGCAAAAAAAGAAATAGTGGTTGAGACAGATAAAGATGAAAACACATGAGAAAAAGCTGAATCATTAGTTGAAAATACAGAAGAAAAATCTGAAGAAAAAATATCTGATAAGCCTATGAGAGAAAGTGTAACAATTCCAAAGATTGTTCAACCTCTTACGTGACATTCTATTTCGAATAGCAAAAAGAAAAAGAAAGAAGTGAAATGGTGACAACGATTAATATTGTTTATAACTCTCGGAATAGCAGCAATAGTCGCTTGGACACTATGGGAATTCTTAGGTAATCGATGATTAGCAATAGCTTTATTCTTATGACGAATATTATATTTAGTCATCTGAAAGTTATTTGATGTTAATGGATTTTATAATGCCAAAAATTTATTCACAAATTGGTTATACATTATATTAATCCTTGCATGAGTGTGTTATGGAATTTATGCAATGCAAGATAATAGTTCTCTTAATTTAGTGAAAGATAAAGCAGTGTCTTACGTAAAAGATTTATTTAATTCAGAAGATGACTCAGATTTAGGTTCATGAGATGCAATATATGTATTTGAGTGAACAGGAGAGGTTATAACGGATACATGAGATATTATTAATGTATTAGATAATACTTGAACAACTCAAAATGAAACATGAATAACAGAGAATGTGGTAGAAAATACAGTAAGTAGTTGAATAATTGCTAATACACAGCCAGAGGTTAGACAGGAAACTCAATCAACAGAAACAGTTGAAACTACTACACCATCAGACAATCCAAACAGGGAAGTGACACGATGAGAGGCAATAAAGCATTTATTGCAATGATATACTCTTTCAACTAAAAAGGACGTAGCTTTTGTATACGTAGCTAAATCTAATGAGCTATATCCATATTTCAAAACAGCTCAGGAAAAAGCGATGATTTGATTTGATGTAAATCCAAGTAAAAGAATATCATGCGAAACATATATGGCATTGAAATGAATATTAGAGTGATGGAATGTAAACATATATGATAGAAGCCAAACTAGAGTTATTTATTGGAATAAGGCAAATGAGCTTGGTAAAACAAATTGATGTGGAAGATGAAGTTTTGTGAAGGCGAAGAACTTGTAAAAAATATTAAGTTTAAAAATATAAAAAATCCTCCATGGTGGAGGATTTTTTATTTAGATAATTTTTTAATTTTTTCTTTCTGTCACCAAATCCTGAAAACATTACCAAACAAACTTGCAACAGTCATTGGTCAGACTCATCATGGAACGGGACTAATTGCATAAACTTTATCCTTAACTTTTTCAAAATCTACATCTCCCGTAGATTTTCAATCTAAAAATCCATATCAAACATCGATAATAATTTGATTTTTATTCTCACTCACAAATTTATCATCAATTAGATGTAGTGCTCATGTACATGAAATAATTACATCAGATTCCTTAGTTTGCTTTATGATTTCCTCGGGTGTATTATTAATATCAAATGTATACACATTAGCTCATTTCAACTGTAAATATCTACTAATTGGACGTCAAACTATATCACTTTGTCATATTACGGATATTACTTTTCATTCAAAAATTCATAAATTATAAGCATTCCACAATGAAATCACAGCTTGAGCAGTTGCTGGTAAAAAATCAATTTTTCATCCAAAAGCTCGTTCTTGCAATTTATCTCATAATCAATCCATATCTTTTATGGGAGTTATAGTATTACAAATTTCTTTTTGATATGGTTTTAATTCTTCAGTTAATGGTAATTGACAGATTATTCATACACAACGTTCATCATTATTTAAGATTTCTACCAATCTTATCACCTCATCCTTATTTGAATATTCTTTTTTTTGAAAATCTATCAGATCAGGATATTCTCTTTCAAATCATGTTTCTCATTGTCCAAAAATTAAGAAATCAAATCAGATTTCTTGTGCATATTTTTTCTTTAAGTTCACATAAACTTGCGATGGATTACTTTTTCAGAAAAATAAAACAGCAATAAATTTTTTATTATCTCAAAAATATTGAGTTCTTAATTTTCTATATTGTCCTTTTAGTCACTCTGATTTTTCTTTTCATTTAAGTAATAGCATAATTTCAAAATTTATTTTAAATATTCATAAATATATTGTATAAATAAAATATATTTTAAAACAATAAAAATTATGGATTAAAAAACTCCACATTGTGGAGTATATTATATGATTAATATTTATATTTTACTCTATAAATCTAGCCTGAGAACTATCCAATAATGGGTTATACATACGGAATAATAAAGAAACTACACCAGCAGTATCCAAACGTTCTGCAGACATTCATAAATCATTTAATCCTGCAATCAATACATTTTCCCTAGTTTGAATATTCTGTTCACATTTTATAAATGTTCTATATCTTTCAACAATCATTTCTACATCATCTTTCGCATTTAATATATTCAAAAATTTATCCCACCAAGACCTATTAACTTGTTCTGCATCTCTTTCATCCCAGTAGTATGGAATTACAATATAAAATTCTTTGACATAAATTAATCATTGTTGATTATCTATTCATTCTAGAAATGTAACATAACTGTTTCATTGCTTTTTAAGAGCAGGATTATCAATTTGTTTTAGATTTTTTCTTAAATATCATAAATATTCAGTTAAATCAAGGTATGTATTACGAATCAAAATTTGGATAGGAAAAGCTAATCAATTTAAAAATCTTTTATATTGTTCAATTATCACTTGTTGTTCATCATAATTTTTTAAGTCTAGATTTAATCACTCAACTTTAATAATTGAGCGCATTCATCAATCCTTTAAAATAACTATTCCATTTTTTACTTCAGAAATTGGAAGCATAGTTTCTGTATTAAACAGATTATCAGCTTTTCATTTTTTTACTTTTGATTTGTCGAAATCAAGAATTCACATTTTTTGGTTTAAATACTTAAATAAATTTGATTATCTAATGTCTCATTATTATAATTCAAAGACATTTCTGGTAGTGAATTTGAGAGATTATTTTCATTTTTTTCCCAATTGCTTTGATACCATCGGAATATAAAACTGACAATAAGCCAAGCTAATCAAATAACAGCTAAAGCAACGAAAATTCCAACCAAATTTCACTTTGCTTTTTTTATTCCTTCCTCATTTCCAGAGAACATAACCATATAGAAGGTATAAATTGTCATAATTAATGCGATAAATGCAATTAATCCAAGTGCCATGTTAATAATAGCTTTTGCATAATCTATGAATTTAAGATCTTTTTCATAACTAGTATCTAGTCAAAATACTCATAATAATCTTCTAATTATTGTACTGTTTATTCCATTCCTCTGATCCTCTTTAATGCTTACACAATCTCACAAATTAGTAGAATCGCATTCCATTTCTTCTATATTTTTGTCTGTATATGGAAAGGGTTCGTCTAGTTGATTACCATTATTATTTTGTAAATCTCAAATACAAAACGAATATATAAATCAAACAAATAGCAAAGTAAATAATCAATATTTAGTAAATTTTTTAATCATTTTGTTAAATTTTTGTATATAAAATTAAGAACTATCTTTAGATATCATATTAATAAACCGAATTATAGCACTAATAACAAGCCAAGACAAGCCGATTCCTACAATAGTAATTGTGGCATTTGATATTCATTTTTTGCCTTTTGATACATTTTTATCATCAGATCATGCAGACAATACCAAGAATCCACAATACAACATATAGATTAAAACAACAGAGGCTAATAATCATAATAGCCAGTTGATTGTGATTTGTACTAATGAAATAACATATCATAAAGATGTAGAATAATCATCTTTTTGTGGTATATGAAGAATTCATCCTAATTTATCGCTGAATGTTTTTCATCATGAATTTATATTTATGATTTCATCATTGTTAACTTTAGGAGTAGAATTTCAACTAAAAGTATAACCTATAGGACCGATTTTTAGTCAACAAAACCCAAAATTTAATAATAATAGCGACATTAGACTAAACGAAATAATTCATATCTTATTAAAAATTTTCATAATACATTATCTTTAAATAAAACTCCACAACCAATTATATTCAGAATTGGTTTAAATGCAAATTTTCATAGACAAAATTTAACTAGAAAAAAGTATCGAATTCACTATACTAACGCCCAGTTTTTCAAATTATAAAAATTTCAAGAATATGGCAATTAGAAATATTGCAATTATTGCACATGTAGATCACGGTAAAACTACATTAGTAGATCAACTGTTACAGCAGTCTTGAACTCTTAAAGCTCTCGAATGACAGGATTTAATCATGGATAATAATGATCAGGAAAGAGAACGCTGAATCACGATTTATGCTAAAAATACAGCAATAATTTATAAATGAGAAAGAATAAATATTATAGATACGCCAGGTCATGCTGATTTTGGTAGTGAGGTGGAAAGGGTATTACGTATGGTGGATTCCGTTCTTCTTGTGGTAGATGCATATGAATGACCAATGCCACAGACAAAGTTTGTTTTGAAAAAATCTCTAGAACTCTGACTCAAACCAATCGTAGTAATTAATAAAATCGATAAACCTACAGCCAGAGTAAATGAAGTAATCGATATGCTTTTCGACCTTTTCATTCTACTTTGAGCTACTGATGAACAGGCAGATTTTCCAATTATGTATACTAGTGCAAAGCAGTGATATGCAGTTGCTGACTTGAATGATGAGAGAAAAGATATGACTCCACTTTTTGATGCGATATTGAAATATGTGCCAGAAGCTCCAAACTTTCCAGAAAAAGATTTTAGAATGCAGATTGTAAATTTAGGTTATGATAATTTTCTTGGTCGTTTGTGAATTGGACGTGTTTATGAATGAACTTTGAAACCATGAACTCAGGTAAAAGTTATTGACCATGAATGAAAAATTAGGACATGAAAAGTAAACAAAGTTTTTTCAACTTTATGACTTCAGAGAATCGAACAGGAAGAGGCTCAATGCTGAGATATAATTACGATAGCATGAATCCCAGATATTTTTGTTTGAGAAACAGTTTGAACATGAGATGTACAAGCTTTACCTTCAATCGCTATTGATAAACCAACATTACAGATGGAATTTCTCGTGAATGATTCTCCGTTTGCAGGTAAAGAGTGAAAATATATGACCACCAGAAATTTAAGCGAAAGACTAGAAAAAGAACTAGAAACAAATGTTTGACTTGAGGTGGATTTTTCAGATTGAAAATTCTTGGTTTCATGAAGAGGGGAGCTCCATTTATCTGTTTTAATTGAAAGTATCCGTCGCGAATGACGAGAATTACAGGTCGGAGCACCACAAGTAATTTTCCGTGAAGTGGATGGAGAAAAATGGGAGCCAATTGAGACTTTGGTAGTAAGTGTAAACGATGAATTAGCTTGAACTATTATTGAGATGCTTTCTCATCGTAAAGGTATGATGAATACAATGAATTCAGTGAATGGACTCACTACAATAGAATTTGAAATTCCGACTAGATGATTACTCTGATTTCGCTCAGAATTTATTCTCATAACAAAATGAGAATGAATAATGTATTCATCATTTTCGCGTTATGAACCATGGAAATGAGAAATCAAAAAAAGAGATGTTGGTTCAATGATTTCTTCAGCAACTTGAATAGCAATGAATTATGGGATATTCAAACTCCAGGAAAGATGACCAATTTTTGTTGATCCAGCTCAACCAATTTATGAATGAATGATAATTTGAGAACACTTGAAATGATGAGATATGACAGTAAATCTTACTATCAATAAACAACAAAATAATTTTCGTAATTCATGAAATGATGAAGCAATGCTTTTAAATCCAATTAGACACCTTACTTTGGAAGATGCTCTTTGATATATTTGACTAGATGAATTAATAGAGATTACACCAAAATCCATTCGTATCAGAAAAAAATATCTTACAGAATGAGCAAGGAATCAAGCTAGAAAGGCTGGATTAATTTAAATATTGTTATTGAAAAACTCCTCTTAAAAAAAGAGGAGTTTTTTGCATGCCAAATTTTACCGTTGTTGTGCTATCCAGATAATAATCCAGATAATTGCACATGTTACTGCAGTTATTAATGATCCATTAAGTATGTTCTGATGGATAGACCACCATGTTATAAATGGACCAAGCAGAAACAGTTGTGAAATTCCCAGACCGACAATCCACCAAACAATGGGCGTTGTGCCAGTAAATGGAGATCTATTCCTAATAATTGAGAAATAGATAATTACAGCAACAGTAACTAGACATGCAATTGTGAAAATTGTAGTTGCAACAATCATAATAAAAAAACTTTGAGAGTGGATACAACGGTTAATAATCTCAACATTGATGTTGTTATGCAAAAAATAGCAAAAGTCAACACATTTTCGAAATGTTGTTTAGATTAAAAAATTTTTGTTTATAAAAACTCCTTCTAAATTCAGAAGGAGTTTTGTGTTAGTTTAATTCCATCATTTTTTCTTTTTAAACCATTTGATTTCTCCGTAGTCATTTGTCACATGTAAGAGAGTTACATACAAAATTATTGCAAAAAATCCTAGAAAACGGGAAATTCTCAACAGCCACATTAAACCATCAAATAAAGATGGACACCACAAATTCAGGATGTAGATAATACAAGCTTGAAATACAAGTAAAGATAAGATCCATATCCACACGGGGAACTCTTTGATGAATTCCCACAAGGAAATATTGGATTCTAAACTTTCTCCTGTTAAATCATCATCACCTTTACAGAACTTAGCCCCAAAGAAGGGGATAATCACAAAAGAAATAAATGCTCCAACAAATAATATGAGCACAGTAAAAATTAGATTCGAAAAAAACATATCTTTTATTTTTTTGTTTTAATAATTATAATATATAACTATTAAAAACAACAAAAAAGTCAAGATAAATTTCAAAAAAGTATCTTGACTTTAATATTCTGATTAAAAATCACAATTTTTAGGAGTTCTAGGGAATGGTAATACGTCACGAATATTTTCCATTCCAGTTACATACATTATTAAACGTTCAAATCCAACTCCAAATCATGCATGAGGTACAGATCACCATTTTCTAAGTTCCAAATACCATCGATAATCTTCGGGCTTCATTCAGTTATCTATAATCTTTTGAGTTAATACATCTAATCTATCTTCACGCTGAGAACCTCAAACAATTTCTCCAATTCCAGGAGCTAAAAGATCCATAGCTGCAACAGTTTTTCAGTCTTCATTTAATTTCATATAAAAAGCTTTAATTTCTTTAGGATAATCAATTACGAAGACGGGTCATTTGAAATATTCTTCAGCTAAATATCTTTCATGTTCCGTTTGCATATCCATTCCCCAATGAACTGGGTATTCAAATTTCTTCCCAGATTTTTCTAATATTTCAATAGCTTCAGTATAAGTGATTCTTCCAAAATCAGCTTTAGTAAATTTCTCTAATCTTTCTTTTACTTCAGGATTGATAAATCTAGTAAAGAAATCTAATTCTTGTTGTGCATTGTCTAATACATATTGGAACACATACTTCAACAAATCTTCAGTTAAATCCATATTGTCAGTGATATCAGCAAATGCAAATTCTGGTTCAATCATCCAAAATTCTGATGCATGACGAGTTGTATTACTATTTTCAGCACGGAAAGTTGGTCAGAATGTATAGATCTTTCCAAATGCAGTAGCAAAAGCTTCTCCATTCAATTGTCCACTTACAGTTAATGATGTAAGTTTTCCAAAAAAATCTTTGCTATAATCCACTTTTCAATCTTCTCCCTTTAAATTAGGATGCTCTAAGTTAAGTGTTGTAACTTGAAACATTTCTCACGCTCATTCGCAGTCACTTCCTGTAATTAATGGGGTGTGAACATAGACGAATCATCTTTCGTTAAAGAATTTGTGAATTGCAAACGCTATTAAACTTCTCACTCTGAATACTGCAGAAAAAGTATTTGTTCTCGGACGTAGGTGTGCTATCGTACGTAAATATTCCATGGAGTGTCCCTTTTTTTGGAGAGGGTAGTCAAGTGGAGATTCTCATATTACAGTTATTTTATTAGCTTTTAATTCAAAATCTTGTTTTGCTCACTGAGATTCAAGCAAGGTTCACTCAACTATCAATGAAGTACAGATTCATAATTTACATATTTCAGTAAAATTAGGTAAATTATCTTCAAATACCACTTGTAAATTTTTAAGGCAGGAACCATCATTTAATTCAATAAATCCAAAAGTTTTAGAATCTCTGATTGTTCTAATTCGTCAATTTACAGTAATATTATTATTCAATATAGGTTTAAAATCCTTGTAAAGTGATGAGATGCTCGTAAATTTTTGTTCTCTTTGCATGGCTAAATTATTAAAGGATAAACTCTATTAATTCTTTTAGCCATTGAAATTATAAATGCAAGAGAAAGCATATTAAAAAACTTAATATTTATCTTGCAAGTTAGATTTTTTTATCTATTCTAAAAAAACTTTACTTCATTCTCAAATATGGAAGATTTACAAAGTTTTCAAACATTCTTTGAATATAAGCCATGTAATGAAGAAGATCCAATTGATATTTTGGAGAATATTTTAGGTAAAGCTAGAAAATATTTAAAACAGGAAGAAATCGATGAAATAGTTAGAACTTATGAATTTACTCGTGAAGCACACAAATGAGTTTACCGTAAATCGTGAGAACCATATATAATTCATCCACTTAGAGCTACTGAATTTTTGATGGAAATAAACCCAGATGTGGTTTCCATACATTCTTGTATTCTTCATGATGTAATTGAAGATACAGATTATACGTACGAAGATATTGAAAAATTATTCTGAAAAGAAATCGCGGATATCTGTGAATGATTGGTAAAAGTATCAAAGGTAAGATATAAGTGAGAAGATCGTGATTTGGAAACAATCAAAAAAACGTTTCTTGCGATGGCCAAAGACTTACGTGTAATTTTTGTAAAATTTGCAGATCGTATTCATAACATTCAAACGCTACAATATCATCCAGAAGAGGCAAAAAGAGTTAAAATTGCTACAGAAACTCTCAAAATTTATGCCCCACTTGCAAAAAGATTATGACTCTATAATTATCAATTATACTTAGAAAATTGATCTTTTCGTGTATTATATCCAGAGAAATTTGAAGAAATTATGTTGTATTTAACTAAGCAATTTCATGATTGATCTAAATTCTTGGATAAATGAATAAAAAATTTGACAGATATCCTTAAGAAAGAATGAATCGAAGATTTTAAAGTATTATGAAGAATTAAAAGTCCATTCAGAATTTTTGAAAAAATGAATAAAAAATATCATACAGAAGATGTGAGTAGAATTATGGACTTACTTGCATTCCGTGTGGTTACAGAAACTATTACAGATTGTTATATGATTCTATGAATTATTCATAAATACTACACTCCACTTATCAAAAAAATTAAAGATTATATAGCTATTCCAAAATTTAACTGATATAAAAGCATTCATACAACGATTTTATGAATGTTCCGTTTTCCTGTAGAAATACAAATCAGAACGAAGAAAATGGACGAGGTTGCTGAATTTTGAGTAGCTGCGCATTTTGCATATGCAGAAAGTAATGCAAGTGTAATTGCTCCATCTCAGCAATGACAGTGGATTCAACGTTTGCAACAAATTGTAGCAGATTATCAAGTATCGGAAGATAAGGAAAAATTTAAAGATGCATTGAATATAGAAATTCTTGATAAAACAATATTCGTCTATACTCCAAAATGAGATATAAAAGAGTTGCCAGCATGATCTTCTGTGTTAGACTTTGCATTTAGTATCCACTCAGAAATATGACTAAGATTCAAAAATGCTATAGTTAACGGTCAGATTAAGCCTCTTTCTTACATAGTCAAAACATGAGATATTATAAAAATTAATACTTTTAAGAATCGTTATTCTGCAGTTAAACATTGGATTGATTATTTACATACACCATCAGCACGTGGGCAATTGATTAAATACATTCGTACCCAAGAAAGGGAAGCTCGCCTGGATGAAGCTATTGAAGGATTAAATCAATATCTAAAAAATTTAAATCTTCCAATGTTTCGTTCAGATGCTGATTTGATTCAAAAATTATGAGAACCACTAGAAGTTGAGAGGAGATTGTTACAAGTATTAGATAAACAGGAGACATATGGATGATTAGTACGTGCTGCTTATCCGGACTTGAAAAAAGAAACCCAATGAAAAACTTTACTTACAGACGCAAATTTATTGCAAAAGGAATTAAAATCTGAAATTATATCAGCTATATCGGCTGATGTAAAATCTTCAGATGTAATAGTTGATAATGATAAATTGCTTCATTGTATATTTTGCCCTGAATGTAATCCGGCAATGTGAGATAAAATTATTGCAAAATCAGGACGTGATTGAATAAAGATTCACACATTAAAGTGTAAAGCTTTAAAAACATTATCATATTCATCACTATTGGAGGCTCATCGAAAGGAGAGTGAAGTTTCTACAAATTATATACTTAATATACAATTAAGGTTTTCACCCAAAAGACTTAGTATTATAGATGTAATAGCATTATTTAGCACATTTTCTATCCCTATTTTTAAATTCGAACTATGAAAGGAGGATGGGAAAACGATAGCTAATATTCAGTGAGATATTTCAAATCCAGCAAAAATCTGATTTTTACTAGCAGATCTTCGTCAAAATCATCCATGAATTGAAATTGTTAGTAAGGAATTAAGATAAATAATAACTTGAATATTTTATGAGAAATCCTATATTAATCTCAGATTTATATTTATTAATATCGTAGTGATGGTCAGTTTAAAAGATCTTTGACAGTATAAAGAAATGTATTCAAAGTATAAGCAATTAGACAAAAAATTAAAAAGTTTGATTATTAGAGCAAAAGAATGAAAATATATAGAGGATTGAGAAGAAAAAGATCAAGTAGTTATCGATATTTCATGAGAAATGAAAATAAGAGATTTACACATTAATGATGAATCATTATTTACCCCAAGTAGAAAACCTGAACTTGAAAATTTGTTGATTACAGCCATTCAAAAAGCTCAAAATAAAGCACAAGAAGTTGTTGCTCAACAGACAAAAGAAATTCTTTGAGTAGATACAAATGATTTGGCTGGAATGCTTGGTTGAGGAGGATTACCTGGGTTAGGATAAAGAATTTGATTTGTAAAATAAAAAGACCCCAAAAGGGGGTCTTTTTTCTATGAATGAAATGTTAATTATAAATACTGTTGTAATTCTTCCAGTTTTCCAGATCTATCATCAAACAGCCCCCATTGTTTGTTTGGTAGAGCAATTCAGTGGTTTTTTAAGGATTTTCTCATATTGCTCATTTCAGCATTTTTATAACTATCACTATTAAATATTTTCCTTAATAAAGCCTTTTGTTTTTTTGTTTCTAAATCTTTGAAATTTGAAGAATCTACTGTATCATTGTCATCATCACTTATATAGTTTGAACTATCTTTTTGAGCAATCGTTTCATATACATCCCATCATCACAAATGAAATATCTTATCTTCAGAATTTATTTCATTTGATATATTACGGAAGTAATTATTATCAAAGGCTTTTTCAAAAAAATCTTGAAATGCATCTAATGCTTTCTTAAGTTCTCGAGGTAATTGTTGGGAAGACAATCTACGATTTCGTACAAATCATTCTAATCAATATCTTAGCACCTTTTTTACATCACTGTCATAAATTTTTCATAAAGGAACATCTATTTTTATCGGTTTTCATTCTTTATTCGTAGTTGGCTCATTTTTATGAATAATTTGGCAATAGCTTCATTTTGAATCAGTCTTTCATGAGTCCTTTATACGATCATTGTATCGATATGCAGTATTTATTCGTTTATATACAACTTGCTTATTATCTCAATTTATTCAAAATCGTCATAAATATTTTTCAAGCATTTGGTTCGCCTGTTTAACTCACTCCGGTCATTGTCATCCAAGATTTTTTGTTGCATTATCTATTTTTTTTGCACAACTAGCCCAAAAATCTGCAATATCTTTCTTTTCATCTTGATCCTTTCATTTAAATTCTCAATTTTCTACTCTTAATCTTGTAGATACAGCATCAGCACTAGCATTTAGTCATGCTGAATTTATCATTTTTGCATTTTTTAAGACTATATCATCAGGATTTTGATTATCGTAATCAGTCAAATCTTTTTTGAGCTTAACTAAAGCAGAACTTTTCCCTTCCCAATTTCTTCATGGTATGGATTCGACATAATCATCAAATTCTTTCATTTTTTCTTCAGTAAATCGGCTATTAACTTGACTTATGAGGGTCTCTATATCAGTTTTTCATTTTAGTAAGTCCTTTTTGTGACAGTAAGCTGTAACATTTTTAGAAAAATCTCATTCACTAAAATCATCCAACAATAAAGCTATTTCTTCAGAATGTCATATGTTTTTTGCTAACATAGCAGGAGCAAAACCAAATGTTTTTCACTGTGTATATGCTAATTTCCTTAATCCTTTGTTTCAATTAAAATCCAAAATACCACTTAACATAAGTATTAGATAACATTTTTTAGTTGTATATACTTGAGCATCAGTTCTAGCGAGAGAAATCATTCATTCAAGTTCACTCATAGCTCAAGAGAATCTAGCTGATTTAATAAGTCTGTAAAAATCTTTTTCGCATTTCTCAAAATAATTATGTTTCGGAATCTTATTTATAACACTATCTTTGGTGAAGTTATCTTTTGTTAAATCATCTAATTTCTTAGCAAATTGTTCAGATAGAATCTTTTTTGATGGATTTTCAATATAATTTGTCCCGTTCTTACCCGGTATTCATCTTGATTCATGAGATCAAAATAATAATCATCAATCTTTTCAATAAACGTTATTAATAATATATGTCATTTCAGAGTTTGCTAAGGCATCCTGTAATTTATCTTTATTTTCTTCTGATCAAAAGGCATCAATACATTTTTGCTTATCCCTTAAAAACTGTTCATAATGGGAGTTGCCTAACAAAGCTTTAACCCAAAGTCATTCATTTTCATGTCATGCTAATCAACGATACGGACTTCATCATTTCTCTATATTTGCTAAAAGTAATCATGCAGCCTGATAAATTCAAGGATCTCACATCCTATCTTTAGCATTAAGTACTCTAGCTAAAACTTGATCTTTTAATGATCATTTTCATTTTATTTTTATGTAAGGTGGTTCTTGATCAAAAGTATCAGGTAGATCATAATCAGCACAGAATTTCTTATAAAAAGGTTCTATCTTTTTCCAAGTCCTATTATCTCTTTCATTATAATATTCTTGCTCTAATTCTCACAGGCTAGATTTTATTGATGGTATAAATCAAAGAATTCATGCAAGTTTACCATATAATCACCAATCTCAAATTAGAATATCTTCTAGCTTTTCGTCCTGTGCTTTATTATATTCATCCATCTTTTTCTTAATATTTCATTTTATATTCTTGAATACGTTTTTAAGATTATTTATACTAAACCGATTTAATTTCCATTTTCATCCATTCACCATTTTAAAATCTTTATCTTGTCTTGCAACTGCATCTTTTGCTTCTTCTTCTGTTTGAGGAATCAATCATTTTTGAGTAAAAAATATTAAAAAATTATTCCGGTCCATATCACGTTTGTATGAAAAACGTTTTTTCTCAGATTTTCAATTTTTTCATTTTTCATCTCAATTAAATGTAGATGACACAGTAAAAGATCTTCTAATCGGATTATATTCAATTTTATAAGTAGATTTATCATCTGATGGAGCTCAGAAATATTTTACTTCTACCATTTTTTCCTTTCAGCTTTTATCAATAATCTTTTGCATAAATTTATTACCGTTCCAAGTTATTCAAGATGAAGGAAAATCAAAATCACTCATTCATAATTTACCACTTAAATTTTCCCTAAAGGAATTAAAATCTGATTTATCAGGGTTTGGTTGTAGCCAAATTTTATCTCTGCTGGCTCATGCTTTTGTGGTAATTCATTCCAAATCTTCAAAAAATTTCTTACTCATTTTAAATTCTCTTCATTTTCATTCAAGGTCGCCTCCAAATTTTAGTTCTCATCAGTATACAGTTCATCTAAATGTTCATTTTTTCATATTTATGTTATTAATTTTTACTTTCATCCATTGATATCATCATCCAGGAAGTGCACTATCTCACATTGGTAGCCAGATTTCTGATCAATTTTCAAATTTTCATGGTCATTTTCTCTCTATTTCTCTTTTAAACTTTTCAGGTGTAAATCCTTCACTTCATTCATTATCTTCTTTGATAGGATTATCTGAATTGTTTTGTGAACTGTTCTCTGCGTTATTTTCAGTATTATTTTCCGAATTGTTTTTTTCTCAGGTGTTTCATTTTCAATCTTCTTTGTGATTTTTTGCTTCTCAAAATAAGTTTTGTATTTTTTCTTGATCATCAGATTTGAAGGTAGTAAGTGGAAACCTACTATTTATCACGAAAAACAAATAAATTAACATTCAAACATCTTTTCATTCAATTACATATTTATCTCATTTATTGAATCTTGATAAAAAATTTAAAAGTTTAGTTTTATCTTCTATAGTAAGGTCCAATCCATCAATATCAGATTTATTTATTTCATAGCGAATAGGTAGAGCATCATACGATTTTTCTCTACCTAAAAATTGATCTATATCTTTTAATCGAGGGTTTTCTCATTCAACTTTATGTTTTTGAACAGGAATGTTTATAGTTCACGTACCACCAGTAATCAGATTTACATCACTTAAATCAATGCTAGTTTTTGTGGGATCAGCAAGATCTTTACAGAAAACTTTAAATTCATCTAGGTTTCACCAATTTAATTTTATAACTTCGTTTATTCAATTATCAAACAGCATTTTTAAGCGAGTATCTACTACTGTATCGATATAATTTTTTAATACATCATCTTCAAGTTTCGAATAGTCAAAATTATTATTATATAGTTGTTCCAAAGCATTACCAATTTTAGCATTTTTGCTTTTTACATATTTCAAATAATATTTTCGTTTCAAATCATTTAATTGTTTTCCCTTCTCATTTTCATCCAAATCTGTGTTATTATTTATTGCTTCAGCTTTTCATTGATATTCAGATCATAATTTACTTTCATCGTATTTAAATTTATCGTTTTCGGAGATTATTGTATTTATAGCAGGAAAGGTGTTCGAAAATAATCATTCTAATTTTCTGGAAATTTCCTTGGAGATTTCTACTGTACGATCAGCTTCTTTCCCTATTTCGAAAGAAAGTAATTTATCAAAATCATCCTTAGTATTTGCTGGCACTCCAGGGTTTGTTAAATCAACTCAGGAAGGAATTTGATCTGTAGATAGTCTTGTATTTAAATTATCGTTTGAAATACTTATTTTTCTCAAAACATCTATTGATTTTTTTCAGTGAGATGCCCCTTCTTTTCAGTTTAAGTAATCTACAACTTTATGAAAATATGTTACGACATCATTATTTCATGGGATATTACATTCAGTAACAAAATCTGTATATGGAGCTCATGTTCATATTTCAGATTGAACTTTATCAAAAATTTCTTGCATAAAGGCTTTTCTAATTTCATCATTGGTTATTTTATTTAGACAATCATTAAATTCCCATAACCAATCCGAATTAGTCAGTAGAGCTAGATTTATTCATTCATTTTTGATATCATCGAATTTAATATCAGGCTTCACCTCAACCAATTTGTCTATTAAACTTTCTTCTCATCTAAAATACGTCTGATTAAAAAATCTGTTTATCAGTTCGGCATTTCTTTGTTCTCCTGCTTCAAAAGTATTAAACAAATCATTCACGGTTTTTTTCAAACGTGCTCATTTTACAATGTTTGCTGGTACTTCTTCTCTCAGATTCGTTGATATAACCACCATAGTTTCTAATCCATATTTATAAATAAATACTATACATCAATTATATCCATGAAATAATAATAATCAAAATTTCAGCAGGATTTATCGGAAATTTCCCATTCCGTTTTTATGTTTTTATTATATAATATTATATTAAAAATTAATACTATTAATATAAAAGTCAAGTTTATTTGAATCAATTGTCTTCTTTTTTGTATAAAAAACTGTATTATCCCAATACTTATCCTGAATTTCAAAATTATGCCCTATAAAATCTTTGGATGTAAAGTTAATAAGTACTTTCTTAATCAACGATTGGATTTTTTTTATAAAAATTGAAATAACCTTAATAATACTTTATTGATTGCTGCATGTGTAGTTACAGATAGAGCAAAAAATAAACGGGTGAGAGAGGTAAAACATTCGATTCAACAATGATTGAATGTAGCTATTACATGATGTGGAAGTTTTTCTCGTTGAAATCTAGTATCAGAATTAGAATTCTACTCTATATACCCAGAATTAAAACAATATTCTGATAAAATTACACTTTTACCAGAAAGTCCAGCAAAAAATTGATTCGAATATAAAATCTGATGAAAATCTTCAGTTTATACCAAACATTTTCTTGTAGTTCAGAATTGATGTGATAACCATTGTTCTTTTTGTCTTACTGTGTCAAAAAGATGACCACATATTAGTAGACCATTAAATGAAATAATTCAAGAAATTCATGAAATAGAAGCACAATGATGAAAAGAAATCGTAATAACATGAATAAATCTGGCTGCTCGATGATGCTCAAATTCTACTAAACCAGAAGAAACAAAATTTCCATATTTACTTCGTGAAATTCTAAAACAGACAACAATTCCTAGGATTAGAATTTCAAGTATGTGACCAGAATATGCCAATGATGAATTTTTTGAAGTTGTATCAGATGATAGAATTTTGCCACATTTTCACTATTCAATTCAAAGTTTTTCAGATAATGTTTTAAAAGATATGTGAAGGCATTATTCTGCAGATGGGTTAAAAACAGTCTTAAAGAAAACTAGAAATTTAAAAAAGAAAAATCTGGTTTCTATCGGAGCAGATATAATTGTTTGATTCCCATGAGAAACAGAATCAGATTTCCTTGATACATATAGATGAATTGAAGAATCTTGAATCACAAAATTGCACGCTTTCCCATTTTCAGATCACACGCAAAGAGAAAGAATTCCAGCTTCATTTCTCTCCAATCAAGTTGATTATAAAGTAAAAAAGGAGAGAAAAACTAAACTCATTTCTAAATGAAATGAAATTAGAGAAACATTTATTCAACAAAATAAATGAGTATCTCATAAGGTTTTAATCGAAGAGAAAAGAAATTGAAAACGAAGATGATGGACAGAAAATTATATTCAAATTGAAATTGATGGGAACTATAGTAGAGGTGAGATTATAGACTACAAATTGTAGTATGTTGGAAGCCTTTTATTTTTTGAAGTGAAAAAAAGTCATCAAAAATTTGACATTTTTGATTTTATATATACAATTAGATATACAAAATTTTTATTTATTAATTGTATAAAAAATGAGAAGATTAGAAACTAAAAAATCACCTCTTGATAAAAAACAGGAGCTTTTTAACTCAATAAATAAAGAATTACAAGAGGTTAAAAACAAGTTAAAAAATAAAGAAGATTCTATTTCAAAAAAGGATGTAGAAGATTTTGCAGAATCTTATTTTTCTGGTTTTGAAAACACGGTTGATAAACTTCAAGAAAGATGAATGACTGCTGAAGAAGAGGCTATAGTAAAGGGATTTCTTCATGGTATTGTTTTAAAAGCAAAAGCTAATCCAAATAAATATCTGGAAGTTAAAGAAAAAACTGAAAAGGGAGGGCTAAAATATAAATTTAAAAAAGACGAAGTATTAAAATTATTTAATGAAATGCCTTGGAATCAACGTGAGGTTTTCGTAAAATATGATTTATTGTAAAATTTATAATTATAATTTTTAAAAATACTGCTTTTAGCAGTATTTTTTTATTAAATCATGTTTTATTAATTATTCTTGAAATTTTTTCTTACGGATTAAGGAATTTTCAAATTTGTCTAATTGAGGAGAAATCTGATTTGGTGCAAGATTTTTTGTCTTATCATCAGAAATAGCACTAGCCACATCAGATTTTTTAGTAGCTTCCGCAAGAGGATTTTTCATAGCTTTTGATAGAGCAGAATCTGTTTCTTTTAAATCTTTAGCCATTTTTAAACTATAGATTATAAATCAGCTAGATTAATAGTTTGATGTAACACATTTCCAAAATTATCTTTTACCTCAACATCAACACTTTCAGCACTGGTAGTAAATGTTGCCAATCTTCATTGAAACGATGTAATTACATTTCATCAAGCACTTATGCTACCTCCAGGGATTCATGATAAACGATCATCGAATACAAGTGTAATTTTATATTGTCAATCTCAATTATCCTGTTTTTTGGATTGTTCTGCCACAAAATATGGAGGTTCTGCATCATTAGCTTCTAATACATCAGAGATACTAGCACTATTGATATTTCAATTAGCATCCATTGCCTGGACTGTAATAGTGTGAGTTCATGCCGCAAAATTTGAAAGATCTATATCAGAAGTAGATAAATCTTCAGTTTGTCTCTTATATTCTTTAGAAAACACTAAAGTTCAATCTACAGTAATTTGTAAACTTCTAAGTAAAGAATCACTCTTAACAGAATACATTATAGAAGGTTTGGAAGATATTCTTTGATTTGTCTCTGGATCAATGATAGCAACTTTAATAGCATCACTCATGGTAGGCTCCCTATTTTCACAGTATCACTCAGGTACAGTTGGAAGAATATTTAGACTCATACTTCACTCTCATCCAACAGGTATTTTTGCCCTTGTGGCCCATCGATTTTTAATACTTTCTAAATCATCGTTATTAGGCATGAATGATGATAATTTCAAGAAATATCATTTTTTAACTTCTTCAATAGGAGTCATAGGACTTACAACTCATAAACATGAAGCATCGTATTCATAAACAGTAACTTCTCATTCTGACTCTTTTGGCAAGTTTTTAGCATATCATAAAGTTGAAACAACAAATTCAGATGGAGTAGTAGAAGATGGTAATTTTCATGTAATCTTAGATATACTAACGCCAGCAGTATCAACATTTGTCATTTCTTTGTTAGTGATATATCATCATTTTACTAATCATCATAAGAAATCTTTTAATGGTTGAGCGTGAATAGTTCATCCATAAGCATTTGAATTCATAGGGGAAGCATCAGCATTCCCAGCCCACATTAATATTAGATTATCGGGAGTGTAAGCAGCAACTAATCCATCTCTAGGACGATTTCATTTTTCAGTTTTCATATTAGATGTTCATGTTTTGAGAGCATATGTTAATCCAGATACATTAAATTTATTTACCCATCCAGCTAATCTATTAGCAGGTTCTGAAAGAATTTTCCATATCAAATATCTTACTCATGCAGGAATAAGATCTTCTTTCTCTACAACCTCTTTTGTGTATAAAACTGATCAATCAGCAGATGTAATTTCTAAAATAGGATCAAGTTCTGCAGGAGTCTCAGTTGTTAAGTATGAATAAGCTTCAGCAAATTCTAGAAGACTAATTTCTGCAGCTCAAATTGCTAGAGGATATCAATAATTAATATCATCACTCAAAGGTAATCATAAAGATTGTAAGAAAGGTTTTACAACATTTTCTCATCATTCTGCTAAGAACATTTTAATAGCAGGAATATTTCTACTGTGTCATAAAGCAGCTTTTAATGTAAGTAATCAATCAAATTTATTATCAGCATTATTTGGTCTGTCAGGTCCAACTTGATATTCTATATCGTAAATAGGAGTATCAAGAGTAATAGGTAACTTCATAAATCAAAGAGCGTAAATTAGGGGTTTAATCGAAGAACCAGATTGACGACGGTTCTTTACCATGTCATTTTGTCATTGAATTTCTTCGTTGAAATAATCTAAAGATCCAACATAAGCAAGAACATCTCAGTTATCTGTATTTACATAAAGCAACGATGAATTGTTTGCTCAATTCTCATATAATGTACGAACATTGTTTTGGAAGGCCTCTTCAGCCATTTGCTGTATGTTATAATCTAGCGATGTTTTTACTACTAATCATCCATCTAATACAGCATCTTCTCAATATTTTTCTTCAAGTAATTCTTTAATCCAAAATACAAAATGTGGAGCCTTTATAGAGAATGATGCTGATTTAAACTCAAGATCTAGAGACTCAATTTCAGCATTTTTGTATTCTTCTTCTGTAATATAATCATCTTCAAACATTCTACTTAACACAACATCTTTCCTTCAGTTGTAGAATGTAACGTAATATTCTTTACCATCCATAACTAAAGTAAAAGATCACAATCATTGCAAAAGATTTACTGAAGAATTTCAGCTCTTTTTATTTGAGAAATCAGCCTGTTCTATTGCATTAGAGAATTTTGAAATAATATTTTGTTTTAATGCCCCATCATATGGATATTCATTTCAAACTACATCAGTAATCTTAAAATATCACATCAACTTTTTTCTTCCAGATTCTGTGAAAGGAGAGTATGATCATGGTCATTTTGGTAAAGAAGCCAAGACTGCAGACTGAGCAATAGTTAAATCAGCAGCAGATACTCAAAAGAAAGATTTTGAAGCAGCCTCAACTCCAAATGAATTATTTCAGAATTCAATATAATTTAAATATAATTCCAAAACTTTCTTTTTCATTTCTTTCTTTGCTTCACTATTAGAAAGATTTGGATTTTCTTTTTTTACTTGTTTTTGAAATGTAGAGTTTAATCTTTTAGCAAGTACAATCTGGCGTAATTTATAAGCCACCTTATCCATATAATATCCAATTTTACTTTTATTAGCACGTGTTAATCAGGCTTTTAATTTAAATACATTAGTCATTAATTGTTGAGGAAGTGTAGATGCTCATCATTTTCCTTTTATAGCAGCACGGAAAATTCACCATGGATCTAATCATTCATGTTCCCAATAGTTTTGATCTTCCATTGCAACAATAGCATTTATCATATGATCAGACATTTTATCAATTTCAACGTATTCACGGTTTTCATCGAAAAATTTATATAATTCTACACCATTTCTATCTTGAATTACAGTTGCTTGAGAAAAAACCATATCTTTCACCTGGCTTACATCTGGTAGATTTTTAAAAACACTTATTTCCATCCGTATTGAAACAGCTAG
>JAEEGJ010010048.1_pt1 | contig 24899 bp, 25 predicted proteins | sample 8958761 | NCBI WGS metagenome assembly JAEEGJ01 (sample SAMN16246546, study PRJNA631951) | gut metagenome | biome: gut microbiome; feature: rumen; material: RS-attached | host: Bos | place: Iran: Karaj | collected 2018-10 | reverse complement strand
GGAATGATTCAAACAGCCGTTCAACAAAGGAGCAGAATGACTCATCCGTAAGGCCAGAGATCGGAAGTGATGCCGTATCGCTTGACGGATATTCAACAATCTATATCGGATACCCGATCTGGTGGGGAAAAGAGCCGCGTATCATGGATACATTTGCGGAAAGCTACAGCTTTGACGGAATTACCGTGATTCCATTCTGCACGTCCGGAAGCAGTGGAATAGGCGGGAGTGGTCAGAATCTTGCCGCTCTTGCAGGAAGCGGTACATGGCTTGAAGGCCGGCGATTTGGAGCAAGTGCTTCCGAGGACGAGATCAGATCCTGGATAGAGGGATTACGTCATTACACCGGATTATAATGTACCGGGTACGGCCTGAAATGAGTCCTTTATCTGAGTGAGAAATCTAGATGCGATCGGGGAAAAAGCCTGGTATTTCTTCCATACCAGGTACAGGTTTGTTTCAAGCCTCGGGGATAATGGCCTGAAAACGAGGCCGCTGTTTTCTGAGGTATCAATCAGCCTGTTAAAGGTGAGAAGATAGCCGAGATGCTCTTTTGTAAACATGGAACCGTTAAAGGCAAGACGAAATGAGCCCTCAAGGTGTAAATCGCGCATTCGTTCTCCGGCCCATCTCGGGATATCATTTTCCCAGCTTTGGTCGGAACAAAACAACGGTAAGGAAACAAGATCATCAATCCTGATGGTCTTTTTCTTTGCCAGCTTGTCATCTGCAGGTATGATAAGTCCCCATACATCAGTATCCGGAAAAGGGACATATTCATATTTTGACGGGTCGGGGGATTCCGCAAGAACGGTAAAATCAAGCAGACCCTTGTCGAGTTTTTCAATCACCTGCTCGGTATCGCCGCTGGTGATGTGGTAACGGAGTCCGGGATAGTTCTGCTTAAAGGAACTGATTTCCCGGGCGAGATACTGGATCTGATAGCTTTCCGCCAGACCGAAATACAGGTCACCGCCTGTTAAGTCATCAAGGGAAATGAATTCCTGCTCAATCTTATCCGCCATGCCGATGAGGTCTGCGGCACGGTTTCGCAGGAGGATACCTTCTTCGGTGAGCCGTATGCTGAAGGAATGTCTGGTAAACAGCTTCTTCCCGAGTTCATCTTCCAACGCTTTCAGCTGTTTGGAAAGGGTCGGCTGCGTGACATGCAGGATCTCAGCGGCCCTTGTCATGTTCTCTTCCCGTGCTACTGCCAGAAAATATCTTAAGGTTTTTATCTCCATGTGAAGTGCCTCCAAATCGACCGATGTCGTGACATGCCAAAACGGAATATCACGATATTCATTATATTCATTAGCGAATATAAAATCAAGATGCTATAGTTATGTTGTAAGGAGCAGAACAGATGGAAACAGACAATATCAGACAAAATCTCATAGACGCAGGATGCAGCAACATGGATATTGAGGAGATAATCCGTCAGCTGCAAACCGGGAACATGAAGGACGCACTCCATGACATGAAGAAGGCCAGATGTAAAAGGATGGATGAGATGCATGAGTGTGCCAGAAAGGTCGATTGCCTGGACTATCTGATCAGAAACACACAAAAACAACTGAAAGCAGACGAAACAATCGGGAGGAGCGGTCATGGTCCGGAAAGAAGAACTGAAGTTGGTAACGGAATGGGACAAAACATTTCCCAAGAGTGAAAAAGTTAGTCACAGCAAAGTGACGTTTATGAACAGATACGGGATAACCCTTGCAGCGGATCTGTATGTGCCGGAAAATGCAGAGGGAAGACTCCCGGCCATCGCCGTTAGCGGGCCCTTCGGAGCGGTAAAGGAGCAGTGCAGCGGACTGTATGCTCAGACACTCGCAGAAAGAGGATTTCTCACGGTTGCATTTGACCCTTCATATACCGGAGAGAGCGGAGGAAACGTGAGATATATGGCATCCCCGGATATCAATACCGAGGATTTTATGGCGGCGGTCGACTTCCTTTCGCTGAATGAGAAGGTTGATCCGGAGCGCATAGGCATCCTCGGCATCTGCGGATGGGGCGGAATGGCACTCAATACGGCAGCCCTTGATACAAGAATCAAGGCTACGGTGGCGTCTACCATGTATGACATGACAAGGGTGAATGCCAACGGATACTTTGATGCGGACGATAACGAAGAAGCGAGATATCAGCAGAGAAAGAGCCTGTGCGCACAGCGCCTTGAGGACCTGAAGGCAGGAGAGTACAAGAGAGCCGGCGGCGTAGTGGATCCGCTCCCTGAGGATGCTCCGTTCTTTGTAAAGGACTACTATGATTATTACAAAACAGACAGAGGGTATCACGCGAGATCCCTCAACTCCAATGAGGGGTGGAACGTGATCGGATGCGAATCGTTCATGAACCAGCCGATCCTTCGGTACAGCAACGAGATCAGAAGTGCGGTGCTTCTCATCCACGGGGAAAATGCGCACTCCTGCTATTTTTCGAGGGACGCCTATGCAGCGATGATCAAGGATAGCAAGTACGCTGACAACAAGGAACTCATGATTATCCCCGGCGCGGTACACACCGATCTGTACGACGGCGGCGGCAAGGACGCAATCCCGTTTGATAAGTTGCAGGCATTCTTTTCAGAGTATCTGAGATAAAAAGAATCGGGTACAGGTAATGCCTGTACCCGGTATCAGAAAGGTGTAGATATGAAGGTACTGGCAAGCAATTGAGAGGGAAGGGAAATGAAGAAGACAATTAGTCTGATAACCGCTTTGGTGGTGATATTTGTCTCCGCTGCATGTGGCAGATCGGAAGATCAGAAGCCGGAGGAAGTTCAGGTACAGGAAAGCGATAATGCCGGAGAGGACAAAGAAGTGGGAAGATTTGATTTTGAGAAAAAGGAAGTCATGTTAAACAGTGGATATAAAATGCCCATTTTAGGCCTAGGCACATATTCCCTTGATCATGACACCTGCGTAAACTCTGTGAAGGCACTGTTGCAAAACGGAGGCAGACTGATAGATACGGCATATATGTATGGAAATGAAGATGCTGTGGGAGAGGGTGTCCGGCAGGCAATGGAAGAGTACGGTATTTCCCGCGAAGAGATATTTGTGATCACAAAGATATATCCGAGTCAGTTTAGCAATCCTGAAGCTGCTATAGACATGGCGCTTGAAAAACTTGATATCGGATACATCGACATGATGCTTTTACACCATCCGGGGAATGGGGATGTGGAAGCATACAAGACGATGGAAAGATATGTGAAAGAGGGAAAGATTCGGTCTCTTGGTTTGTCGAACTGGTATGTGGAAGAGCTGACGGATTTTCTGCCACAGATTACCATTACTCCGGCTCTTGTTCAAAATGAGATCCATCCATACTACCAGGAACAGGAAGTTGTTCCGTTCATACAGGAGAAAGGTATTGTAGTTCAGTGCTGGTATCCATTGGGAGGGCGAGGACATACATCAGATCTTCTCGGTGATGAGACAATAAAATCAATCGCAGAAGCTCATGGAGTATCATCTGCGCAGGTAATTTTACGATGGGATCTGCAAAGAGGTATTGTGGTCATACCGGGATCTGGAAATCCGGATCATATAAAAGAGAACCTCGATCTGTTTGGGTTTGAACTGACAGAAGATGAAATGGAGCAGATTTCACTACTTGATCGTGGCGAAAAGCATGACTGGTATTGAAAACCAAAATATGAAAAAATGGGAAATATAATCATGCCAAAGAGAGTTTTGATTATTGAAACAAAGGAAAGAGCCTTTGATCGCATATGATATGAAGAGGTGATGTTATGAAAGTACGTATGATTGTGGCCTCATTGTTTATAATGATGACACTTAGCGCATGTGGAGGCAAAGAAGATATCCCGGAGGCAGATAGCAGTATTCCGGAATCTGAAAATGTTTACACAGAGGAAACTGATAAGATCGCGGAGACCGGGAATGAAGCTATGACATACCGAACTAAAGAGATAATGTGTGAGGATAGCGGAAAAAGCATCTATGGTGTTGCTTACATACCATCCGGGGAAGGAAAGTTTCCGCTTGTGATCTTCTCACATGAACTGGGTAATAATCACGAGGCTGGCTCACGATATGGAGAGAGACTTGCAGAAAATGGCATTGCAGCATATACATTTGATTTCCGCGGGGGCAGTGTGTCGGGAAAAGAAAACAGGAGCAGCGGAAGCAATTCGGAGATGTCTGTCATGACAGAATCTGATGATCTTAAGCTGGTGATAAACAAGGCAAAAACATGGGATTTCGTGGATACCGACAACATATTCCTTCTGGGAGGCAGCCAGGGAGGTTTGGTTACCATAGTAGCCGGAACAGAATTGGCGGATGGTATTTCCGGTATGATGCTTATGTATCCTGCTCTTTCTATTAAGGAAGATCACGGGATCACAAGTTACGCTTCCACCCTTGAGGTTCCGGATGACGTGGGGCTGTTTGGCGGCTGGATGCATGTAGGAAAGAATTATGTCACGGATATATGGGATACGGATTTTTATGAACTCCTAAAAGATTACGATGGAAATGTACTGCTTTTGCACGGAGACAAGGACACAACAGTGCCTTTGTCATATTCCGAAAGAGCATCCGGGATGATAAAAAACTGTGAATTCCATGTTATAGAAAACGGTGGACATGAGTTCTATGATCAGCCGTTTGAAGATGCAATGGGATATATCCTGCAATATCTGGATCGGCAAATGAAAGGCAGCGAAACCGTAGAGAATAGGGAGGATGAAGAAAGCGTTATGACCATGAAGATAGGTGAAAGCCCCGTTCAGGTTGACTGGGAAGACAATGAGTCGGTAGAGGCGTTAAAGAGTTTAGCTAAGCAGGGTGATATTACGATCCAAATGTCTATGTATGGTGGATTTGAACAGGTAGGGCCGCTCGGGGAAAGTCTTCCGAGAAATGATAAGCAGACCACAACAAAATCCGGAGATATAGTGCTGTATTCTGGCAATCAGATCGTTATTTTTTACGGCTCCAACAGCTGGGCATATACCAGATTGGGTCATATATCCGATAAGGATGAATCGCAGATGGAGGAACTTTTATCTAATGGTGACGAGACTGTGACGATATCTGCAAAGAATTAAGGGATGCTATAGCTTAAAACGAAAGGAGAAATAACCATGTTAGGTAATTTTAGCTACAAGAATGCAACAAAACTTTATTTTGGAGATGATTCTCTTAAGTATCTGAATGAAGAACTTCCCAAGTATGGAAAAAACGTTCAGCTGATCTATGGAGGAGGCTCCATAAAGAAGAACGGTATTTATGATGAGATCATAAAGATCTTAAAGGACAACGGGAAAAATATAATAGAAGATCCGGGTGTAATGCCGAATCCTACTATCGAGAAGCTTCGCGAGGGTATTAAGATCGCAAGGGATAATAAAACAGATCTGCTTCTGGCAGTGGGCGGAGGTTCCTGCTGCGATTATGCAAAGGCGGTTTCCGTATCGGTGAACTGTGATGAGGATCCATGGGATAAATACTATATCAGGTTCGAGGAACCTACATGCGATATCCTTCCGGTAGGATGTATCCTTACTATGGCCGGGACAGGATCTGAGATGAACGCAGGTGCCGTAATAACCAATCATGAGCAGAAGCTGAAGATCGGGCATGTTTTCGGAGAAGAGGTAATGCCCAGGTTTTCAATCCTTAATCCCAGGTTTACCTTCTCGCTCCCCAAAAGGCAGATGGTAGCAGGCATTTATGATATCTTCAATCACATATGCGAACAGTATTTCTCCGGAGAAGATGACAATACGAGCGACTATATCGCAGAAGCTCTTATGAAGTCACTGATCCACAGCTCACTCATAGCGGTTGAGGATCCGGAGAATTATGAAGCAAGATCCAATATCATGTGGACGGCAACATGGGCATTAAATACGCTCATCTCCAGAGGCAAGTCTACAGACTGGATGGTGCATATGATCGGTCAGGCAGTCGGTGCGTATACGGATGCCACACATGGCATGACGTTATCGGCGGTATCGTTGCCGTATTATCGTTACGTAATGCCCTATGGATTGAAGAAATTCAAGAGATTTGCTGAAGAAGTGTGGAATATATCATCTAATGGATTATCCGATGAACAGGTGGCCAATGAAGGGCTTAAAGCTATGGAGAACTGGATGAAAAAGATTGGCGTTGCTATGAACATATCCGAGCTTGGTGCTACAGAGGATATGATCGACGGAATCACAGAAGGAACACTGATCCTCGAAGGCGGATATAAAGTGCTTACAAAGGATGAGATAAGACAGATTCTCAAAAAATCACTGTAGTACATTCTACGATGCAGGGTAAATATAGACACAGGAGGACTTAAGAAATGAAACAGGAGATCAAGACAACAGAAGCGATTTTTCCGATGCCGGTACTTATGATATCGACATTCAATGAAGACGGCAGCGTGGATGTGATGAATGCAGCATGGGGAACCATGCTGGATCGTGACAAGGTGGCGCTTAATCTGACGGAAACACATAAGACTGTTCAGAACATCAAGGCAAGAAAAGGCTTCGTGGTTCATATCGCTGATGCAAAGCATGTAGTAGAGGCAGATTACTTTGGCATCGCTAGTGGAAATACCGAAAAAGAGAAGTTTGCAAAAAGCGGTATGACTTTTACAAAATCTGAGTTTGTGGATGCTCCCGTGATTAATGAGTTTCCCATTGCAATAGAGTGCGAGTTTATTGAGTATCAGAACGATGAGACAGGGATCGGTGTTATCGGAAAGGTTTTAAGAACCTCTGTTGAGGAAGCTAACTTGAAGGATGGAAAGGTGGATATTGATTCGCTTGAAGCTATCGCATTCGATCCGTATACCCATGGATACTATAAAGTAGGCGGCAGAGTCGGAGAAGCATTTAAGGATGGGGCCAAGCTGAAAAAATAAGCTGGAAAACGAAACCGAAACCAAGGCGATGGTAAAGAGTCAAAAATGTCAAAAACGATAAGTATTAGGAACTCGGGCACCCTCAAACCCGGATAGGTTTGAGGGTGCCTTTTTGTATGTCGCTGCAACATACGAAGATAATTTAGAAAACAAGATCTGACATTTCTTTGTTAACAGGGGAAAACCCACTATCTCATCATACAGTATTTTGAGTGTAGTTATGAACTATTGCAGCTTTCTCTGTTAAGTGCTTATCAGATTAGACAAAGACACAATACACAAGCATAAAGAGAGGCCTGCGGGAAATCCGCAGGCCCATTTTAATGTCATCCTTCGATGAGTATCTGTTTCTTTTCGGGAAGTTTCTCGTTGTCCTTCTTAGGAATGGTAAGATTCAAAACACCGTGCTTGAAGCTTGCCTTAATATCTTCCTCGGTGATGTTCTCGCCGACATAGAAGCTTCTCTGCATTGATCCGGAATAACGCTCCTGTCTGATAAGTTTACCCTTCTTATCCTTTTCGTCCTTATCCAGACCCTTGTTTGCGCTGATAATGAGATATCCATTGTTCAGCTCCAGACCAATCTCTTCTTTCTTGAAGCCGGGCAGGTCGATATCTACTTCGTAGTGATCGTCATGCTCGTGAACATCGGTCTTCATCATCCTGTCGGCATGTCTGCCGTACAGCTTTCTTTCGGTTCTGTCCAGATCTCTGAAATCCGGGAATGCAAACCAGTCGTCAAATAAATCTTCTCCAAAAATACTAGGTCTTAACATAATGCTTACCTCCTTTTCACTCAATGCTGTTAATAGCTACTGAGCAAGGGGAAGGAGGGATTAGATCATTGGAACATACCGTTCTTTTGGTCTTCTCTGTTCCTCTGTTCGATTATGTTATAGCACATTAATTAGCACTCGTCAAGGGAGAGTGCTAACAATTATTGTGAAATATTTGTGAATTATATAAACTGATTATTTTGCCTTCATTTGATCATCTGCTCATTGATGGAGCGTATCAATAACTATCAGTAAACATCATTGTCCTTTATCCCTAGATATGGTATCATAAATCAAATAGTTTTCCTTACTGTTTTAGCACTTGCCAGTTTGCAACAAAAAGGAAAAATCGAGCGTATCGGATCTAAGCGCGATGGAAAATGGGTGGTTATTCAATGAGGCTTTTGTAAGGAGGGAAGGAAAAAGATGAAATACCAATACAAAGAAATGCCTGAATCTATGAGTGGGACATACGGAGAATTTGCAAAAAACTTCGGCTTTGATTGGAAAGAGTTTATTATGGGAATCCCGACACCGATGTTTCTTGTCACAACCTATAAATCTAATGGACAGCCAAATGCTACGATGCAGTCATGGGCAGGGTTTACGAGTGCGAATCATGGAGGCGGGTATTACGTGATTCTATGCAGCGTGAATAAGAGAGGACATCTTTACCAAAGCTTAAATGAAAAGAAGGCAGCAGTGCTGAATTTCATGTCATCTGATTTATACGAAGCCTGCATGAAGACAATACAGAACAATCAGTTCGAGGCGGATGAGATAACTTCGTCAGGGCTTACTGCGGAGAAAGCTTCATGGGTAGAAGCGCCGATGGTCGCTGAATGTTTCATGAACCTTGAGTGTAGGTATTTGTGGGAGAAAGAAATTGTACCGGGTGATGATCATGTTATGATCTGCCTTGAAGTCGTAGGCGGGCATATAGAGAAGGATTATATGGAGGATATGTTTGGAGATAAAGGGGTTCTTTACTATGTCCATCATCCGATAAATCCGGAAGACGTGAAAGAAAAAGGTTGTGATTATATGGCTGCACTTAGGAAAGCAAATCAATCCTACGAATATTGATGAGATATGAAATATATGAGCAAAACTACGATTGAAAAAAATCTGAAGTGTAAAGGATACGAAAAATTATACATTCAAGATTGTTTTAACAAAAAAGCATTCTGCGATTTGCAGGGTGCTTTTAATGTTTAAAGGATGCCATCATGGGAACTGAAATCCCAGGGGCACTTAATGGAGCCGTTTAACTTTTTAAGTCCCGCTTAAATCGTTTTTCAGCATCGCTGTCTTCTCAAACCCCGACAAATAGTATATAGTGAGCATAGGCGCCGAGATTACGAGATAGAACCGGAAAAGGAGAATCACTATGCAGGAACTCGGAAAGAATATCGCAATATACCGGAAGAAGGCGGGGATTACGCAGGAGCATCTCGCGGAATTGATGCATGTGTCGATTTCGGCGATCTCGCAGTGGGAGACGGGCAAGACGATGCCGGACATTTCGGCCGTCCCGGTTCTCTGCCACGTGCTGAATGTTTCGGCGGACGAACTGCTGAACATCGATCAGGAGAAGAAAGAGCAGGAGATCAGCGAAATTAAAAAGGAGGCGGAACAGCTCATATTCCGTCATCATTTGTCGAAGGCGGAGAAGCTGTTGCTCGGGACGCTGAAGCGTTATCCGAACCGCTATGACATCATGGACCTCCTGATGTCGCTTTATCAGCACAAGGCAAATGACGACACCAACCCGAACGCTGAGGAGGATTGTAAGAAGGCGATTCACTACGGCGAGAAAATCCTTGAGGAATGCACGGACGAGAATGCCCGCATCGCCGCGAAACAGGTTCTGTGCCTGATGTACTATAAGCTCGGTGACGAGCGCAAAGCGAACGAGATTGCATGGACGCTTCCGAGCTTGTTCAGCGGACGTGAGAACATGCTTTGCTGGGTGAGCAGCGGAAAGAAGAAGGCGGAGTTCACGCAAAGCCTTGCGTTTCAGACTTTGTTCCTGCTGTACAACTCTCTGGTTCATAACATGCCGGTTGTCTTCCCGGACGGAAGCCCCAGCATGACGGACGAGGAGCAGCTGCAGGTCATCGGCAAATACGAAGGCATCATCGCTCTTCTGTTCGAAAACGGAGACTACGGCTTCTTCAACACGCAGCTGCAGGGGTGCAGCGTCTTCGCGGCGCGCATCTACGCGAAACACGGCGACGCGGACAAGGCGCTCGAGAAGCTTACGAAAGCCACTGAGTATGCGGAGGCGACCCTCGGCATGGAAAAGACCATGAAACACACATCGCTCGTGTTTCGCGGCAGCAGCTACGGCGAATTCGGCACAATGAGCGGAAACAATATGACCGCGGAGCTGCTGAACGAGATGCAGAGCGGGGTATATGATTTTGTAAGAGGGACTGCGGAGTTTAAGGCGTTGGAGAAGAGAAACTGGGGACGGGGTTAGTGGTTCATTTACATAATCTTTTCACAGTGGACACGGATATATCCATAAATCGTGATATTTGTTTTGTCGTTAGCCCTTTATGTCGTAGCTGCCGGACATAATCATTACGCTGAATTTTCTGCAGAGTATCCACTTCAGAGGTTGATGAAAGATTAGTTACTGATTTGAAAATCGATAAGGCGTATTCATCGGTTAAATAATGTGACGTGTCACGATGATCATTTATAAACAATTCATGATCAGAAGATATTTGTTCCGTAACAAAATAGTGATGCAATGACTCTTTAGAACCGCATATGTCATTGGCAAAAGATATGTCGACCACAGGATTTTTGGTGCCATAATATGCGTTAAAACTACTCCATCGATATTCAGAAGGGTAGCGACAAATGTTAGCCTTGACGGGATTGTTATGAATATATAGCAATACGGATAGAAAGGCTTTGTCGTTCTCGATGGGCACACTGAAGAAACGATCTTGAAAAAGATGACCGCTCCGAGAATACTTATTGTTATACCACCTGACAAATCTGGTCCCGAGGCTCTGGAAGAAGCTTGCTAAAGAATCAGGTGAAGAATGGATTAAGAGGTGTACATGGTTATCCATCAGGCAATATGCATATATCTGGCTATCATATTTCTTGACACAATCTGATAAAATAAATAGGAATTTTTGGTAATCGGAATCTTCTTCAAAGATAATATGCTGATTAACAGAACGAAGTATGATATGATATATGCCAGATGAACTCATGCTTCTGGGTTTTCTTGGCATAATTACTCCTAGATAGAACATTAGATTTAAGAACATTTTAATTATATTTGGATGATAAAAGGATTGCAAGGGAAAAGATATGAAATATGAAAATGGACCACAAACCCCGTCCCCTAGGACCATTCGGGTGCTTTTCGTCTGCCACGGCAAGATATTCACTTTTTTCTGAAAAGCCTTATTCTACTAAGGGTTCACGAGGTTGTGAAACCTGTTTTAGACCAGCTTTAGACCAGTAAAAAACACAAAAAAAGGGCATTTTTTATCTATTATCCTGATATATGCCGGTCTCTATGAGGAGAGTACGATAAGAGTATGATAAGAGTACTATTCATTTGCTGGGGCAATATCTAACTGGTTTGTCAGAAACATGTTAGAAACCTAGGTTTTTCAAGGAGTTTTCAAAGATCTCGGATATTGCAAAAAGGTGATTTAGACCAGTTTTAGACCACTAGAATTGGAACTAAGAGTAAAGATTGAGCCTGTTCTAAGAAGTTTTTTATAAGTACACAACCAGGGATTGTTATGAATCGCCCGGTGAAGTGTGGAATCATGTATCCATACTTCACCGGTTTTTCTTTTATAAAACTATTTCTGGTCGCGAGCCATAGCTTCATCAATTGCTCGATGAATAAAAGTTGAAACGCTTTCGCCCATTTGCTCGGCATGAGCTTTGACGGTGGCGCGTTCCTCTCGTGTGAGACGAACTTTTAACTCGACAAAACGTGCATTGTATTTTTTGTTGGCTCGTCTACGAGCCTCGGTCATTGGTGTATGGGAAGTCGATTGGGCATCACTCATGGGTATTTGCACCTCCGTAAAAAAGTTACTGAGAACAGTATACCACAAACTCATACATAAGACTATGTATTTTTCAAAAATGATAAGGAGGTTTTATTGTGATTAAAGTAAGAATGATGGGCACCCCGGAAGAACTCCAGCAGTTTAGACGCACGATTCTACGGATGGAGCATAACAACGAGATAACAATACTAAGCATGTCCGGGATGTATTCGAACAGGGACACAGAGAAGTATTACCGTATGTACGCTGATGTAAAAACACTGAGAAATGGAGAAAACAACTATGGAGAAAACAAAAAGATGCAGAGTACTTTCCGTCATTTCACAAAAAGGAGGGGTGGGAAAGTCAGCTACGGCAACACAGCTTGCAGTGGGCTTGGCGCGGAAGAAGCATAAGGTCCTTTTCATCGATGCGGATCCGCAGGGAACCGGCAGCATGATGCTCGGTATTGCAGAGCCTGACGAACTCGAAGAAAGCATTGCCACGGTATTGACAAAGATTATCAACGAGGAGCCGATATCTGATTCAGAAGCAATCCTTCATACGGTTGAGGATGTGCACTTGCTTCCGGCAAATATTGATCTTGCCAGCATGGAAGTAACGCTTGTGAATACGATGAACCGTGAACGGATCCTGAAGCAGTACGTGGACCAGCAGCGTAGTAATTATGACTACATCATCATTGATGGAATGCCGTCCTTGGGAATGATAACCATCAACGCCCTTGCAGCATCAGACTGCGCCATTATTCCGACGCTTGCGGAGTATCCGTCGGCAAGAGGGCTTGTCCAGTTGCTGAAGACTGTGAACCGTGTACGGAAGTATATTAATCCGAAGATTCAGGTAGAGGGGATTCTCCTTACCATGATGGATGAGCGGACAAATTACAACCGGGAGATTGCCCAGATGGTGAGTAACACATATGGATCAGATATCCGTGTTTATAAGACAGCAATACCGCGTTCCATCCGGATGGCAGAGGCTGGTGGCCTGGGGAAGAGCATCTTCCTGCATGCACCTAATTCGAAAGCCGCTAAGGCATACAGAGCACTGGTGAAGGAGGTGGAACACGATGTCTAAACCGATTATGAATGTGAAGCTTCCCAGCGTAGAGGATCTGTTTACCGCGGGAGCATCTTCCTACGAAACAGCACCGGAAGGCCAAGTACAACTGATACCCATATCCGAGCTGCATCCGTTTCCAAATCATCCGTTTCTGGTGAAGGATGATGCAAAGATGGAGGAGACTATCGAGAGCATCCGCAACAAAGGAGTCCTTGTACCGATTCTTGTTCGTACCAGGGCAGGGGGCGGATATGAACTGATCTCCGGACATCGCCGCACACATGCATGCCGGAAACTTGGATTGAAAACGATTCCCGCACTGATCCGAGAGATGGATGACGATGAAGCGACTATTGTGATGGTCGATGCCAACATCCAGCGGGAGACACTTCTGCCAAGTGAAAAAGCGAAAGCATACGCCATGAAATTCGCAGCCATGAAGCACCAGGGGCAGGGTGGCGGGTACACCGTAGCGGCTATGGAGAAGGAAGGTACAGATAATGCCAGGACTATACAGCGGTACATTTCACTCTCAAAGCTCAACGATGACCTGCTTCGGATGATTGATAAGGGAACGTTGGGACTTTCCCAAGGATATACGCTGGCAACGTTGGATGCGGACGAGCAAAAATGGCTATATGACACACTGCGAGGCACGGAAAAGAGGCTTTCAACGTCTCAAGCGGAATCCATATTGAGGCAGAGTAGAAATGGTCAGTTGACGCAGGAAGGACTTGAGGAGATGCTCAACATAACTCCTCAACCGAAACGGCGTATAGTTCTTACGGAAAACACTCTTCGCCGGTACTTTGCAGATAACGTAGATCCCCAGTACATGGAACAGATCATATTGGAACTCTTACGACAGTGGAAGGAGCAGAGCCATGAGTGACGGTGTATTTCGAAGCAAGAAAGGGTTCACGGTAGTGCAGAACTCCGTGACCAAGGACAATAATATCTCCCTAAGGGCTAAAGGGCTTTATGTCCTGATGCAGACCTATATCACGATGCCGGATAGGAAGTATAAGAAAAGTGAGTTCATGAAGATGGTTCCGGAAGGGAAATGCACCTTTGAGGCCGCTTGGAAAGAACTTAAGGCAGCAGGCTTCATTAAACAGCATGTGTTTTGTATGGGACATGCTTTCCGCACAGAGTATGAACTCCTGGATGAACCGCAGAAAGGAATCAACATGTATTACTACGACCGGGAAGGAACCTTAACCAAAACTTCGGAATAACGACGATGAAATGCTCCACGAGATACCGTCAGACGGTATCTCGTCAGACGGTATCTCGTGGGACGGTATCTCGTGAGACGGTATCTCGTGAGACGATATCTCGTGAGACGATATCTCGTGAGACGGTATACCGTGGGACGGTATACCGTGAAACGGGGGCGCAAATAATAAAACTATAAGAGAATAAAGACTAAAGACTAAAGGGCATAAATCCTAAGAAACACAATACTGTCACTGAGGTAAGGTTCCTGATTTCATTCTTTATTTCACTCCCCATTACATTCCGGTTTCCGGGAAAAGCGAACTTGTTGCCAAATTGGCAACAAGTGAAACCGGGGAAGAAAACGGAGGCAGGAGCGGGGATGAAATCAGGGACCGCTCAAAACGGAAGTCAAAAAAGGTTGAACGAACCATTTCAACCGGGAAAGGACAACTTGTTGCCAAATTGGCAACAAGTGGAAAGGAGCAAGGATGGATAAGCTTAAAGTGTTTACCTACCCACAGAAAAGCGGAAGGGTAAGAGGTGTAGCGAGGATTGAGATCGGAGACCTCAAGGTGTATCCGATCCGGATTATGGAATCCGAGAAGGGGCTGTTCATTGCCATGCCGCAGCAGATACGGAAGAACGGAACGTGGCAGGATCTGTTTCACCCCGTCACGGCTGAGGGAAGAAAGTTCCTGCAGGAGAAAGTCCTTGAAACCTATCAGCCAAAGCAGAACGGGATGAAGGAGTATGATCTGCCTAGCAAGATTACATTTTCCGCAGGGATAACTCCGGCGCTCCGGGAGAAGAGCACGCTCGTCGGATTTGCCCATGTGGACATCGGCGGGATGTTCCGGATAGAAAGCATTCTTCTGCGGCAGGACAAGGGAGAGACCGAACCCAAACTCGTTTTTCCGCTCCGGCGATGGCAGAACGAAGTTGGGGAAACGATGGCCGCGGAAATCTTTCAGGTCGGGGATGCGATGTTTTCGAAGATGACGGAAGCAGTACGAACCGAGTATCAACGGAAGCGTGAGGTACTGAACCAGAGTGAAATGAGTGTGAAATCGAAGAATTCGTTCCAAGAGTTTCAGCAACGCGATTACAAGAAAGAGACCGGTTACACGCTGGACGAGCTCGTTGATCTGGCCAGAGCGAGGAAAGAAGGAAAAACAGATGTCAATCCCTATGCGAGAAAGAACTTGGACCCGGATGAAGTCGTAGCGGAGGAAGAAACCGAAGCAGTCACGGAAGAACCGGTCATGTGTCTTTGACCGTTTTTTCATAAAACAAACCAAGGAGGAAACAACTATGCAACACAACGAAGGAAGACCTCTCAGCCTCATTGTTGAGATTGAGAGAACACGGGCGAACCATACGGAACGCTACACGTTGTACTGGAAATGGAAAGGAGGTGAGAATTTATGAGGCTGACAAAAGAGGAGTTCTTCAACAAGCTGGAATCGCGAATTCATGAGGATTTCCCGGATTATGAACTCCGCAGGCAGGAAGTCACAAAGAGCAGCAATACCGTGAAAAACTGTCTTGTCGTCCGGGATCCGAGCAATGAAGTGGCTCCGTCCCTGCGGATTGACGATTACTGGTCGGATTACAAGGACGCCGTGGACTATGAGGCGGCGGAGAAGCGGATCTTCAGCCAGGTAAAGGAGTGTATCACCCAGGCCTACCTGGACTCAGATAAGCTTGGCATCGCAAGAAAGGCAATGGACGCGATGTCGAACTGGAGAGAGCATCTTCAGTGCTCGCTGGTCATCCGGGACGGCAATGACCGGTTCCTTGAGGATAAGCCGTTCAAGCCGTTCCTCGACATGGCCAAGATCTATTACATTGCAGTGGACGATCTTGTGGAAGGTCATGTAAGCCGTATCACCATCACGAATGAGCATATGGCAAGCATGGGATGCACGCTTGACGAACTGGATGCCGCAGCCATGGCCAACACCCTGAAGGAGAACCCCGCAGAGGTGGCATCCATGAGCAAGGTGCTCTCGGATCTGATCGGAATCCCGGAAGAACAGTTCGAGGCAGAATTCGGTGCTGCGGAACTCCCGATGTACGTGGTAACGAACCGGACGAAGTGCGACGGTGCTGCGGTCATCATGTACAACGATGTGCTTGATAAGATCTGCGATGCATTACATTCCGATGACTTTTACCTGTTGCCTTCGAGTCGTCATGAGTGTATTTGCGTACCTGCCGGTCTCGGTAAGGATGTGGATGCCCTCAGAAGGATGGTGCATGAAGTCAACATGACCCAGGTACCGCCGGAAGATCTTCTTTCCGAGAACGTGTACTATTACGAGCGCGGTCAGGAGCTGCAGATCTGCGGAGCCGGACCGGAACTCGAGGAAGAACCGGAAGAGGAATTCGTTCCGGTCATGTAACACTTAAAACTTAAGCCCGACCTCTCAAAGAGAGAAACGCCGTAGACGCTGTCTCTCTTTGAGACAGCGGACTTACGGCAAATGCCACTTGTTGCCAAATTGGCAACAAGTGATGTAAACTCGAGAAAGAGAGGGCGAGACAATGGGAGAACAGAAACGGAAAAGTAACTGGTGGAAATGGGCGGCCGGAGCTGCAGCATTTGGAGCAGCGGTCTTTCTTGGTGTGCAAGCATTCGGCGGAAGCAATAACACGCAGACTGCAGGAGTGAGCGTAACTCCGACGGTGCTGATTGCGGAAGCGAGTCCTACACCGGAGCAAACTGTTACAGTGACTCCGGACCCGTCACCGCCCCCCATTCCAACGCCTACACCGAAACCTGCCGTGACGGATACTCCAACGCCGGAGCTGACAGAAGAACCAAGTCCGACACCGACAGAGGAACCCACCCCGACACCAACCGAGGAAGTGAAGCCAACGGAGACGGTAACACTGACGCAGATTCCTACGAATACGCCAACGGTAATGCCTATAGCTTCACCGAAGCCAACGGCAACACCTACCGCAAAGCCGACAGCCACACCAACAGTGACGCCGAAGCCGACCAGTACGCCGACGGAAGCACCTACGCCGACAGTGATGCCTTCGAGCACTCCGTCACCGGTTCCAACCAATACACCGACACCTACGCCGGCTGCATGGGCAGAACCGAAGGAGCGGAAGGACATCGCGGATCTGCTGATGGCAAAGATTAATGCATATCGATCCAGTCAGGGGCTTCGTAAGTGGGAAAGTCCATTCGTTTATTACGATGTGAATAATCCCGGCCTCGGGGAACGGCTGACGGAAAAAGGTGTCCGGGTTGCAAAGAAGTGCTGTATGGAACACTCGGCAAAGCATGAAGGCGGGCAGATTGGTACCGGGGTATATTTCTATCCATGGCAGGTAACGGATATCTGGCTGGAATCCATGGCTGAGGATCTGTATCAAAACTGGTATCAGTCCGCACCACATAATAAAAACATGCTGACCGACAGCTCGCCTTATGACGGGGTTGATGTTGCCGTGATGCATGTGGTGGAATACTTCGACGGGGATTATTGGCATTACTGTGCTATTATGACGGTGTCCAGCATCCCTAAGGAATGGCTCCCGGATGGGCTGGAGTAAAAAACTGAATATTGATTTTACGATGGAGCATTGCAGCTGACTGTAGTGCTCCTTTTTCGTGGAAAGGAAGGCAAATGAAGCATTTTAAAAGAGTCATTGCCGTGATGCTTACGGTATCCATGCTTGCAGGGTTCTGTGCCGTCTGGCACGTCCCCAGACAGGCAAAAGCGGCTGACGATATCTATTACACAACAGAGAATTTTCAGAAAGACTACGCGAAGGTTCTTCTTGGCCTGATTGGAAAAGGGTATACCTCCGGTGGAGGTTACCATGTGACTGCGGGAGGAACGCCCCTGAACCCGGCAACTACACCGGATACGATGTTCGACTGCAGCGGATTTGTGATAACCGGCCTTATGATGATGGGATATGACTATTTCATAGATTCGACCGGGAAAAAGTGGGACCTGAATGCCCAGGTCGGCATGGACGTCTTCCAGGGAACGAAGGGAATCTTTTACAGCCATAAGACCGGAGACAAGATAACCCTTCATAACAAAACTGATGCACGGTTCAACGTGACCTTTGAATTCGGGGAAGTGGTCGATATGACAAAGGCCACTGACATCCCAATGGGAAGCATCATATGTTCCCTTCCGACGCATAACTCTGCAGGGAATTATGATTCTTCAAATAACAACGGAGTTGTGTATGGGGCATTCAGTGAACATTACATCGGATCCTCCTACAAGACTTATATCGGGCATGTTTCGGTCGCGCTTTTTACTATTCCGAAGGGGGATGATATTACTCCTGAGAACTACCGGGATAAGACAAGTGCGGAACGCAAGGCAGCGCTGGAAAACTCATGGGAGCGGGCTGCCGCCAAAATCGAATCGCTGTTCGGAGCAACGTACAAGACCAAGGTGACCGGCGGAAGTATCCGAAACTCAGCTTACAACATTTCGGAACAGCACTATGCACCGTTCCTGTGGGATGCACGCGGAAGAGGATACGGATATTATACGAACTCGGATGCCACGGCATCCAACTACAAAGCCGGATTTAAGGATCCGCGCTGTTCGAAGCACTTCCTGACACAGTACAGTAACGTGTGGCAGATTGAGTGCTTAAACGAGACCGTCGGTGTCTGCGTCAACAATAACCCCTATGGAAAAACAGTAGCGATTACACAGTCGGTTCTTTTGAAGCCGGTTGATTCCTATGGAGACATAGTCATTCACAAGACTGAGGATAAAACGCAGACAGTGCTCTCGGGTGCCGGTTTTACCTTATACGAATGGTCAAATAGTTCCGGAAAGTATGTGGAATCACTGGAATACAAGATAAAGGAATACGGTACATCTGGTACTTATCGGGTATATAAGGGAAATGATCAGGAGCCAATCATCATCACAGATGATAATCACGGTCAAATCAAGGTTGTTGAAACCAAAGCGCCTCCCGGGTATTCCAACATCGATCCGGCAACCGGTCAGCCCTATACCTGGGAATACACCTTCCCGAAGGATGGCGGGACAGTAACCTATACCATTGATGCGAAGAATACTGGCGTGGAGGTCGGCTTTAATATCGTGAAGAAGGGTACGAACGGTCCGTTGCTTGCCGGTGGAGAGTTCACCCTGTATTCCGATGAAGCCTGCCAGACGGTGACAAGGGATTTGAACGGGACTTCCGTGTTTGTTTCCGGAACGGACGGGAAGAAGCAGATCAAGTTCCGGCTGAAGTCGGATGCACAAACGTACTACCTGAAGGAAACCAAAGCCCCGGGCGGATATATAAAGAGTGACAGCGTTTTTAGGATTACGGTGACGGCAGCCTCCGACGGAAGGATCGTTGTTGCTGAGAAGAAGGCGGGGGCCTCGGCCTATGCCACAGTCTCAGAAATATCTGCGGAAAATGCGAAGCAGCTGACGAAAGGAGAACTTCCCGTGAGTAATACACCGGAGACCGGCGGGTTGACCATTACGAAGAAGACTAACACGGCAGTCGACGTGAAAGAAGTCTACTGGTTTTATATCACCGGTCCGGGCTACACCGCATGGAAGTCCATCACTCTTCAGCCCGGACAGAGTTCAGCATCGGTTACGATTCCAAACCTTACCGTAGGGGAATACACCGTGCTCGAAGTCGAAAAGGACGGGGATACCAAGTCCGTGTCGGAAACCAGAGCCGTGCCGTACTCCGCCGTCGGTGAAGGAAAGGTTACAGTTGTGGCCGGCACAACGGTCAATAAGACCATCACCAACATGATCACTACGGTCAGGATTAAGAAGACCGCAAAGTAATGAACCAAACAAAAAGAATCAAAGGAGAAATCACAAATGAAAACCTTTATGAAGAAGATCTCGAAGAGCAGACTGTTCGCTGTTGTACTGGCCATTGTATTGATTGCCTCGGTCGCCACCGTGGCCATGGCCGCAGAGGAGAATCCCGCAGGGGAAACGAAGGGTGTTGAGAAAGGCACCTATGATACCAACTATACCGTCACCACTGTAAAGAGCGTAAAGAGCGGCTCCGTCGTAGTGGGGGCCGTCCTCCAGATCATCGACTCCAAGGGCACGGTTGTCGAGGAGTGGATGACCACAAAGGATGACCATGTGATCACCTCAAAGCTTGTCGCAGGCGCGAAGTATACGCTTCATGAGAAGAGCGCGCCGAAGGGTTATATCGTTGCCGCAGATGTTCCGTTTACCGTATCCACCGACGGCAGTATCAATGAAGTCGAGATGAAGGATGACTGGACGAAGGTAACGGTTGCCAAGTACTCGAACGCAACCATGAAGCTCCTCGCAGGATCAACCCTTCAGGTAATTGATTCCAAGACAAATGATGTAGTTTATGAGTGGACGACCGACGGAACCGCAACTCGCTTTGAAGGATTCCTTGAAGCAGGGAAGGAATACATCCTCCGCGAGACAAAAGCTCCTGCCGGTCATACGGTTGCTGCGGATGTCGTGTTTACCGTGTCCACCGATGGTAAGGAAGATACCGTCAACATGTACGATACACCTACGACGGTCAGCATCCGTAAGGTAGCGAAGTAATAGAAGCAAGAAGGAAAAGAAAACCGGAACTGAAAACAGAATCAGAGCGAAGGGCGGACACCCATTGGGTGCCCGTTTCCTTCAGAAAGGATAAGAGATGAAGAAAGGAAAATGGATTTTGGTCCTGTGCGTCTCCTGTATAGCATTGGTGAGCTTCACCTGTTTTTTTCGCCATGCCCGTGCAGAGAAAGAGAAAACAGAGCCGCCGAAAACAAAGTATTATTCCGGCGAAGCCATCGAGGGAGCAGTGCTGCAGCTTATCGATAAGGATGGTAAGGTCGTCAAGGAGTGGACTACCACCAAGGCGGCCTACGAGATCGGTGCCGAGCTGGTTGCGGGAGAAACCTACACCCTCCACGAAAAAAGCGCCCCTCCCGGATACCTCCTCGCAGAAGACATCACCTTTGTGGTGCCGTTAGACGGAAAGAGGCAGGAGATTACCATGGTGGACGCCCCGACCAGCGTTGAAATCGAGAAGAAGGACAAGGATACCGCAGAACCGGTGTACAACGCTGTGCTTCAGGTGCTGGACGAGGATGGCGTGGTCATGGACGAATGGACAACGGACGGAACCGTCCATGAGGTAAAGGGAATCCTGACTGCAGGGAAGAAGTATATCATTCATGAAAAGACCACACCGGTTGGTTACAAAACATCGGATGATGTATCCTTCATCGCCCCGACGGAGGAACCGCCCTACAAGGTGACCTTCTATAATGTGCAGGTGCCGGACGATGTACCGAAAACAGGTGATACAACACATATCTTTCTTTGGGGCGGAATCGGTATTCTGTCAATTGGAGGAATCGTTGTCGCACTCGTGGCACGAAGAAAAATGAAATAGAATAAGAAATATGTGGAGGCAGTATTGAGGGCAGTGCTATTGAAACAAACGAACTACTGCCTCCGCAAATCAGATGACAGGGGCATGTGCATATGGTATACTTTTATTGTAGTTTTGTTTCTGTGCAGGGAGGAGTAAGATGGGAACGGTTGAATATGATTGTTATGGACAGAAAATAATACCTAAGTATTGCCCCTTAACGGGGGAGCGGATATTGGGGGGAGATTCGCCAAATGAGTGCATATATGAGGACTGCTCTGCTGTAAAAGAAGATGTGAAGTATCTTTTGTATGGGCATGCATATCGTTGTAAACTGGAAAAAAGATCAATCGAGGTCTGGCATGAGAAACGCGAGAAAGCGGCCGCGCTTTACAAAAGATTAAATCAATCTCTAACTGTTGCACAAACAATTGATGTGGACAAATTCTTTGCTTACTGCGATAGTTTGGATAAAGAAATGATAGAGACAAGGCAGGAATACTGTAGGGATATGATTCTGAATCCATATCATGAACCCGATGAAAAGTGTTTAATCTATCTCTTTGAGGACGATAGAATTGTTGAAATCCTGTTAGGTGATAACCCCTATTCTTTGCTGTCGAATCGATATGATTGGCTGACGGATCCATCTCGGAAAATTGCGGTAAACTGTTGCTCTGTACCAACAAGTGTGGCAGATGCGATAAATGTGCGAGTTCATCTGAATCATGGCATGGATGTTAAAGCCATTCTTCACGCTGATAACCCAGTGTACATAAAGGCAAGAAGCATTGGAAAGTATGTTGATGCGGTATACGGCTGGGAATGGTTAACTTGGAAGAGAGTGCGGGATCGGCATTTGGAACTGAAAGAGATAGTGAACTATGATAATATCCTCTACATAAAGCCACAGCTTGACGAGATTATTAGAAGAGAGTATCCGCCCCAAAAGGACAAGACATGAGAAACAACAGGAAAATTCAGAAGTGGATGCAGCAATACGAAATACCAAGATAAAACGGTGGGACATCGTAATCAAGCAGTGGATGACGGCAAGCCTTCAGGGGATTCAGTTATCCCAAAAAATCGGATAACTGCAAAATGGAAAAGTGTTCAATCATCGTTACTTACATTATTTCGAGTGACAAGGAGCATGCCTATATGGTACCCTCTGTTTGAAATATGAATGTATAAAACGATCAGACTGATCATATGCTTAAGGCATATACGTCCTAAGTTTTCGATGAAAGAGCGTTTTCTGTTGAATAACCGCTGGCGCATTCTCGTGACTTCAGTCGTGAGTAAGCCGGCCTGAAGCGCTGTATGTTTCCCGGAGAAACCTGAGGAGTTCTTCACGAGCGTATCGGAAATATACAGCGCTTTTTCCATTATCACTGCTCTTTGCGAGGAATACAAATCACCTGTGGTTGGAATGGGACAATAAAAAAGAAAAACCAAGCATGACATTCTTATTATCTTATGATATAATATACGCATGGAAAACATAAACAATATCAGAAACAACAAATTAACACATGGTAGAGGATACGTGTATTCTCTCCAGTACCATATCGTCTGGTGCACGAAGTACAGGAGAAAAGTGCTGAAGGACGGCGCGGATTCCGACTGCAAAGAGATGCTTCAGTCCATAGCGGACGAGTATCGGTTTGAGATCACCGCAATGGAGGTCATGCCCGACCATATCCACCTGCTGGTCGACGTAACGCCCCAGTTCTTCATACCGGACATGGTCAAGATCATGAAGGGCGGTATCGCAAGGAGACTGTTCCAGCGACATCCTGAGATGAAGAAGCAGCTGTGGGGCGGTCATCTCTGGAACCCGTCCTACTGTGCCGTCACTGTCAGTGAAAGAAGCCGGGAAATGGTGGAAGAGTATATCGAAAGCCAGAAAGAAAAGGAATGGGGCGGGCGCGGGAGACCTCCCCGGGATCTGGAACGGCTGCAGGCATACCACAGAGAGATCACAGGGCTCGAAAAGTCTTACGAACAGGATCAGTGATCCGCGGATCCAAAGAATGACGGAAGGGAGGCTCGGCATGAAGACGGGCGTGATGTACAGTCAGAAGATCAGTCACTGCAGTCAGATCTTCCGCGCGACCGTGGACGCCTACCGGGCTGCCGTGGATTACTTCATATCCGTATGCATGAAGGAATGGGACCGCCTGTCCGCGCTGCCGTCACCGACATACCGGATGAACGCGCTCGAAACCATGACGCATATGACGGCCAGGCGCCCTTTCGTGCCGTATGACTTCGATCATGCGGACAGAAGGTTCTATAAGTTCCCGAGTTATCTAAGGCGTGCCGCGTGCATGGAGGCCATCGGGAAGGTGTCGTCCTGGAAAAGCAGCCTGGCGAACTGGGAGAAGACGAACAGCGGACGCCGTCCGGGTCTGCCGAAAGCGGGATACGCATATCCCTGCCTGTACAGGGAGATCATGTACAGGGAAGGAGAACCGTACACGGCGCAGATCAAGATCTATGTCCGCAACACCTGGGACTGGCTGACGGTCAGGCTCCGGAAATCGGACGTCGACTATGTAAAGAGACACTGCGGTTCCATGAAGCAGAGTTCACCGACCCTGCGGAAACGCGGGAAGGAGTGGTTCCTGGATTTCCTGTATACGGGAGAGAGCGAACTTTGTGACAAAAAAGTCCGGGATCAGGTCATCCTGGCAGTCGATCTGGGTATACACAATGCCTGCACCTGCGCATGCCTTCTGTCGGACGGCACTGTCGCCGGACGCCGTTTTCTGCGGCTGCCGGCAGAAGAAGACCGTCTGAAGAAAGCAGTCGGGAGGATACGGAAAGCCCAGCAGCACGGAAACCGGAAGATTCCGCGGCTGTGGGCCGCTGCCGTCGGGATCAACGACGACATCGCGGTCAAGACGGCAGCCTTCATCATGGAAACGGCTGCAGACATGCATGCCGACGTCATCGTGTTCGAACACCTGGATAAAACGGGAAGAAAGACCGGGAAGGGTAAACAGCGGCTGCACCTGTGGAAAGCGGAATACGTACAGCGCATGGTGGAAAACAAAGCTCACAGGCAGGGGATGCGTGTGAGCCGTGTCTGCGCATGGAACACGAGCCGTCTCGCCTACGACGGGAGCGGAAAGGTCAAACGCGGAAAAGAATCGGAACGCACGAAGGGCAGTTATTGTCTGTGTGAGTTTGCGACAGGGAAGATCTATCATTGCGATCTGAACGCAAGCTACAACATCGGAGCGCGATACTTTATCCGTGAGATATTCAAATCCTTGCCCGAAAGGGAGAGGTTGGCGGCGGAAGCAAAAGTTCTTCCGACAGCCAGGAGAAGCACCTGCACCTTATCCACGCTGATTGACCTGCATGCGGTGCTTGCGGCTTAGGCTGCAGGCAACTGAGTGCGGGTCGTATGGTGGAAAGGCAGTCCGGTCCTCCTAAAGAGGAACCGCTGTGT
>JAEEGJ010010047.1_pt1 | contig 24901 bp, 24 predicted proteins | sample 8958761 | NCBI WGS metagenome assembly JAEEGJ01 (sample SAMN16246546, study PRJNA631951) | gut metagenome | biome: gut microbiome; feature: rumen; material: RS-attached | host: Bos | place: Iran: Karaj | collected 2018-10 | reverse complement strand
GTTCCCGGAGCCGACAGGGCGGCTGTTCACATTGGCCTTCGACCGGCTCATCTCGCTGGACGTTACGGACGAGAAGTTCGATTACCCCAAGGACTTCGATCCCGCCACCTGGTTCCGCGACAGTTACGGCATCGTCCGCGACCCGGAGGTCCCGGTGGAGACGGTCGTAATCCGCGCCTTCGGCAAGGAAGCGAACTACCTCCGCGACCTGCCGCTGCATCATAGCCAGAAAGAAATCGACACGACCGATGCTTATGCCGATTTTTCCCTCACCCTCCGTCCTACGGCGGATTTCTTCAGTCCGCTTCTTTCCCGCGGCGCCGCCATCAAAGTCATTGAACCACAGTGGCTTGCCGATGAAATCAAACGGTTGCACCAGGCTGCCGTCGAACTGTATCAATAAATAACCATGGCCACATTCCTTTTATACTGGAACCCCTATTTCTCGAGTTACAAGACCGAGCGCTTCCTGAACGATTTCGGGTTCCCGGAGGGTGTCGATGTCTTGACCGAGGATTACGATGACTTCGATCCGTCTCCGGACCGCTTCAACTGGAGCATCGTCGAACATGAGAAAGCCCATGCAGGCGACCGTTTCATCTTCATCAAGGTCGGCTATGAGAAGCCCACCGGCATCGTCGGCGTCGGCCATTTCACTTCCGAACCCTATGAGGGGGAAGACTGGTCCGGTCAAGGCCGAAGGATCTGGTACATGGACATGGATTGGGAGACCGTCATCAAGCCCACTTCTGACAAGATTCTGAAGACCCACGACCTCATCGCCGCTATTCCCGAGGTCCACTGGACCAGCGGCAAGGCCGGCGCGATGATTGCTCCGGAGATTGCCGAAAAGGTCGAAGCACTCTGGCACGACCACCTGGTTCATCTGCTGGGATACGAATAAGTTTTCACCTTTTTCTTCTTTGGCGAGGTTGTCCCACATTTTGGTGCAACCTCGCTTTTACTTTGCTCTCAGGAAACGAAAACAGTTAAACCGTAAAAGTAAGCACTTTATGAGAAGCAAAGAACAAAAGCCCGTCAAGAGCGTCCATCTCGCGAACTTCCATATCGCCGGATTCGGCTATTGGGACGGATGCGAGGCCTTCGAGCACCTTAGAATCGGCACTTCGTTGGAACTCGTCCGGGAAGCGGACAATCCCTTCGACCCCTATGCCGTGGCCATCTACTACGGCGACTACAAACTCGGCTTCATTCCCCGTGGCTCGAACCACGACATCTCCAAGTACCTGGACATGGGACTGGACGACATCTACGATGTCAGGATCACCCGTATTTCTCCGGATACTCATCCCGAGAACCAGATTGAAGTCATCGTTAAAATCAAGAACCAGAACGAATCGAAAAATCCGGCCCGTAGGTCCATCTGATGGACCGACGGACACGTTTTGAAGGGGTTTTCCTGATAGTAGGTCCATTGAATGGACCTACTGTCACAGTACACGGTGTGGCGGAGGGCCAGGGGGAGGGACAGGGGCCTTCCTCTGGGGCGGTTTTGTCCCTTTGGTCGGGTAAATGACGGAGCAAAAATCAAAAAAAAGGCCTTGCAACGAAGTGCAGGGCCTTTTGGGGTGGTGCTGGGAAGAATCGAACTGCCGACACATGGATTTTCAGTCCATTGCTCTACCATCTGAGCTACAGCACCATCGTTTGGGATTGCAAAGTTAGGTATTTTTCTTGAGTTTGCAAATTTTTTTTGAGATTCCGGTGCAAGACCGGAATGACGGGGTGCAAGACCGGAATGACGGGGCGCAAGACCGGAATGACGGGGTGCAAGACCGGAATGACAGGGCGCAAGAACGGAATGACGGGATCAAAGCAATTCCCTTAGCCGCTGGATGTTTTCCGGGGTCGTGGCCCAGGAGGTGGCGAAGCGGACGACGGTGTGGGTGGCGTCGTAGGGTTCCCAGATGTCGAAGCCGACTTGTGTGGAGAGGGTTTCCATGTAGTGGTTCTCGAGGATCACAAACTGCTGATTGGTCGGCGTTTCGAGGAAGAAGGGGATGCCTTTTTCCTTGAGGACGGCGATCATGTCCTGGGCGCGGTCGATGGCGTTGGCGGCGATGCGGCCGTAGAGGTTGTCCGTGAAGAGGGTGTCGAACTGGACGCCGAGGAGGCGGCCCTTCGCGAGGAGGGCGCCGTGCTGCTTGATGGTGGTGAAGAAGTGCTTCGGGGCCTTTTTCGTGAAGACGACGGCTTCGCCGCAGAGGGCGCCGACCTTGGTTCCGCCGATGTAGAAGACGTCGCACAGGCTGGCGAGGTCCGCCAGGGTGAAGTCGCAGGCGGGGCTGGCCAGGGCGTAGCCCAGGCGGGCACCATCGACGAACAGGGGCAGTCCGTACTTGTGCGCAACCGACTGCAGGCCAGCCAGTTCGGCACGCGTGTAGATGGTTCCGTACTCCGTGGACAGGGAGATGTACACCAGGCCGGGCCAGACCATGTGGTCCTTGTTCGGATCCGCGTCACAGGCGGCGAGGAAAGCCTCCAACTCGCCGACATCCATCTTTCCGTGATGCTGGGGGAGGGTCAATACCTTATGTCCGGTGTACTCGACGGCACCCGCCTCATGGACGGCGATATGGCCGGTTTGCACTGCGACGGCGCCCTCGTAGTCCGCGAGCATGGCGGCGATGATCGTGGAGTTGGTCTGCGTACCGCCCACGAGGAGGTGCACCTCGCCTTCCGGGCAGTTGCAGGCTTCCAGGATCTTCCGCTTGGCGCTTTGGGTATAAGGGTCGTTGCCGTATCCGTCCAGTTGCTCGAAGTTGGTCTCAATGAGCCGCTTGAGAATCTCGGGGTGCGCACCCTCGGCATAATCGCATCTGAAAAGGAGCATAACAGTCTGTTTTTGAGAACTCAAAGGTACATAAAAGCAGCGGAAACCGCAAATGCCTACCGGTGCCGCAGCGCGAGTTCGCGTTCCAGGTCTTCCACGGTGCAGCCCATGGATTCCATCAGGACCAGCAGGTGGTAGGCGAGGTCCGCGGTCTCATAGACGAAGCGGTCCCGGTTGCCGTCCACGGCCTCGATGATGGCCTCGGTGGCCTCTTCGCCCACTTTCTTGGCGATGGCCTTGGGGCCCTTGATGAAGAGGCGGGTGGTGTACGACCCTTCGGGCATGGCGGCGTGCCGCCCCTGGATAAGTTTCGAGAGGGAACGGATGAACCCTTCGTCCTCGGGCGTGTCGAAGCAAGCCGTCGTGCCGCGGTGGCAGGTGGGGCCGATGGGATCGGCCTGGATGAGAAGGGTGTCGCCGTCGCAGTCGGCGAACATCTTCCGGACGTTCAGGAAATTCCCGCTGGTTTCGCCCTTCGTCCAGAGCCGCTGCCGTGTGCGGGAGAAGAAGGTGACGCGTCCCTCCGCGACGGTCTTTTCAAAGGCTGCCCTGTCCATATAGCCGAGCATAAGCACCTTCAGCGTGGTGGCGTCCTGGATGACGACGGGGAGAAGCCCGTCTGCAGTCTTGCTTAAGTTGAAATCGTCAAAAGTCATAGGAATCAATCTTTTAAATCCTTACCGGAATTCCGGCTTCGGCGAGTTGGCGCTTGACCTCCGCCACCGTGTACTGTCCATAATGGAAGATGCTGGCCGCGAGGGCGGCATCGGCCTTTCCCTCCGTGAGGACGGCGGCGATGTCAGCCACGCTGCCCGCGCCGCCGGAGGCGATGACCGGGATTCCCAGGCTGTCGGAGAGCGCCGCGTAAACGTCGCAGGGGTAGCCGTTGCGCGTGCCGTCATGGTCCATCGACGTGAAGAGAATTTCGCCCGCGCCGCGGCCTTCGGCCTCTCGTGCCCACGTGAAGAGTTCCTTGTCGGAAGGGCGGCTGCCGCCGTGCGTCGTGGCGTGCCAGAGGCCGTCCGGGCACGATTTTGCGTCGATTGCCACCACGACGAACTGCCGGCCGTACTTGGCGGCAATCTCGCCGATGAGTTCCGGCCGCGCGATGGCAGCGCTGTTCAGGGTGATCTTGTCGGCCCCGGCGTCCAGCAGGCGCGACGCGTCGTCCAGGCTCCGGATGCCGCCGCCCACGGTGAAGGGGATGTTGACGGCCTCACCGACCCGGGCAACCAGTTCCGCAAAAGTCTTCCGGCCTTCCAGCGTGGCGCTGATGTCCAGATAGACCAGTTCGTCGGCCCCTTCCAGGGCATAGCGGCGGCCGAGTTCCACGGCGTCGCCCACGTCCTGCAGGCCCAGGAAGTTGATGCCTTTCACCACGCGGCCGTCCTTGACGTCCAGGCAGGGGATTATCCGTTTTGCAAGCATTTCGCTAAGTCTTTGAGCGTGATACGGTTCTCATAGATGGCCTTGCCCACGATGATGCCGGGCAGGCCCATTTCATCCGCACGGCGCACGTCGTCCAGGGACGACACGCCGCCGCTGACGATGGTCGTCAGGGCCGGGAATCGCTCTTGCAGGCCGGCGTACAGGTCGAAGGACGGCCCCTGCAGCATCCCGTCGCGGGAAATGTCCGTGACGATGGCCCGTCTCAGGCCGGCGGGCAGGAAGGTATCGATCAGTTCGTCCAGGCCGATGCCGCTGTCCTCCAGCCATCCGCTCACGGCAACCTTGCCGTCCCGGACATCGGCCCCGAGGATGATGCGGCTGCCGAAGGCACGGAGCCAGGACAGCATCCGCTCCGGCTCCTTCGCCGCGATGCTGCCGATAATGGCCTCGTCGGCACCCGCATTCCAGACGGAAGCGAGGGCCTCGTCGTCCTTGATGCCGCCGCCCCATTCGAGCGTCAGGAGGCCCAGGGAGGCGATTTCCTCCAGGGTACGGAGGTTCTTGGGATGTGAGGCCTTGGCCCCTTCCAGGTCCACGAGATGCAGCCGCTGCACGCCGCAATCGGCATAGGCCCGGGCCCATTCGGCGGGGTCGCCGCCGTAGTCTTTCTGCGTGGCATAATCCCCCTGGGAGAGCCGCGTGCACTTGCCGCCGATGATGTCGATGGCGGGAATGATCTCGATCATAGGGCCAGGAAGTTTTGGAGGATCTTTTCGCCGACGGAGCCGCTCTTTTCCGGATGGAACTGCGTGCCGTAGAAGTTTTCGTAGCGCAGCGCGGCGCTGAACAGGACATCGGCATACTTGCAGGTGGCGACGGTGTCCGGGCACAGGCCGGCGTAGTAGGAATGGACGAAATACACGTACGCGCCCGACTTCATGTCCTTGAACAACTTGCCTTCCAGGTTCCCCAGGTCGTTCCACCCCATGTGCGGAACCTTGCAGCCCGGAGCGGGGGAGAAGCGGCGCACGTGGGCGTCGAAAACGCCCAGGCAGGGCTTTCCAGGGGCTTCTTCGCTGTCCCGGCACAGCACCTGCATCCCCACGCAGATGCCCAGCACGGGCTGGCGCAGGGAGCGGATGACGGCCGGAAGCCCGCGTTCCACGAGGTTGTCCATCGCGAGGCCGGCGTGGCCCACGCCCGGCAGGATGACCTTGTCCGCCTTGCGGATGGTATCCGGATCGGCCGTCACGCAGTAAGTCGCGCCCAGCCGGTCCAGGGCGTTCTCCAGCGACCGGAGATTGCCCATGTCATAGTCGATGATGGCGATCATAGCGTACCTTTGGATGAGGGGAGGGCGCCGTCGAACACATTGCGCCGGACGGCTTGGCGCAGGGCCCTGGCGAAGGCCTTGAAAACGGACTCGGCCAGGTGGTGGTTGTTCTCTCCTTCGGCTTCCACGCGGAGGTTGCAGCGGGCGGCCGTGCACAGCGACTTGAAGAAGTGCGGGAACATTTCCGTGGGGGTGTCGCCCACGTATTCGCGGGTGAAATTTACCTTCCATACGAAATCTGCCCTTCCTCCGAAGTCAATGAGTACCATCGCTTTGCATTCGTCCATCGGAAGTACGAATCCATATCGCTCGATGCCGCGCTTGTCGCCCAGGGCCTGCCCGATGGCCTCGCCCAGGACGATGCCCACGTCTTCCATCGTGTGGTGCTCGTCCACCTCCAGGTCGCCCTGGCAGGAGACCGCGAGGCTCACGCCGCCGTGGTGCGGAATCTGCTCCAGCATATGGTCGAAAAAGTGCAGGCCGGTGCTGATTCCGGAGGGGCCTTTCCCGTCCAGGTCCAGCGTCAGGGTGATGTCCGTCTCGCGGGTTTTCCGGGCGATGGTCACCTGGCGGGAGCTGCTCCGGACCGCCTCGGCGATCTCCGCCCAGGTCATCGGCCCGACTTGCAGCGCCTTGGCGCCGAGGTTCTCGGCCAGCTTGACGTCCGTCTCCCGGTCGCCGATCACGAAGCTCCCGGCGAGGTCGTAGGAACCGTCCATATAGGCCCCGAGCATGCCTGTCCCGGGCTTCCGGGTGGGGGCATTGTCCTGCGGGAAGGTCTTGTCGATCAGGATGTTGTCGAAGACGATGCCTTCGCCCTTCAGGGTGTTCAGCATCAGGTTCTGGCAGGGCCAGAAGGTCTCTTCCGGGAAGGAGGGCGTGCCCAGTCCGTCCTGGTTGGAGACAAGGACAAGCTCGTACCCCAGGCCGGTCAAGGCCTTCAGGCCGCTGATGGCGCCGGGAACGAAGGCGAACTTGTCGAGGGCGTCGATCTGCTCGTCGGCGGGCTCCACGAGGATGGTGCCGTCCCGGTCGATGAAGAGGGCTTTTTTCAGGTCGCTCATACGGTATAGCTGGCTAAAGCGTTCAACAGGGATTCGTTCTCGGCGGGCAGGCCGACGGTCAGGCGGAGGCAGCCCGCGCAGCCGGGCACCCGCGTCCGGTTCCGGACGATGATGCCCTTGCCCAGCAGATAATCATAAAGGGCATTGGCATCGTCCACCCGGACCAGAATGAAGTTCGCGTCGCTGGGAAACACCTGCTTCACAAAGGGGAAGCGGGGGAGGATGGAGTCTAATCTTTTCCTTTCATTGACAATCGTATTCACTTCATCATCAATGGGTTTTTCTAGAAATTGAAAAGCTTTCTCCATGGCCGCCCGGCTCAGGTTGTAGGGGTACTTGACCATCGACATCAGGCGGATGATTTCCTCGCTGGAGATGGCAAGGCCGATCCGGAGGCCGGCCATCGCCCGGGCCTTGGATAGGGTCTGGAGGACGATGAGATTCTCCCGGACCGTCGCCTCTTTCGCGAGGCTTCCTTTCTCCGAGAAATCCGCATAGGCCTCGTCCACGACGACGATACCGGGGAAGCGGTCGCAGATGTCCAGCAGCTGCTTCAGCTCGAAGGCGTTGCCGGAAGGGTTGTTCGGCGAGCACAGGAAGATGACCTTGGTGCGATCGTCGCAGGCGCCGAGGAGTTCCTCGCTGTCCAGGTTGAAATCCGCGTCCAGCCGGACGCTCCGGACCTCGACATCGTTGATGGCCGCCGCCACGCCGTACATGCCGTAGCTGGGCGCCATGATGACGGCGTTGTCCTTCCCGGGCTCGCAGAAGATCCTGAATACCAGGTCGATGGCTTCGTCGCTGCCGTTCCCGAGGAAGAGGTTCTTCACGGGGATGCCCTTGATCCCGCCGATGCGGGCCTTGAGCTCCGCCTGGTGCGGGTCCGGGTAGCGGTTGTAGCCGTTTTCATAGGGGCTCTCGTTGGCGTCCAGGAAGATGCCGATGGGGCCGTCGTATTCGTCCCGTGCCGTCGAGTACGGGGTCAGGGCCGCGATGTTGGGCCTGACAAGGGGAGTGATCCGGCTCATTTTCCTTCGATTCTGAGGGTGACGGCGCGCGCGTGGGCGTCCAGCCCTTCGGCTTGCGCCATGTTGACGATGGTAGGGGCGAGGGATTCCAGCCCTTCGCGGGTGAGTTCCTGCAGGGTCATCTTCCGCATGAAGCTGTCCATGTTGACCCCGCTGCAGGAGAGGGCCCAGCCGCTGGTGGGCAGGGTGTGGTTCGTGCCGGAGGCGTAGTCGCCGGCGCTCTCGGGGCTCCAGGGACCGACGAAGACGCTGCCCGCGGCCGTGATCTGGCCGGCCACTTCCGCCGCGTTCTTCCAGGCGATGATCAGGTGCTCCGGGGCATAGGCCTCGGCGAAGTCGATGACGTCTTGAAGGCTCGGGAAAACGACCGCGTAGCTGTGCGCCAGGGAGCCTTCGACCTGCTCGTTACGAGGGAGCCGTTTCTTTTGATTCTCAACTTCTTGCAGTACCTTATCGGCATAATCCCTTTCGGTGGTGACGAGCACCGCCGTACTGTCCTTTCCATGCTCCGCCTGGGAGAGGAGGTCGGCCGCCGCGAAGGCGGCGGGGGCGCTGCCGTCGGCCAGGACCATCACCTCCGACGGGCCGGCCGGCATGTCGATGGCGGTGTTCCGGCCGCTCACGATCTGCTTCGCGAGGGTGACCCACGGATTGCCCGGGCCGAAGATCTTGTCCACCTTGGGGACGGTCTCCGTGCCGAAGGCCATCGCGGCCACGGCCTGGGCGCCGCCGACGCGGAAAATCCGCGTCACGCCGCACTCCCGCGCCGCGAACAGCACCTCCGGGGCGACGGAACCGTCTTTCCGGCAGGGCGTGCACAGGATGCGGTCGCGGCAGCCGGCGAGGGCGGCCGGAACGGCGAGCATCAGCACGGTGGAGAACAGCGGCGCGCTGCCGCCGGGGATGTACAGGCCCACGCGGCGGATCGGGACCGGCCGCTGGATGCAGACCACGCCCGGCGCCGTCTCCACGCGGATCTCGCGGGGAAGCTGCGCGCGGTGGAACGCCTCGACGTTCCGCTTCGCGGCGCGGATGGCTTCCTGCACCGCTTCCGATACCTTCGCGCAAGCCGCATCAATTTCGGAATCAGTCACTTCCAGGGGCGCATCGACCTTGTCGATCTCCCGCATCAGCCGCTGCAGGGCGGCGTCGCCTTCGGTTTCCACGGCGCGGAGGATGGCTTCCACCCGCGGGCGGATGCCTTCGTAATCGACGCCTTGCCGCCGGGTCAGGGTGTCCCACGCCGACCGGGCCGGATTCTCGATGATTCTCATAGGATGATCTTGTCTACGTCCATCACCAGGATGCCCTCGGCGCCGATGGCCTTGAGCTGGCGGACCTTCGTCCACAGGTCGGCGGCGTCGATGACCGAGTGCAGGGAGCACCAGTCGGGGGACGCCAGCGGCATCACGGTCGGGCTCCGCATCGCCGGCAGGATCTTGATGGCCTCGTCCAGGGAAGCGCGGGGGATGTTCATCAGCAGGTATTTCTTGCCGCGGCTCACCGTCTCGGACTCGATGCGGAACATCAGGTCGTCGATGACCGCCTGCTCTTCGGGACACCGCTCCTTGTTCGCGATGAGCACCGCCTCGGATTCGAAGACGGTCTCCACTTCCTTCAAGCCATTGGCAATCAGGGTGCTGCCGGAGGAGACGATGTCGAAGATGGCGTCGGCGATGCCCACGGCCGGGGCGATTTCCACCGAGCCCGTGATGACCTCCACCTTGGCGTCGATGCCCCGGCTGATCAGGTACTTGTTCAGGATGTTGGGGTAGGAGGTGGCGATCCGGCGGCCGGAGAACCACTCGATGCCGGCATACTCCTCCGCCTTGGGGATGGCGAGGCTCAGCCGGCAGGCGCCGAAGCCCAGGCGGGCGATGACGTCCACTTCTGCGCCCCGCTCCTCGACCTCGTTCAGGCCCACGATGCCCAGCGTGGCCGTTCCCCCGGCGACGACGTGGGGAATGTCGTCGTCCCGGAGATACAGGGCTTCGATGGGGAAGGTCTGCGACTTGGAAACCAGCTTGCGCTTGGGCGCGTCGACTTCGATGCCGATGCTTTGCAGGAGGGAGAGGCTCTCTTCGTTGAGCCGGCCCTTGGATTGGATGGCGATTCTGAGCATGTCTATCTGTTTTTCGTTCTCTTCTTAAAATAAAAAAGCCCGCCTTGGGGTGGGCAGGTCTTCATCGGTCATTCCGCTTGCACGCGTACAACAAAGTTCCGCCCTAATCTCTGGAGACCGGGTGATGATGGAGCTTGCTGATGTCGTTGCGGTTCATACTGTTGCAAAGTTAGTCATTTATCCCGGCAATCCAAATGTTTCCGTAAAAATTTTTAATAATTGCTTCCGGGCTGGGCCGTTGACGGAGCCTCCAATTTCTGCGCGACTATATCGTAATACGATATTAACAATTTTGTTATTGATATAAACAAATATGTTATATCAGTTAATAATAAGTTAGTTAAGTGTGAAAAGCGCCCAAGGAACGCAAAAACAACAATTTCGCGTATTTCCGGGGTAATTTGGCGTAAATCGAAAGGAAAATCAAGATAATTGTCTTATCTTTGAAAGATGAAACCGAGCTTGTTGATCGCCGATTTTACGGGCGTATATGCGGAGGAAGGTTTCCTGCAGGAACTGCGGGAGCGAGGGGTTCCGTACCGGCGGGTCGGGCTGGGTGACATCGAGGGGACGACCTGTTACTGCGACCAGGACGCGGAGGCGGAAATCAGCCGCCGCCTCGTGCCGGAACCGGGGGAGCGGATGCGGTGGATCGACAGCGGAGACTACCATTATGTCACCAAGATCCTCGCCGCCCGGGAACAGGCTCCTTTCACCCTGGTCCTCGTGGACAACCATCCCGACGACCAGGCGCCGGCTTTCGGCGGCGTGCTCAGCTGCGGGAGCTGGGTGCGGGACCTCCGGGAAGCGAGCCCGATGCTGGAGGAGGTCTGGACCCTGGGTCCCGACCATCGGATCCGGAACGCCTCCGGGACGGTGGACCGGGCGTTGGAAGCGGGGATTGACGACCTGTTGGAAGCGGTGGAAGGAAAGCGCGTCTACCTGTCCATCGACAAGGATGTCCTGGGGCGGGAATGGTCCCGGACGGACTGGAGCCAGGGGACGTACAGCCCTGCGCAGCTGAAAGGCTGGCTGGACGGCCTGCTGAAGCAGGATATCGTGGCGGTGGATGTTTGCGGCGAGCTGTCTCCCGAGAAGGGGGCGACGCCGGAGGACCTTCGGGTCAATTGTGAAACGAATGTTGAACTGCAGGAGTTTATCCTGGATTATTTGAAGAGATGAAGAAGATAGAAATCTGGGCGGCCGCCCTCCTTCTGGCGGTCTCCTGCGGCGGGGGAGCCCCCGCTTACGACGGACCCTACGTGGCCGTCGACGGGCTTTACACGATTACCGCAAAAGGGGAGACTATCCAGCTCGCGGATATGCCCGCCGGGACCTTCACGATGGGCGAGACCCTGGACATGGGCCGCTACCGCACGCCGGCGGTGCACCAGGTGATCCTGGACGGCTTCGCCATCGGCACGACGGAAGTCACCCAGGCCCTCTGGAAGGCCGTGATGGGCTCGAATCCCAGCCCGAAGGACGTCCCGACCGCTCCGGTGACAGGCGTGACCTACAACGATGTACAGAAGTTCCTGAAGAAGCTTTACAAGGCGACGGGCGTTCCGTTCCGGCTCCCGACGGAGGCCGAGTGGGAGTATGCCGCCCGGCAGCGGGAAGACATGGCCGGCGGCGCCTGGGAATGGTGCTCCGACCGCTGGACCGAGAATCTGGGCTACCATCTTGCCATTAATCCTCAGGGACCCGAGACGGGGGACCAGTACGCCCTCCGCGGCGGCAGCGCCCTGGAAAAGGACTACAAGCCCATCACGCGCAAAGGGATGGCCCCGACCAGCAAGGCCAGCGACGTGGGCCTGCGCCTGGCCGTGTCCCTGAATGCGCCATATCCGCAGGAATTGAAGGATGTCCTCGTCGATAACAAGATTCCCCGCGAGCACTTCGAGGCCGCGGACATGAAACCCGAAACCATCACCGTGAACGGCGTCAAGTTGGACATGATGCCCGTGGAAGGCGGCACCTTCCTGATGGGCGCTACCATTAAGGTCGCTACCTCCCGCGATGACGAGTACCCGCCGCACGAAGTGACGCTGGACCACTTCAAGATGGGCAAATACGAAGTCACCCAGGCGCTCTGGGAAGCCGTGATGGGCAGCGTCCCGTATGGCAACCAGGGGCCGAACTATCCTATCGGCAATGTCTCCTGGTACGATGTGCAGGCCTTCATTCGTCAACTCAATGCGTTGACCGGTCGGAAGTTCCGCCTGCCTACCGAAGCTGAATGGGAGTACGCCGCCCGCGGCGGAAAGAAGACCCACGGCTATGCGTATGCCGGTTCTCCCTACCCGCAGGGCGTCGCCCAGTATGGCTATGACGATATGCGCACGCGCGAGGTCGCCCGGTATTCCCCGAACGAACTAGGCCTGTACGATATGAGCGGCAACGCGTGGGAATGGTGCCAGGACCGTCCGACCCAGTATACGGAGGAGGCCCAGACCAATCCCGTCGGCCGGGACTACGATCCTGGGGAGAACGACCTCCGCGTCATGCGCGGCGGTAGCGTGGCCACTACGCCCGACAAATGCCGCGTGACCAACCGCAACGAATTCGAGCCCAGTCGGTTCCGTACCACCATCGGCTTCCGCCTGGCCTTGTAAGCAGAAACTAACACTCCAAAATAACACTATGTCAGAAAACGTCAATCCGGCCGAGCTCCAGAAAACCTGCCTGTACGACAGGCACGTGGCGCTGCAGGCCAAGATGAGCCCCTTCGCGGGCTTCATGATGCCCATCCAGTACGACTCCATCACCGTGGAGCACAACGCCGTCCGGCAGAAAGTCGGCATGTTCGATGTATCCCACATGGGCGAGATCTTCGTCGAAGGCCCCGAGGCAGAGAAGTTCGTGAACTGGATCTTCACCAACGAGATCCGTGGTTTCGAACCCGGCAAGGTCCTCTACGGGATGATGTGCTATCCGGAAGGCGGCGTGGTGGACGACCTGCTCGTCTATCGCGAATTCGCCCCCGAGCACTTCCTCCTGGTGGTGAACGCCGCCAACATCGACAAGGACTTCGCCTGGATCGAGGAGCATGCCAAAGGCTTCGACTGCACGGTCCGCAACGAGTCCCCGGTGTGGGGGCAGATCGCCGTCCAGGGCCCTGAGGCCGAGAAGACGGTGGTCGAGGTACTGGGCCTCACGAAAGCCGCTGAACTGGGCTTCTATACCTTCTATGACACGGAGTATCAGGGCAAGCGCATGATTGTGAGCCGTACGGGTTACACCGGCGAAGACGGCTTCGAGCTGTATACATCTCCGGAAGGCACTGTGGACCTGTGGGACCGCCTCATCGCGGCCGGCGTCCAGCCTTGCGGCCTGGGCTGCCGCGACACCCTCCGCTTCGAGGCCGGCCTGCCGCTCTACGGCGACGAACTGAGCGCTGAAATCAGCCCGGTGATGGCTGGACTCGGGATGTTCTGCAAGTATGACAAGGACTTCATCGGCAAGGAGGCTCTCCTGGCCCAGAAGGGCGGGGAAATCGCCCGCAAGCTGGTCGGCATCGAGATTGAAGACAAGGCCATTCCGCGTGCCGGTTATCCAGTGGAGCTGGAAGACGGAACGGAAGTCGGTATCGTCACGACCGGCTACCATTCCATTTCCCTGGACAAGAGCATCTGCTTCGCCCTCGTGGACAAGGCTTATGCCGCATTGGATACCCCGCTCTGCATCCGTATCCGCAAGAAGGTCTTCCCCGGCAAGGTCGTCAAGAAACGCTTCTATCAAACGAATTACAAGAAATAAACATTTAAAACACAAAACATTATGAGCAAGATTGTCGAAGGACTCAAGTATTCCGAATCCCACGAGTGGGTCAAGGTCGAGGACGGCGTGGCCGTGGTCGGCGTTTCCGATTTCGCCCAGCAGGAAATGGGTGACATCACCTATGTGGACATGCCCGACGTGGATGACGAAGTCGTCGCCGGTGAAGAGTTCGGCGCCCTGGAGAGCGTGAAGGCCGCGAGCGACCTCATCAGCCCGGTTTCCGGCAAGGTGGTTGCCAAGAACGAAGAGCTCGATGACGCCCCGGAGAAGGTCAATGAGGATGCCTACGAAAACTGGATCATCAAGGTGGAAATGTCCGACCCGTCCGAACTGGACGCCCTGATGGACGCGGAAGCCTACAAGGCCCATATCGGAGAGTAGGCATGGCTTTCCCGTATTTCCCGCATACGGATGCCGATGTCCGGTCGATGTTGGACCGGATCGGCGTCAAGAAGGTGGAAGACCTGTATGCGGACGTCCCGAAGGAATTCATCAAGAAGGGCGCCTACGCCCTTCCCGATGCAATGTCCGAGCCGGAGGTCCGCGCCTGGCTGAATGCGCTCGCCGGGATGAACGCCAAGATGAAGGTGTTCGCCGGTGCCGGAGCATACGACCATTACACCCCTTCGGTGATTCCCTATATTACCTCCCGTTCCGAGTTCCTGACGGCCTATACGCCATATCAGTGCGAGATTTCGCAGGGCACGCTCCGGTATATCTTCGAGTACCAGAGCATGGTGTGCGAACTGACCGGCATGGACATTTCCAACGCTTCCCTGTATGACGGCCCGACGGCCGCCGCGGAGGCGATGAAGATGACGGTGGCCTGTGCCAAGAAAAAGACGCGCGTGCTCCTGTCCAACGGCCTGTTGCCGCACGTGGTGAAGGTCGTCGAGACCTATGCGAAGTTCCACGGCGTGCAGATCGGCATTGTCCCCGTGGCGGACGGCCAGACCTCCCTGGCGGCCCTGAAGGCCGAACTCGAGGCCGGTGACGTCGCCGGTGTCATCGTCCCGGAAATCAACCGCTTCGGCCTCATCGAGGACCATACCGGCTTTGCCGATGCGGTCCATGCAGTCAAGGCGCTCCTCGTCGAATACTGCGATCCGTCCACCCTCGCCGTCATCAAGTCACCGGCGGAGTGGGGGGCCGACATCGCCGTGGGCGACGGCCAGTCGCTGGGCATTCCGCTTTGCTTCGGCGGCCCGTACGTGGGCTTCATGGGCGTAAAAAAGGATTACATGCGTAAGATGCCGGGACGTATCGTTGGCCAGACCACGGACAAAGACGGCAAGCGTGCCTTCGTCCTTACCCTGCAGGCCCGCGAGCAGCACATCAAGCGTGAGAAGGCTACTTCCAACATTTGCTCCAACGAGTCCTTGATGGCCCTGTGGGTGACGGTGTACCTGTCCTTGATGGGTCCGGAAGGTCTCCGTGAAGTGAACAAGCTGAGCTATGACGGTGCCCATTATCTGAAGGATGAGCTCCTGGCCACGGGCCAGTTCGAGGATCCGTTCCCCGGCAAGCCGTTCCTGAAGGAATTCGTGCTGAAGCCCAAGAAACACCCGGGTCTCGTACAGAACGACCTGGAGAAGGCGGGCTTCTTCGCCGCACTCGAGACGGAGGAAGGATACGTTTCCTTCTGCGTGACCGAACAGCGTACCAAGGAAGAGATCGACCAGCTGGTCAAAACCGTAAAGGAGGGCTAGGCCATGAAGTACTACGACAAACTCGTTTTCGAACTTTCGCAGAAGGGCCGTGTCGGTTACTCCCTGCCTGCCAATCGTTTCCCGTCCGCACCTGAACTTCCGGTCGAGCTGAAGCGCGAAGCCTCCCTCGACCTCCCCGAGGTCAGTGAGGCGGATGTGGTGCGCCACTACACCAACCTTTCCCAGATGAACTTCGGCGTGGACACCGGCTTCTATCCGCTGGGTTCCTGCACGATGAAGTACAATCCGAAGATCAATGAAGAGGTGGCCGCCCTGCCGGGCTTTACCGGACTCCACCCGTTGATGCACGCGGGTCTTACTAAGGGTGCTCTCCAGGTGTACCAGGATATGAACAAGTTCCTGGCTGCTATTACGGGTATGTACGCTTTCACCTTCGATCCTTGCGCCGGCGCGCACGGGGAACTGACGGGCCTGATGGTCATGCGGCAGTACCACATGAACCGCGGCGACCTGAAGCGGACGAAAGTCATCGTCCCGGACAGCGCCCACGGCACGAACCCCGCTTCCGCGGCCGTCTGCGGCCTGGAAATCGTGGAGGTGAAGTCACTGGAGAACGGCCGCGTGGACGTGGAAGCCCTGAAGCCCCTGCTGGACGACACCGTCGCCGGCATGATGATGACGAACCCGAACACCCTGGGTTTGTTTGAAACGCAGATCAAGGAGATCACGGAACTCGTCCACGGGATCGGCGGCCTGATGTATTACGACGGGGCCAACATGAACCCGCTGATGGGCGTCGTCCGTCCCGGGGACATGGGCTTCGACATCATGCACCTGAACCTGCACAAGACCTTCTCCACGCCGCACGGCGGAGGCGGTCCCGGTTCCGGTCCGGTGGGTGTCGCCGAGCATCTGGTGGACTGCCTGCCCGACCTTCGGGTATCCGGTTTCCACGGCAACTTCGGTGTCATCCTGCGTGCCTACGCGTATATCCTGATGCTGGGCAAGCAGAATCTGAAGCAGGTGGGCCAGTATTCCGTGCTGAGCGCCAACTACATCAAGGAATGCCTGAAGGATGCGTACAAGCTTCCGATCGAAGGCGTGTGCAAGCACGAGTTCGTCTTCGACGGCCTCATCAACGACGGGGCCCACGATGACTTGCACGGTGCTACCACCCTCGACGTTGCGAAGCGCCTGCTGGACTTCGGCTTTCATGCGCCGACCATCTATTTCCCGCTCCTGTTCCACCAGGCGCTGATGATCGAGCCCACGGAGACCGAATCCAAGGAGACCATCGACGCGTTCATCGACGTGATGCACAAGATCGCCGCCGAGGCGGCCGAAGATCCCCGGATCCTGCAGGACGCCCCGCACGGGGCGCCCATCAAGCGGCCGGATGAGACCGCGGCGGCCCGTAACCCCATCCTCAAGTTCAAGGATGCCCGATGATTTCTGCAAGGAACCCCGGTTGGAAGCCGGGGTTTTTTGTGTATCTTTGCAGTCCTTATGAAAGAACGGAGCATCGCGGACATATTGAAGGGATTCCGGAAAGTGGACCTGGAGGATCTCGGGAACATCCTGGGCAGCACGCTGTCGCCCCGGTTGAAGAAATCCGAGCAGGTGGCGCAGTTGACCGCGTATCTGACCGGGAAGCCGCGCCGCTGGCTCTCGCATCTGGCCGAACGGGACATCCGGCTCCTGAAATCGCTGGTCCATGCCGGTCCGGGGAAGGTGCAGTACCTGGACACGGCCGATTATCCGTCCATGCTGGAGGTAAGCGGCCTGGTGGATTCGGACGATTCGGACAGCCGGTTCCGCAAGGTGTGGGTCCGTCGCGAGGTGTATGACATCGTGGCGCCGCACATCGACCGAGTCATCAAGAGAGGGGAGCGGACCGGACAGTTCGAGGTGGAACGGGTTGGGCTGGGTTTCCTGAACCTGTACGGCATACTGCCCGTCGAACGCTTCGTGGACTTGATCACGGACTATTATGAGGATGCGTTCCAGGCGGATTACGATTCCCTTGTCAAGATCTTGAACCAGAGTCCGCTGGTGAAAGTGTACCGTTATGTGGACACCCATGGCGACTATCTGCTTTCCCCATGCGTGTCCAACGCGGACGACCTCTTCCAGTTACGGGAGGAAATCGGCTTTGAGAACGAGCCTTTCAAGACTTTTACCGTCGAGGAAGCCAGGGAAGCGGGGAGTGGTGCGCCGTATTTCACGGTAGGTTTGAAAACTCCGGAAGGACGGTCGCTTACGGAGGCCCTGCAGCGCATCGGCTACGACGGCTTCGACCTGGTGAAGGCCCAGCACGACATCTGGGCGGAGGCGCAGGTCCCGTTCTCCAATGAAGCCCTTTTCGGTCCGCTGTCGGCCCGGGATGAATCCATCGGTTCGGACATCCTGTACGAGACCTGCGTCCATGCGATCATCGACTATGCCAACAGTGTCCCGAAATGGGCCCTGAACGGCTTCAGCGCGGTGGAAAAGGATATGATGGTCCTGGAGTACCCCTCGGACGATGTTCCGGAAAGAGGGGACGAGGATGAAGATTATCCGCGCTGGACGATGCCACGGCCCACGATCTCCGACGGTTATACGGACCTGATTGAGAAGGATGAAGCCCTGGAACGGCTTTCCGCACTGATGCCGGAAGGCTTTCCGTTTGGGCTTGCCATCCCGCACGTGGCGCCGACGGACCCCTGTCCCTGCGGCAGCGGCCTGAAATATGCGCATTGTCACGGTAAAAATCTCAACTGACCGTGCAAGATTCCGCGGATGGCGGATTTAGGGGTTGTATGAAACCATTACTCCATACCATGCGTCCGTTTCTGGCAGTGATTCCTGCCTTGTTGTTGCTTTCCGCTTGTGCCAAGGAATTTTCCGGGGATGCAGAGGATCTGTACAAGTATCCTTACAGTTACTACGATCAGGGCGAAGTGACCAGCCAGGCCATCGGCACGGTCAAGACCCGGGACGGGATCCGGTTCATCCAGCTGGATGCCGTCTCTGCCGGTTTTGTCGTCAATCCGAATGAAATCCAAGGCTTTGCGGACGGAACCAGGGTGTATCTGCAGTACTGGACTGTCTTGTCCACTTCCACGCCGGATTTCTGCACCGACGCCATCCTGGTGGAATGGGCCTCGCCCATCGAAAAGGGTGGCTTGTCAATGGTGAATTTTGAGGAGAATTTCTCGGCCGCTGCCATCAACTCCGCGACGTACAGCGACCCCATGGACATCGTTACAGACTGGATGACCTGCCTGGAGGACGGTTTCCTGACGCTGCACTACATGATTCCCACTTCCGGAGAGAAGAAACACGAGTTTTCGCTGTATCGAAGTCTGTATGATTACAATCAGTATTACTTGATACACCAAGCCGATGGGGATACCAAGGGTTCGGTGAAGGATGGGATCGTGTGTTTCGATGTGTCCAACGCCCTGTCGAAAACGGAAGGGAAGACGGTGGAACTGAGTTTTGTATATATCGATTTGAACCATACGGAGAAACGCCTGACGTTTGAATATCGCTCTCCGAAATAGCCGGTCCGAGGAAGAGCTGGTGCAACAGGTGCGCCGGCGGGACAAGACCGCGATGAAGATGCTCTACGATCGGTATGTAGGGTATCTGACGGCGGTTTGCGCCCGGTACATCCCGGATGACGACGAGGTCAAGGACATCCTGCAGGAGGCGTTCATCAAGGTTTTCCAGTCGATGGACCGCTTCACCTGGCGCGGGGAAGGTTCCCTGAAAGCGTGGATGACGCGGATCGTCGTGAACGATTCGCTCAAGTTCCTCCGGCGGAAAAAGCCATTGCCTCTGTCGGCTACGCTCTCCGAACCGGTCGATGAGGAAGACCCGCCGTTTGAATCTGTTCCGCTCCCGGTCATCCAGGAAATGATCCGGAAACTGCCGGAGGGGTACCGGACCGTATTCAACCTTTTTGTGTTCGAGGACAAATCCCACAAGGAGATCGCCTCCCTGCTGGGCATCAAGGAAAACAGTTCCGCCAGTCAGCTCTTCCATGCGAAAGCGCTGTTGACCCGGTGGATCAAGGATTATATCAAATTGAAGGACAATGGATAACGAGTGGAAAAACAGCCTGCGGGAACGCTTCTCGGACTATTCCGCCCCGGAGCCGGAAGGACTCTGGGAGGGAATAGAACAGGGGATTGCCGGGAAGCCGCGCAGGAAAATGCTCCCCGTTTGGATCGTATCGGGCGTGGCGGTGGCCGCGGCCGTGACGCTGGCCGTTTTCCTCCATCCGGAAAGGACGGTGGAAAAGCCGGTTGTGGACAGCGTGGACCGCTATGTGCAGTCGATGCCCGCCGATATGCCCGCATCGGCCGATACGGTCGGGACTGAACCATCCGATATGGATATCCCCGCCAGGCCGGAAGCTCCCCAGCCCGTTCCCTTTGCCGTCACGTCCCGGCAGACCCTGCTGTCGGCGACGACATCCGTCCCTTCCCTGCCTGTTTCCGATGAGACAGTCCCGGATGCTGTCCATGAGGTCGTTCCGGTAGTTGAAACCCCTGTTTCCGAGACGGCCGTTCCTGAAAATATCCCCGCTGAAACCTTGGTTTCCGAAACGAAGGAGGCCGTTTTGGAGCATGTTGAAAACGAGGTCCCGGTAATGCCTGAAAATATTGACAATCAAGAAGATATTCCCGAGATTCCGGAGAAAGCCAAACCCACCTGGAAACGCTTCAGCATCGGTGCAGGCCGGGAAGGGGGCCAGGCCGCTTTCGAGCAGTCCGCGGGGTATGGCATGAACCGGACCGGCTCCTTCATGACCCGGGTCACCTACGGCGGCCAGAAGAAAACCAGCGACCTGATGGAGATGCTGTCCAACAACCGGGCATCGACCTTTGTGGCCCACCATGGGGCGCCCGTACGCATGGGTCTTTCCGTCGCCTGGGGCCTGTCCCCGCATCTGAGCCTGGTGAGCGGGTTGAACTGGACTTCGCTGTCCAGTACGTTCGACGAGAGGACGGCAGGGGATACCCACACGTCGATCCGGCAGAATCTCGGCTATCTGGGCGTCCCGCTGCGGCTGGAGGCCGGGTTCGAACCCGTGAAGCGGCTGCGGCTGTATGCCGGCGCCGGCGGCATGGCGGAAAAGGGTCTGATGGCCAGTTCCCGGACGGAATCCTATTTCGGCGACCATATGGTGGACGCCGTGACAGATCATCCCGATACGGGCGGCCTGCTCTGGTCCGTCGGCGCCCTGGCCGGAGCGGAATTCCGCCTGAGCCGGGTTTTCGGCCTGTACGTGGCCCCGGGTATCGAGTATCATTTTGACAACGGAGCCGAAGCGCGTTCGGCCTATACGGAGAAGCCCCTGCACTGGAATGTAGCCCTCGGCGTGCGTTTCAATATCGGGAAATAGTTGTATCTTTGTCACGACAGAGTTTGTGACAATGGCTTCCAAAATCGGGAAAATACTGGTCGTGGATGACAACCAGGGCATTCGCCGGACGCTGGAAATCCTTCTGCCGATGCATTTTGCGGAGGTGAAGACGATTCCTTCGCCGGCGACGCTGGTTACCACCCTCGAGCAATTCCGGCCGGACGTGGTGCTGCTGGACATGAATTTCAACACCAGCATCAATACCGGCAACGAAGGTCTTTATTGGGCCGGAGAGATCAAGAAAATGACGCCGGAGGTGGAGGTCGTCCTTTTTACGGCCTATGCCGATATCGCCCTCGCGGTGGAAGGCATGAAACGCGGTGCCTTCGACTTCATCGTGAAGCCGTGGGAGAACGACAAACTGATCGAAGTGCTTACGGCCGCCCGAGACAAGGCCCGGAAGGCGATGGGGCGGTCGGGCATGACGGTTGCGAACGTTCATCCCGGCTCGGCCGGTAATCTCATGTTCTGGGGCACTTCCAAGCCCATGTCGGCCATTCGGAAGACCCTGGACAAGATTGCCCCCACCGATGCAACGGTGCTCATCACCGGCGAGAACGGAACCGGCAAGGACGTTTTGGCGAAGGAAATCCATGCCCACAGCCTCCGCAGCGGAAAGCCCATGGTGGCGGTGGATGCCGGCGCCATCACGGAGACCTTGTTTGAGAGTGAGCTCTTCGGCCATGTCAAGGGCGCTTTCACCGATGCCCATACCGACCACGCGGGCAAGTTCGAGCAGGCCGACGGGGGAACGCTGTTCCTCGATGAAATCGGCAATATCCCGCTGCATCTGCAGGCGAAGTTGTTGCGTGCCATCCAGAACCGAAGCATTGTCCGAGTGGGTGGAACTGAGGCCAAGCCGATCAACATCCGGCTCATCTGCGCGACGAATATGGATTTGGAAGCGCTTGTGCGTGAAGGCCGTTTCCGGGAGGACCTGTACTATCGCATCAATACGGTCCATATCGCATTACCGGCGCTTCGGGACCGTCAGGAGGACATTGTCCCGCTGGCGGAACTCTTCCTGCAGCGCTTCGCCGAAAAGTATCACCGGCCATTGGCCGGAATCGCCCCGGATGCGGCTGATTTGTTGAAGGGCCAGCGATGGAGCGGCAACATCCGTGAGTTGCAGAACTGCATCGAGAAGGCGGTGATCCTGTCGGAAGGTAGTGTTCTGACCGCAAAGGATTTAGATTTCTCCACTGCGCTACGCTCCGGTCGAAATGACAATGAGGGGATTGCTCTTCCGGGGTCCCATCCGGTCATTCCGAGCGAAGTCGAGGAATCTAAAGTCCGCGAAGCGATGGAACGTTGCAACGGCAACATCTCCGCCGCTGCGAAGTTGCTGGGCGTGAGTCGTCCGACGCTGTATGCTAAACTGAAGAAATACGATATCTAGATACCCGGTCTGTGCCGGGCATGACGGATTCATTACGAGCATCTGCCTTTTTGTCATTTCGAGCGAAGTCGAGAAATCTATATGTCCGTTTGGGAGATCATACTGCTTGTCGTCATTGTCGCAATCATTGCGGCGGTGACTGCTGCCGTCAGAACACGTCGGAAGGATATCAGGAAGGTGGCTTACATGATGGATGCCCTGGAGGACGGGGAGTTGAATTTCCGCTTTAAGGACAGCAACCGGTTCAACCGGACGCTGAACCGCATCCGGACCATCTTCGAGAAGCAGCGGCAGGCCCATGAGCAGGATTCCTGGACCAAACTGATCCGGGTGCTCACGCATGAGATCATGAATACGGTCTCGCCGATCGCCTCCCTTTCCGATGCGATGGCGAAGTCCGTCGATGAGAACGGCCACAGCGAGCTGGACCTCAAGGCCGGGCTGGAGACGATTTCCGATTCGTCCAAGAACCTGATCGATTTCGTGCAGACCTACCGGCAGCTCTCCGGCGTGGCAAAACCCATCCGCAAGGCGCTGGACCTGCAGGAATTGATGGACAGCATCATCGGCCTGAACCGGGAATTCATTGCGTCCTGCGGTGCGGAGTGCGTCTATCGGCCCGAGGAACCGGACTTGATGATCTATGCCGACGAGGGACAGATTTCCCAGATTTTCATCAATCTCATCAAGAACGCCCTGCAGGCGGGCGCGAAGCACATCGACATCACCGCCCGGATGGACAAGGACGACGAGATGGTCATCCGCGTGGCCAACGACGGCGCGCCGATTCCGGCCTCGGCCCAGGAGCAGATTTTCATTCCTTTCTATACTACCAAGAAGGAGGGTTCCGGCATCGGCCTCTCCATCTCCCGACAGATCATGCGGAACCACAACGGAACGATCGAACTCGTCCGCAGCGACGCCTCACAGACTGTCTTCGAGCTCCGGTTCAGGTAGGCCGGGGGGCTATCGCTTTTAAAGCTGGTTCTTCCGTGCGGCTGATTGGACGGGGACTAGTGCTGCCCAACCCGAAATTCGCATAGTGTGTTGATGTGACTCTGACCCCACTGCGTGGCCGGTTAAGACGCTATGCCCGCCAAAATCGTCGCGCAAAGCGGGCCGGTGTGCCATAGATGTTTTTAGAACAGTGTTTGCGACGCTATGCGAATTTGTGGTTGGAAAAGGGGATGGCGTTCTAGTCAACCTGAATCCGGAAATGGCACAAAGTGTAAAGTGTAAAACCAAAAGTGTAAAGAGTTGTAAAGACCTTTACACTATTTTGTTTTGGTGCAAAAAGATATTTAATTGTTAATCAGTGTTTTAACTGTTTTGGCACGGCGTATGCGTGCGGAAAGGCGGTTAAACATTATTGACATGAAAAACCTTTTCATTAAGAGTGTAGTTCTGGTTCTGGCGTCCGCCGCGACGGTGCACGCCAGTGCCCAGGCTACGATGTCCCTGCACGACTGCATGGCGTATGCGATTTCCAATTCCACGAAGATGCGGATCCAGCAGGCGGCGATCGGCGACGCGCAGATCAGCCGCCGCGATGCGGCCCTGGCGCTCTTCACCCCGCAGATCAACGCGAACACCTATGCCTACTACAACTTCGGCCGCAGCATCGACCCGCAGACGAACACGTATTTCAATACGACCTCGTTCCACAACAACTATGGCGTGAGCGCCGGGTATGACCTGTTCGACGGTTTCAAGGCGGTGAACAACTTCAAAATTTCGAAGACCGGGATGCTGATCGCCGATTCCCAGGAGAAACAGGTGGAGGCCGATATCTGCCTCGCGGTGATGGAGGCGTACTACAACGTTGTGTATTACAAGCGTTTGGTCGATGTCTACGAGGAGCAGGTTTCCGTGGCCGAGCAGGCCTTGGTCAAGGCCCGCCGCCAGGAAGAACTGGGCCAGAAAGGCCACGCTGACGTCATCCAGATGGAAGCCGACCTCGCCGACCGCCAGTACGACCTGATCAACACCCGCAACCAGTACGAGAGCCAGAAGATGACGCTCGCCGACCTGATGTTCTGGCCGGTGGGGGAGGAACTGGAGATAGATTTCTCCATTCCGCTTCGCTCCAGTCGAAATGACAATTCCCTTGTCATTTCGAGCGAAGCCGCAGGCGAAGTCGAGAAATCTGCCGATTCCATCGTCACCTTCGCCCTCGACCACAACCCCGCCGTCCAGATCGCATCCTGGCAGGCGCTCAACGCGAAGCGCGAACTGAACACCGCCAAGTGGCAGACCTTGCCTTCCGTAGGCCTGTACGCGGGTTGGAGCACGAGTTATTATACCTACCAGGGTTCTTCGACCGCAGCTTTCCAGGACCAGTTCCGGAATAACGGCGGTGAGTATGTGGAACTGTCCGTGTCCATCCCCCTGTGGAACCGCCTGAACAAGCAGTCCACGATTTCCCGCAAGCGTCATGCGTTCGAGAAAGCATCGGCCGAACTGGACCAGAAGCGCCGCGACGTGGAGTCCGAGGTGCGTCGGGCCATTCAGGACCGCGACGGCGCCGCCACGGCCTACGAACAGGCCTGCCGTAAGGCCGAGGTTCAGTCCGAGGCTTACACGCTCAATCTCAAGAAGTTGGAGCAAGGCCTCATCTCCCCGCTGGAGTTCCAGACGGCGAACAACAACTACCTCAAGGCCCAGGCCGATGAGATGAACAGCCTGTTCAAGTATCTCATCAAGCATGCGGTGGTCAGGTATTACAATGGTGTCGAATATGTAAATCAGTAAATCATGGATAAGATCATCGAAAAGAAAACCGGATGGCGCGTCGCGTTCACGAAGAAGGCCCTGCCTTGGTGGCTGGGAGCGCTGCTGCTGGC
>JAEEGJ010010043.1_pt1 | contig 24910 bp, 14 predicted proteins | sample 8958761 | NCBI WGS metagenome assembly JAEEGJ01 (sample SAMN16246546, study PRJNA631951) | gut metagenome | biome: gut microbiome; feature: rumen; material: RS-attached | host: Bos | place: Iran: Karaj | collected 2018-10 | reverse complement strand
GGAACCACAATCCTGATGATAGTAAGTGGAGCTTGAAAAAGGGCCGCTTGCGCCTGCAGTCGATGCCTGCCGAACAACTGATGTGGGCACGAAACACACTCACTCAGCGTGTCATCGGTCCTACATCTGTTGCCACCGTCGAGCTCTTTACCAAGGGATTGAAAGATGGTGATGTGGCAGGTCTTGGCAATATCAACGTGCCCTGCTCGTGGATTGGTGTCGTAAAAGATGGTAACACCCTTACGCTCCGTTGCTTCGAACAGGCCACCAACGATACTATCAATCAAAAAGTGAATGCCGAAAAGCTATGGCTCCGTATGGTGGGCGATTATGATAACAATCAGGCTCATTACGAGTATTCGCTCGATGGTAACACCTATCAGCAACTGGGCCGCGAAATGCCTCTCAGCTATCAGCTCATCTCGTTCCAGGGTTCGCGCCATGCTCTTTTTGCCTTTAATCATAAAGGAAAACAGGGCGGATATGCCGAGTTCGACAATTTTAAGGTAGTAGAGCCACAGGCCGATCGTAGTGGTAATATCCCTTATGGCAAGAGCTTCCGCATCATTAATCTAGCTACCGGCAAGCCTGCCATCGCTCAGAAGCATGGTTTGCTTTACGATACCAACGAGTCCGACCAGAGTATGCAAACGCGTTTCCGTATCATCGATAAAGGCCAGGGCCAGGTTGTTCTGCAGTGCGAAGATGGGCGCTATGTATGGTGTTCGGGCTTTGGTATCCCAGGCGATGTACGCCTGACTACCGATGAGTCGAAGGCAGAGGTTTTCCTTTGGCAGGACTATCTCAACCAAGAGTTTATGCTCCTTTCCTTGCGTACTCATCGTTACATCGGTAAGAGTCCCACCACAGGTAGTCCTTATTCGATGGACTACGCTGGTGCCGACCCTGCCCGTCGCAACGGTGCCGTCTTCCGTTGGGAGTAATTATTTTGCGATGAGGGCTTGGATTTGGGCGGGGGTGAGCTTGCCTGAGTTGATAAACTCCTGCATAATGTCGTTGAGTTTGTTTTCAACCTCTTCGGTGATGGTGTAATCCCATGTTAACGCCTCTTCGATGCTAACACGTACACCGCCCTTGTTATGACTGTTGTCCAAGCAATAGAGCGTGATGTCGGGATGCTCTTTCTGCAGATAGGCAATGCGCCCCTTAAAGAGCGGGTAACAATATACATAGTAATAGTGACTCATGGCACGGTTCGACCTGATAAGTCGGTTAATCATATTTGTGAATCCTGTTACCGGATCGTTGTGCACAAACACGATGCTGGCTTTAAAACCGCGGTCTTGTACCATTTTCAGGCGACTCTCGAACGATGGAATACTGATAAAAGCGCCATCGTATACCAAACCTGCACTATGTGCCAACTCTTTCAACTTGGGGTTGTTTCTTAGAGCAGTAGATTTGCCTGAAGCTGTAGAACCCATCATAAAAAAGATGGTTTTGTTGCCTTCGGTCTCGGCACGGTCGAGCAGTCTGGCGAGTACCAGACTATCAATCTGTCGGCTCGCCATGATATAATCGGTAACGTTCAGTCCGTTGTAACCAATGCATTTCAACTCCTCGCGCACATTATCGGGGTCGAGAATGTTGTCGCTTTTTTCCAGATAAGAGCTTGCCAGCGAGTCGAGATGTTCGCCCACCCATTTATAAGCCGCATCGCCTGTGATAACCTGCTGTGTTGAGTCGGCTTTCTCGTTGGTATTGCTAATAAGGCTTACCGCCAATGCCGCATTCTGCCATAGCATCAGCAGGGCTATAATAAAAATTCTATAGATAGCTCGCATAGTCATATTTCTTCTTTTCCTGGCTGCAAATATACAACATATTTTTAAAATAACATATAATTACGTATTTTTTTGCAATAAAGGCTTGGCATTTTAGAGGAAATGTTATATTTTTGCAAGGAATAAATAAACTAAAAGATGAAACTACTACTTGTATCGATGGTTATGGCACTCCTTTCGCAGAGTGCTTTTGCCCAGAATGATTTTGTGAAAGGAGCCGATGTGGGATTTCTCACTGGTCAGGAGAAGCATGGCGTGAAGTTTCACGATCGTGATGGTAAGGAGCGCGAATGTCTGGAACTGCTTAAGAACGACTATCAGATGAAGGCCATCCGCATGCGAGTGTGGGTAAACCCACGTGGCGGTATGAACGATAAGCACGAGTTGCTGGCAATGGCCAAGCGTGCCAAAGCGTTAGGTATGGACCTGATGGTTGACTTTCATTACAGCGACTCGTGGGCCGACCCAGCCAAGCAGCCTATCCCCGAGGCTTGGAAAAATCATAACTACAAGCAGATGAAGAAGGATCTTCGCGAACATACCATCGATGTACTATCGTTGCTCAAAGCCAATGGTATAGAGCCACGTTGGGTGCAGGTGGGTAACGAAACGGCCAACGGACTGCTCTGGCCCATGGGGCATATCGAGCAGAATCCCAAGCAGTATGCAGGCTTTATCCGTGCTGGTTACGATGCTGTAAAGATGGTATTTCCTCGTGCCATCGTTATCGTGCATCTGGACCGCGGCCATCTGCAGAGCCTCTACGATTATAACCTTGATATCGTGAAGAAATATGGTGGCAAGTTTGATATGATAGGCATGTCGCTCTATCCTTATTGGGCCATGCAGGATCATCCCGAACTTAATCCCGATGGTATTATTACCGACTGTATGGCAAACATCCGCCATTGTAGCGAAAAATATGGCTGCGATGTGATGATAGTTGAAACGGGTTTTGAGGTTGATGAGCAGCATCCTGAAAAGATGGACGAGGGTCGCCGCCAGCTAACCCGTGTGATTCGCGAGGCACGTAGCGAAACCAATGGCCGTTGCCGTGGTGTGTTTTACTGGGAACCCCAGTGCCTGCCTGGTGGCTATAAGCTCGGCGCCTTTAACAGTAACGCCGCGCCTACAGCCATCATGGAGGCATTTGTAGAATAAAAACGTAAAGTTATTCGGCCACAAATGTGGTGATACTGCGGGGAGGCAATGATTGCTTCCCTGTTGTTTTGCCTACAGGTTTCAGCGTTTCGCCCGATACATCCGAGGTGCGATACATCTGCCACTGGGTAGGCTGCTGGTCTGAAAGGCGCAGATTAAAGTCCTGCATCTGATTGCTGTAATTGATAGCAACAGCTACCCACTTACCATCGGTATTGCGATAGGCCGAACACATTACACCATAGGGATCGAAATCTGCTGATGAGCTAACCTCGTAACGTGTAGCACCAGGACGAATAAATCGGCTGTAGTTGCCAAGCGCCCACATCAGTCGCGAATCTACGGCATAGCCGCTCTTCATGTGGTCGGCGGTGTAAACACGAATCAGTCCGTCTTTGTAATCCTCGCCAACCGAACGCCACCACGACCAGCTCTCGGCATCGGCAAACACCAAATCGTGATGTATCACTCGAGCCACGTAAAGGGCAGTCTTCATTGTAAAGTCGTAGCCACCGCCACCACCTATCTCTTCGTCATTCCCCATAATACAAAGCTCTGTTTGCCAGAACTTTAAACCGTATTTGGCGATGGTGTCGCGCAATTGTTCGCGTATCTCTCGCATATAGGGTACGGGAGTGTTGGTCCAATAGCTATGACCTACTATCTGGTGGGGCACGTTAGGCAGATTGCCTAAGTAGGTGTTGGTGCTGTCTTTAGTAAAAAAGGTGCGTATCTGGTAGCCACGCTCCCAGTTGGTCTGGTGGGTAGCCAACAGGCAACGCAGGTCGCTCGATTCGTCTACGATAATCTGTGTGCTCAGTTTCTGCTGCTTGAAAGCCTTGCTGGTTTCGCGAACCAGTCGGGCTATCTCGCGATTAGTGGCAGGCGAGCCTTCCTGCTTAGGGCCTAGCCAGTTCCAATGCCCATCAGGTTCGTTAACAGGGCACAGATAATCAAAGTGGATACCATCGTGTGCCTCAACTCCCTTAACTGCTTTGGCCATAAAACGGGCAAAGTCGTCGTAACAGTCGTCCTTCAGGTTGATGGTACCACCACGTCCCGTGTTGGTAGCCAGCCCATTCTGGGTGAAATAAACAGGGGCCGAGTTAAGGAATGCCAGGAAGTAAGGCACGCCGCGCTGCTTGGCCATCTTCAGAAACTTGCGCTGACCGGCCTGCTTAGTCCAGTCGTAAGTGCCATCCTTGGTAAGGAAACACTCCGTACGGGTGCCAGGCTGTATCTGCGAGGCCTCGCCCTGTTCAGCGCTGCCCGCACCTAAGTTGAAACGCCATATCGACAGACCGATGCCCTTGGGCTTGCCCTGTGCATCACTTTCGAGCGAAAAAAGCCAATCGGCAATCTTCTCCTGCTCGGCTTGGTTCTCCCACAGGCCGATAAACTGCATCGACCAGGCATCAGAGGCTCCAAAGTGGCGGATTGTCTGACGCTTCTGGCTGACCTCAATTGTAAAGTCAGCCCCACAACACATTGTAGTAGCTGTTGCGAATAATAGTAGTAAGTAGTATCTCATCATGTGTGCAAAGATACAACTTTTTGTGGAAAACCGCCAAAAAGTTGTATCTAAAAAAGGTGAAAAACTAATATTGAATTAACGTGATAGAGTATATACGTTATCAGCCTGGGTGCTGATATCGTACAGATATGTTGATAGAAGTTTGTTTTTCAGCAGTTTCGAGGCATCTTTTACCAGTGGTGTGGGCATGTCGTATACCTGCATGAGCTGGTTGGTGTTGGCGCCCTTTGATTTCTTTAATCCCTTACCTTTGAGTGGAGCAGCTGAGCGTATGCGCAGATTGCCACCCAGTGTAGAACGGATGGTAAGTGATACCACGCGACCCTTTTCCCACTTCATGTGCTCGATGATAAAACCACCACGCGTTTTCAATCCTGAAACCTCGCCGTCAGACCAAACATCAGGTAATGCCGGCAATAAGTTAATGGCACCGTCGTGGCTCTGTACCAGCATTTCGGCAATGCCGGCGCAGCAGCCAAAATTGCCATCAATCTGGAAAGGAGGATGCGCATCGAACATGTTTGCATAGGTACCGCCGTCCTGATCCTTGATGGTTACTTTGGGCGATTTCAACTTCAGCTGATTCTGAATCAGTTTGTAAGCGTGGTTACCATCCAAAAGTCGGGCCCACAAACAAACTTTCCATCCCATTGACCAGCCTCGCGAAGCATCGCCACGCCCAATGAGCGACTTCTGAACGGCAGCTGTGGCAACAGGGTTGTTGTAAGGAGATACCTGACGACCTGGGTAGAGGCACCAAAGGTGCGACACATGACGATGGTTACTCACCTCGCGGTCCCAGTCTTCGAGCCACTCTTGTAATTGTCCGTATTTGCCTACCATCATGGGGGGTAGTTGGCTTCGAACCTGGTCCAGACTATCTGCGAAACTCTGATCGATGCCTAATGTATGAGCTGCTAAACGGGTGTTATACATCAGGTCGTAAATCATCTGATTATCCATGGATACGCCTGCAAAAACAGAGGGCGACTGGTCGTTGTTGAATATCGGGTCGTGATATTTACCCAAACCAGGATTATTCTCAGGAGAGTGTGAGGGCGAGGCTATCAAATATCCTGTCTTGGGGTCGCGTACCAAGAAGTCGAGATAGAACCGACAAGCCTCAGCCATCACTGGATATGCTTCATGTTTTAAGTAATTCTTGTCGCCCGTATACAGATAGTGCTCCCAGAGATGCGAGCAGAACCATGCGTTACATGTGGGCCAGATGGAGCACGAATGGTAATCTACGGCTCCAGTAGAGCGCCACAAGTCGGTGTTATGATGTAGCGTCCAGCCGCGGGCACCATACATCTCGCTAGCCGAACGGCGTCCTGTAACACTTACATCCTTAACCATCTGCAAAAATGGCTCATGACATTCTGAAAGGTTCGTTACTTCAGCGGGCCAATAGTTCATTTCTACATTAATATTAGTAGTGTACTTCGAGTCCCAGGCAGGATACTGGTCGGCATCAGGATTCCAGATACCCTGTAGATTGGCTGGCTGACTACCCTGTTGCGATGAAGCGATGAGCAGATAACGACCAAACTGGAAATAAGTTGCTACCAAGCCGGGATCGTTTGTAGTTGAGAACTCGCTGATTCGTACATCAGTGGGTTTCTTTTCCTGCTCAGGATTGTGCCCCAAATCAAGACTAACACGGTTGAACTGCTCCTGATAGCGAGCCACATGATGAGCCAACGACTTCTCAAATGGCTCGTGTTTATCAAGATAGCTGTTCAGAATAGTCATTGCTTTTGCATCGGCATCGGCCGTGATGTTGTCGTATCGAACAAAGTTCGTAGCCGAACTAACTACTACCAGTGCTTCGGTAGCACCATTTACCATAATAGTACCATTGGTACCTACCACTTTTCCACCAACTGGAATCACTTTGATATATGATACACAGTGGAGACCATTGGGAACGTTCTCTTCTTTGGGTGCAGTAGGATGACTGTACACACGTAGCATGTCGTTACCTACCTGACTGACATCGGCCAAGACACGCTGCTTCTTTAACGGACCAACAAACGATGCACTGAACTGCAGTTTACCAGCATGGGTAGCTTTCAGTCTGATGAGTGTTACATTATCAGTTAATGAGGTGATGACCTGACGCTCGTAACCAATGCCATCGGCCTGATAGGTAATAGTGGCTACTGCCTGATCCAGACTTAGCTCTCGACGATAGGCGTTAACCTTTTGCTGAGGGAAAGTAAGAACTAGATTACCTACCGACTCGTAAATCATACCATGACCAGTGATACTCCTATCGGCTGTAATATTATGCATCGACAGGTACTGGGCTTGCTGATAATCTCCACGGTTAAGTGCAGCTCTGATGTCAGAAAGTACTCCAAGCGCCTTCGGATTTACGTTGTTATAGGGTGAACCACTCCAGAAGGTGTCTTCGTTCAGCTGGATAGTATCACTCTCAACGCCACCATAAACCATTGCGCCTAAACGGCCATTTCCCAATGGCAAAGCCTCAACCCAATGCTTGGCTGGGCGATTGTACCACAATACGTGTTTTTTTGAAAAGGATGGCAGTGCCCATAATGCCATGAGCACTACCACCGTCATTCTGAATAATAAACCTTTTTTCATATAACTAACAATTAACTAACGCTTACCACCAACGAGGATCGCCGGCTACCTTCTTACCTTTGAAGATTACACCTTTCTTAAGATGGAAATCACCATTCTGTGGGGCTTCAAACAGTTCTTCAGATGTCATTTCCAAACGGATTGCGTTTGTGAACTTCTTGCTGTTTTCAGGGAAATCGGCTGTGAGATAACACCCAGAGAAATCAAGCCAGCCTGAGTAGTCGCCATAACCGGAGTTCATCTTCTGTCCGCCATTAGGTCCACAGAATATCATATTGGTAACCTGTACCTCTTTTGGTGTTTTTGTTGCCAGAATCCACTTCTGCAGTTTGGTGGTATAGTTGCAGAATATGCAACGGTCAACCTTAAACATGTCTGCTTGTGCACGCAAATCCATCATCTGGTCGCCAATCTCCATAAGTGTTGAGTTGGTGATAGATATGGTGCCGATGCTTTTAGCACTACCAATATTAATCATGCCATAGCCCGATGTACCCACGTTATTTACAACACAGTTGTTGATGTTGATACTATTAACCTCAGCACTACCATTGCTTACAAACACAAGTGAGCGTGGAATGTTACGAATGATACAGCCTTCGAAGTTGATATTGCCGAAGCCATCGGCACGACGCATGTCGAACCAGAAAGCATTCTTCATTTCATCATCGATATCAACATACTGGAAGTTGATATTCTCAGTTCTGCTGTTGATACTAAATGCTGGCATCTTTAATTCAGGCCTAACACCATTAACTATTTTTCCTGAGAAGTAGATGTTCTTGATGGTCTCAGGAAGTGATACTTTTCCAACCTCGTATGTATTTCCACCATTAAATACCAGTGTTACTGTCTCATCGGTAGCGGCTGCAAGCAACTCGTTAACATCATCGCCAACAGCCACATCAATGGTCTGACCTGTTGCAGAACCTAGGGTCTTGAACTTATAGGTACCACGCAGGAATGTATCGTTGTATATCTGTGCGATATAATTGGTGCCAGGGTTCAGACCGTCAATCATACCGCTACCTGCTTTCTGCATGTCAGTAGAAATGTTGAGGCTTGATATCCATGTGGTATCCTTCTCGCCAATGGTACCCAACTTGATGTATGTAGCCGTTTTTTCTGGATCCCAGTTCAGCTGTACATCCTTGATACCTGGTGTTACTGTGGTAAAGATCTGTTCGGCAGGTGTCTTGAAGCTTACACCATACCAGCCTGACTCATCGCCTGTAGTCTCGTCTATTGCCTTTAAACGTACAGAATAGGTGGTTGTACCATACAAATCCTCTATCAGTTTGTGGTACTCGTTCTGTACCATCACTTTACCAGTACTATAAGGTGTTAAGGTGTCGGCCTTGATAACTTCCGTTCTGACAATCTCGTTGAATTCCAGACTGTCGAGACTAAATTCCAACACATACTGGGTAGCACTGGTAACACCATTAAAGCTCAGTACCACCGAGGTTGGTTCGGTTTCAACCAACGATAGGTTGGTGGTACGGAATAGGTGACTGTAGCTCTCATCTACAGGCCACTGGTTTGCGTCTTCGCTGCACGATGCAAGGCCAATAGCAGCACATGCTATGCAAGCAATTTTATTAATTGTTCTCATATAATAGTTTTCTTAATTAATGAATTAGTTAATACTATGGTCGTAACCATAAGAATTCTTTAAGTATCCGTTCGACTTATAAATGTCGTCGTAGTAGATTGAATAAAGATGGCGATAATTACATACACCATTACCCATGGTATAGGTCTGCAGTTTCTCCTGAATTTGTGAGCCATACTGCAACTGGCTGAGCAGAGCGCTGTAGTCGTAGTTGGCGCGCAAACCAGAGGCACAAAGCAGAATTCTAACCGAGCGGTTCACTACGTCGGTTTCATTGTTTGTTTTGCGCAGCCATGTGAGCTCTTTATAATTGTCGGGATCGGGATTAGCATTGAGCTGACGATAAAAATTGATGCTCGAAATGTCAACTTCAGGATAGCCGCTCATGCCCTTTGAAATCATCTTATAGTAAACCTTCTCGGGGAAGTCTTTGGGCTCGTAGGTTTTATCAAAGATCTTTACCGTCTGAGTGCCATCGTACATCTTAACAAGAGCCTCTTTCATCTCCTCAATCTTCTGATCGAGCAGTCCCCAACGAACCAGGTCGAGTTTGCGGATACCCTCGCAGCCAAATTCCCAAGCGCGCTCGTTTACAATAGCATTAAAGAAATCGCTATCGTAGTTTTTGATTTCTGACGATCCTGCGCCGAAGGCACGTTCACGAACCTTCTCTAAAGCTTCGCGTGCCGACATCTTGGCCACTGTGTTCTCGCTATCTTCGCCCTCACCTAACTGATAACGTGCCTCGGCAAACATCAGCAGTACATCGGAATAACGCATCAGAATCCAGTTAATACCTGTGCTGGGGCGACCGCTGGCTGTTTGAGCCAATGCCTTATAGGCATCGTTTGTCCAGAAATAGCTCCATTTGCCAAAGTGAACGTTCAGCATGTCGTTGCGTCCACTCATGGTTTCGGTCAGTTTGTTATTCTCCTTGGTGAACTTGGGAAAGTAGCAAGCATAATCACGACGGGTGTCGGATGGTGTGAATGAGTAGAAGTAGTAGCCGTTAGAGTTTACATACGAAGAACCCCAACCAGTAGCTCCAAACAGGTTGCCATCCATCTCACGGCCCATCAGTGTTCCGATGTCGCCGCTATAACCCATACCATTGGCTACCTCGAACATATTCTCGTTATAGGCATTGTAATCCAGATGACAAACCGTTTTCCAGATGTCGCCATAATCGGGATCAAGGTGATGAGGATTCTGTTCGTCGCCGATAATCTCAGCACACTGCTGCTCGGCAATGGCATAGTAGTCGCGCCAGTTCTTAGGACGTCCTACATAGAAACCGTTCATCTCGCCCATACCTGGAACCGTTGAAGGATAGTGCTCTACATTCGAGTCGTCGGCAAACTGATTACCGTCGCGTACACTCCAACCGCCTGCAAACAAGGCGATACGTGCCAACAAACCTTTGGCAAAGCCTTTGGTAATACGTTCGCAGTTGTAGTCAGACACCTCACCAAGCCATGGTAGATAGTCGATGGCCTCCTGCATGTCGCGTACCAGATATGAATAGATTTCGTCGCGGTCGGTCTTTCCGGCATATACATTCGAGAGGTCACTGGCCGATGTTCCCTCCTTGTAAGGAATGTCGCCCCAGCGGCGTACGAGTTCAAAATAGCTAAGTGAGCGCAGTACAAGAGCTTCGCCCAAGTAGCGCTGCATGACTTTGTTGCCACTCTTGAAAGCTTCAGAATTACGGATACCTTCAACGGCAGTAGAGGCGCGTTCGGCCATCTTGAAGATATACTGCCACTGGATGGTGTGGTTATACCAATCGCTATAAAAATTGGCTGCACCAGTATCGGATGTCAACTCCTTCGAGGGGTCGTTGTTATAACCGCTGGCCAGCTCGATATCGCTGACACCCTGCCAGTTTACCGACATTTTCTGTCCATATACGTAAGTTCCTGCCAAGTCGCTGTAAACACCCATGATGGCAGCACGAGCCATACCCTCGTTCTCGTAGATAACCTGACTGGTTTGCTGCGAAGGTGATTCGGTGTCTAGGTAGTCGGAGCAACCAGTAGTAAGAGCACAGAGTGCGCCTGCAGCGAGCATATATTTTAATGTTCTGTATTTCATAATCATTATTCTTTGTTTGATATTACATTTTTAGAATGTTACATTAAGACCGAACACCCAAGAGCGTGACTTAGGATAGGCCGAACGGTCGTAACCCATCACCATATTGTTTGATGAGATGTTTACCTCAGGGTCCTGTCCGCTATATTTTGTCCAGCAGAAAAGGTTGGTGCCTGTGACATAAACTCTCAGACGCTTGATACCTGCATGTTTAAGCAACTGCTGAGGCAGTGAATAGCCAAGTGTGAGTGTACCCAGACGCAGGAACGAACCATCCTCAACGGCCCAATCGGTGGTAATACTGTTGTTCATCAGTGGGTGCCACATGGTCTTGCCCTGATTCAACTCCTGTAATTTTGCAGGATTGGCATGCTCGCCATTGTAGATATTAAAGCCTGTAACAGGGTCGATAACAGTGAATCGGTTGGCCAACGACATCTCGGTACTCATATTCTGATAACGCTTTGAGAGATCGTAAGAGGTGTTATCAATCTTGTTCACATTCAGCACATCGTTACCATACGACCAGTTGAAGAGTGCTGTGAGGTCTAAGCCTTTCCAACCCATGTTGATACCAAAACCACCAGTGTGCTTGGGCTGTGCACGGCCAATCACTTTACGGTCGTGGTCGGCATCAACCTTGCCATCACCATCCAAGTCTTTCAACTTCAAATGGCCAGGGCCGAACCAAGCGCCTGAACGCGATAATACACCTGTTACATCTACAACGCCTTCGTTAAGCATCCAGCGCTGAGTGGTCTCGTTGAAGGTAAAGTCGTCGAAGCCATAATAGCCATCACAAACATAACCATACATCAATCCAACCTCATCGCCTACAAATACACGGTAGTTATCACTACCTGTGCTGGGGAACGAACCGCCCGAAAGTATCATCTCGTCATTCTCGGTACCATACAAGTGGTCAACTTTGTTCTTGTTGAACGAGATGTTGAAGTTGGCGCCCAGGTAGAAGTCCTTGGTGTCGATGATATTTGCATTAACAGTGAACTCGATACCGCGGTTGGTGGTCTGACCTAAGTTCTGATACTGGGTGTTGTAACCAGAGTTTGAGGGCAGCTGTACCGACATAATCAGGTCTTTAGTTACATCGTTGTACCAATCAACCGATACGTCGAGTTTCTTCTTAAGTATAGTAAAGTCGATACCTACGTTAGTAGAGTGCTTGGTTTCCCAAGTAAGTTTGTCGTTACGCAACACGGTTGAGGGCTGCAGACTGCTCTGACCGGTCTCATTCTGGAAATACAGGTTGCGAACAGCTGTTACAGGGCTGTAGGTTTGGCGCCAGTAGCTACCAACACGGGCATTACCCGATACACCATGGCTCAAGCGGAGCTTCAGATTGTCGAGCCAATCACGTGTTCCTGCCATAAATTTCTCGTCGGTAATGCGCCAAGCAGCTGCCACTGCAGGGAATACACCCCACTTGTTGCCTGGCGAGAATACGTTGGTACCATCGGCACGCAGTGTAAAGGTAAAGTAGTACTTGCCTCCATACACATAGTTAGCACGGCCAAAGTACGACAGCGTACGACCAGGCTCGTTGATAGTGGTATAGGTGGGTTCCGATGTACCATTGTTCCACATCGCAAGGATATTATCCACGGTATAGTCGAGTGGGAAGTAGTCGGCTTCGATATTCATGCGATCTGACTCAGAGTTGTTACCTTCGAAACCAATCATGGCATCGGTGTGGTGTTTGCCAAAATCCTTTTTAAAGTTCAGCATGGTACGGAAAGTCCAGTTGTTGCCCTCCTGATACTGGCGCTTAGCCACAGGCATACCTGAACGACCGTTTGCTTCACCAGTGTTGGCCAAGAAGATGTTGTCCTGACGGTTGTAGCTAAAGCCGTACGTACCTTCTGTGCGCCACTGCAACCATTTGGTAATATCCCATGTAAGTGCCAGATTGTACGAGTTGTTAAAGTTCTTCTGCTTTTTGTACTCGTTGGCAATATTATAGAATGGATCCTGCAGATAGCTGATATTCTCGTACGAGAGGTCGTCGCCGCCTAAGTCGTCGATACCAAGGTCAATCAAGGTCTTAACAGGTGGATATTTCACACAGTCGCGCAACTTGTTGCCATACGATACACTTGGACCATCAATAATACGATAGGTCATCTTGGCATTAAAGTCAAGACGTAATTTATCCGAGAACTTCTTGCTTATCTTGGTGTTCAGTGCATCGCGCTTGAACTTAGAGCCTTCCATAATATAACTCTCATCATCGCGTGTATAGCTGAGGCTGTAGATAAGATCTTTGGAGCCACCATTGATATTCACATTGTAGGTCTGCTTGATACCTGTACGGTCGAACAGTTTCTTCTGCCAGTCGGTTCCCTGGCGAGATTTGTATATGTCGATGTCTTCCCAACGGCCGTATCGGTCAAAGAAACTGGCCTTATCGGCATTGTCAAGCTCGCGCTGTAGGTACACATACTCGTATGGCGACAGCACCTCGGTCTCGTTGTAGAAGTTGTTCAAACCCATCGAAGCATTAAAGGTTACCTCGGTTTTACCTGCACGACCACTCTTGGTGGTAACTAGTACAACACCATTGGCACCCTTGGCACCGTAGATAGCTGTAGATGAGGCATCCTTCAAAACATCGATACTCTCGATGTCGGTAACAGGGATATCGCTAATGCTGCCAGCTTGGAAACCATCAACGATATAAAGAGGTTCGTTGTTCTGGGTGATTGAACCACCACCACGTACGCGGATGGTAACATCGGCATCGGGCGATCCCTGGGTTGTTACAACGTTAACACCTGCCACACGACCTGTAATTGCCGAAGCAGCATTGGTAGTCTGGATGTTCTTCAGGGTTTTCTCGCCTACCGACGAGATTGAACCTGTTAAGTCACGGCGTCGAGCCTGTCCATAACCTACTGCTACCACTTCTACTTCGCTCAACGTAGTGGCATCTTCTTCGAGTGTTACATCGATAGGCTTGCCAGCTGTTGCACGTAAGGTTTTCGTCTTCATTCCAATATAGGAAATCACAATCTGTCGTCCTTTGGGCGACAACTTCAACGTAAAGTTACCTTCGTAATTAGTTACAGTTGCATTTCTGGAATTACCTGCCTCGGTAATAGTAGCACCGATAACAGGTTCGCCATTGGAATCTTTTACAATACCTTTTACCTGTCCACCCTGAGCAAAAGCCATTAATTGGGCTAACAGGAAAATCACAGAAAAGAGAGTTCGTTTAAACATACTTTTTTGATTTAGTTATTAAAATTGATTGATTAAAAATAATCGTAGTAGTTAAAAGTGGCTACAAAATTATACATACTATATGCGCAAAAGGAGGAAGGAAGTACATTTTACGGTTAAAAAAGTCCTATTTCGGCAGTTTTAGAACTAAAATACACTTTTCTGATTTATTTTTCGTACTTTTGTATCGGCAAATAACAGTTTTAACATGAGAAGATACATTATACTACTAACGACATGGTGCTTGGTGGCTATATCTGGTTGGGCTTTCCAAGTACATAAAACCAAGATCCAGCACTTTGGTGAGGAAGATGGTTTTTCTGAAGCACTTGTCGTACATATGATTCAAGATAGCAAGGGCTATATATGGTTGGCTACTTGGGATGGATTGCGCCGATATGACGGCTATCGGTTCGAAACCTTTAAAGCGCGTCCTGGCGACTGTTCGCCATTGGAATCAAACCGCATTAGTTATGTAGAAGAAACTGCCGATCACCAGATTATATGTTGGTCGAACGATAAATACTATCTTTTCAATCCCCAAACAGCGGTATTCACTTTATATAATAATAAGGTGAAGCCCCATTTATATCATCCAACAGCTAAAGCTAAACAAAAAATACAAAACATCAAGGAATATCAGAATATTGAATTCAGTATATTGTTGGAAGACCAGCAAAATGGTATTTGGGTAAACTCTCATCGTGGTTTAGAACGTATATCGGATATTCCAGCACCCATTATGACTTTGAAAGATAGTCCGCATGAAGAAGTGGTAAGTGCCCTTTATGCTGATGTTAAAGGGTACTTGTGGGTGGCGGATAAGAGCGGCTATATTCGTTTGATTAACAAGAATAAGCAAACGCAATATCTTACGGCTAATGGTAGTCTTTCAAGCACTCGTACGTCTTTTGGATATGCTGCCTATTGCATCTACAAAGATAGTAAAGGGCGGATATGGATTGGTACTAAGCCTGATGGACTGTTTAAACTTACTCCCAATCAAGTTGGATACCAAGTGGAACATTTCTTTAATGACCCTAAGGATGCCTTCTCCATCAGTTGTAATTCGGTATACGACATTGCAGAGGATGCAAAGAATAGACTTGTGATTGCAACCTATGGTGGCGGACTGAACATTGCCGAACAGCTTTCAAACGGACAAACCCGTTTTATGCATTGTGGTAATTTATTGAAACAGTTTCCTCAGAAGGGGCTTAGGAGTAGATGCTTGAGTGTATTGCCTGATGGTACACTGTTGTTAGGAACTAACGACGGGCTGTACACGACATCATTGAACAATCCCTACGAAAAGATGGTGTTTTATATCAACAACCGTCGACCTAACGATGTTCATAGTATCAGTAATAATTTCGTTACCGAGATACTTAAAACCAAAAGTGGTCGATTCTATATTACGACCTCAGGTGGAGGAACAGATGTAATACTTTCCCATAAATTTCTCTGCGATACGATACATTTTCAACACTTCTCCGTTGATGAGGGTATCTCGTCGGATATGAACCAAACGCTGACCGAAGATAATAATGGTAATGTGTGGATTGTGTCAGCTGGGTCGTTAAGTATGCTAAACCCCAAAACAGGATTAGCCACAAACTATTGGAATCTGTTTCCGGATGCTGGCGAGTTGTTTACAGAGGCAACACCTGCAGTCCTGTCAAACGGCACACTTGTATTCAGTACCACTTTGGGTATATTATCCATCACTCCCAACAAGATGAAGAAAAGTAATTTCGTGCCTCGGATAGTGTTTGATTGTGCTCAAGAAGTGTTCCTATCTCCCGATGAGAAGGATTTCACTATCCGCTTTGCTGCATTAGATTACAATAAAAACGAAGAGATTGTATATGCATATAAACTGGATGGTATTGACTGCGAGTGGCGATATACCCGGAGTAATGAATTGAATTATGCCCGATTGGCTCCTGGTGATTACACGCTCCACATCAAATCAACCAATGGCGATGGTGTATGGACTGATAACGAACAGACGATTATTCTGCACCGTTCGGCAAGCTTTAACGAAACACCTTGGGCATGGATGTTATATGGATTGCTTATTACATGCTTTGTAATAGGTGGATTATCTGCAATCAGATACGTACGAAGATTAAAGCGTGAGCTGAAAAATGTACAGTTTACCAGCAAGGAACAGATAGAATTGTTGGGTGAACGCATCAAAGAGTTGCTTCCGATTAACGAAGAAGTAAAGGAAATAGCCGAAGAGAGTGATACGCTTAGTCCCGACGACAGTTTGTTTGCCTCGCGCGTAAAAGAGTATGTTGCAAATAATATCGATAATGCCGACCTGTCGGTTATCGATATTGCACAAGCCATGTATGTAAGTCGTACCGTACTGTTTGTGCGAATGAAGCATATATTCAACAGTTCGCCAAATAACTATGTGCTCAATACGCGTATTAACTATGCCAAGCAACTCTTGCTCACTACCGATATGCGTGTGTCGGATGTGGCTTATAAGAGTGGCTTTTCCGATCCAAAATACTTTAGCCGCTGCTTCAAGAAACTAACAGGCGTGTTGCCGAAGGAATTTGCCGAGGGTAAAAAATAATCCCGAAAACGAGGAAAAACATCCGCCATGCAGTCTTTAGTACAATTATCGCCCTAAAGTACTGCATGGCTTTCTATCTTTGCACCATCAAAATCTTTAATAAAACAAAAATGAAACGTACTAAAACAGTTTTATTATCGCTACTGGTAAGTGTTATAGGCTATAGCCAGAATAATGTCAATAAGGTGTTCGATATGGTTGTTGCTTCTGATGGCAGTGGTAATTACACTAGCGTACAGGCTGCTATAAATGCTGCTCCCGAGCATTCTACACGTCCATATCTTATTTTTATTAAGAATGGTATATATGATGAATTGGTGGATATACCCGCCGAAAAGACTTATATACATCTTATCGGACAAGATGCAAATAGTACCATCATCCGTCATACCATGCATTGTGGCGGTAAGGATAGCAAGCAATTTGAGTATTCTGTTAATAATCCCCAATCAGAAAACTATAAACACCATGCAGTAATGGATAACTGGGGTAATAACTTCTATATGGAGAATATCACCCTTGAGAATAGTTGGGGAACCCGACAACAGGCTGGTCCGCAAGCATTGGCCATCCGGACGTTTGCCGATAGAATGGCGTTCTACAATTGTAGATTCTTGTCTTTCCAGGATACATGGTTTACAACCACCAACGATACCGATCGTCATTATATCAAGAAATGCTATCTGGAAGGCGCTGTTGACTACATCTATGGTAGTGGCGATGTGCTCGCCGAAGAAACAACCTTTTACAATGTGCGCAGCGGTTCGGTTATTACAGCACCATGCCACACCCATGCACGTTATGGTTATGCGTTCTTAAATTGTATTGTAGATGGTAATCAGAAGGCTGCCGATGGAAAGTTGAAATTAGGTCGCCCTTGGCATAATAATCCTGTAAACGTGTGGATTAACACCAAAATGCTTATTCCTGTGGCCCCCGAAGGTTGGACTGATATGGGTACCATTCCTTATCTTTTTGCTGAATACCGTAGTCATGATAATCAAGGAAAATTAATAGATACAGGGAAGCGTAAAACCGTCTATACATATACCGACCGCAACACGGGAAACAAGTATTCGGGCAGTAGTCAGACTACAATTACTGCATCCGAAGCTGCCAAATACAACTATCAGAATATGATAATGGCAGCCGACGGCTGGAATCCCCGCAGTTATATGGAATCATTACCTGCTCCTGAAAAACTTTATTATAAAAAAGGCGTACTGCGTTGGAAATCGGTAAAAGGAGCAAAAGGATATCTGGTAACAAACGATAAGAATGAAGTGGTTGGAATCATGAAAGATAACCATCTAATAATAACACAGAAGCATAGTCAGTTATATACGGTTAGTACTATTAATCATTATGGTCACATCGGTAATAAAACGGAGATTCATATAGGATTATAGTTAGATTAGTTAATTGAAGTAAGTAAGATGGCTTCCTGTTGTTGTGAAATAGCAGGAAGTTTTTTCTAAAGAAGAAACAAATAAGGATAAAACTATTGCAATTTGAAAATAATCGTGTATCTTTGCACTCAATCAAACTACTAAAAGATGAAAAATAAAGTTCAATTTGTTATTGCATTTTTACTGTTTTGCAGTAGTTATACTGCAGCACAGATACAAATGCCATATATCCCCAATGGTATTATCGATACCACTCTGCACGAAACTGTAGGGTTAAAACCGGCTGCTAACGTAAAGACCGTAACGGTATTTAAGGCTACTGAGCAGTCCGACCACTATGCTAACGGTGTAGTATTGGCTGCGTTTAAGGGCGAGCTTTATTGCATGTGGCAAAGCTCACCAAAGGATGAGGATAGCGACGATACCCGTGTGCTTTATAGCATCAGTAGCGATGAAGGCAATACTTGGAGCAAGCCCATGGTACTGTCTGCACCTGGCATGGATTGCTATTGCACATCAGGCGGTTGGCTGGTTAACGGCGACACCCTTATAGCTTTTATTGATACTTGGCAGAAAGGACTTTCGCCACGAGGTGGAAAGACTTGTTATATAACCAGTACCGATGGATTCTCGTGGAGCCCCATGCAACCTGTAAGAATGGCAGACGGCAGCGAGATGAACGGTGTACTGGAACAAGATCCTTATCGCTTGCCTGATGGGCGTATAGTAGGGGCCACTCACTTTATGCCAGGATTACATGTATGTCCTGTTTATACCGATGATCCGAAAGGTATTAGCGGTTGGCGTAAAGGACTGTTTGAATACAAAGACTTGGGCAAAACATCGCGAGAGATTGAGCCCAGTCAGTACGTACAGCCCGATGGCACCATTGTGATGCTGTTCCGTGACCAAAGCAGTAGCTTCCGTAAATTAGTATCTATAAGTAAGGATAGGGGAGAAACATGGACAAGACCTGCGTTGACAACCTTTCCTGATGGCCGTACCAAACAGTGTGCAGGCAATCTGCCAGATGGCACCTCGTATACGGTTAGCTGTCCAGCTCCAGTCAAACGTCGTTGGCCGCTCGTGCTGCATCTGAGTAACGATGGCACCAAGTTCGATAAGGCCATCTTGTTGCGAAGTGGCGCACCAAACGATTTGCCACCACGACGTTATGAGGGAAAATATAAAACCTTGGGGTATAGCTACCCCAAGGCCATTGTGTATCATCAGAACCTTTATGTTGGCTATTCAACCAATAAGGAAGATGTAGAATGTACTATCGTTACCCTTTAGGGTTTTAACGTGATGGTTACGTTTTTCTTCTTCACGTCCTTATAGTTGGTAAACTCAGCATCCTTCTTGGCAATGATGCGAATATCCTCGAGGGTGATGTCTTCGATAGGCATTTCTGGCAGCCCGTTGAATTCCATCGCTCTGCCTGCACCATTACAAATAATGTTGCGAATGTCGATATGACGGAAGATAGGTGTCTCCTCTGTAACGGGCATCTTCTTAACATTATCAGGGCGATCGCCATCAGCCAGCATCTCTGCTACCGATTTGCCACCATAGTACATATTAAAGGTAATGGCGTCAGTCTTAATGTCGGTCATCGAGATGTCGTTGATAAAAATGTTCTCAACAATACCACCACGTCCGCGGGTTGATTTAAAGCGCAGACCTACATCAGTACCCAGGAACTGGCAGTGCTTAACCAGAATATTGCGTACGCCTCCGCTCATCTCCGAACCAACTACAAATCCGCCATGTCCGGCAAATACGGTGCAGCCATCTACAACCACGTTCTCACATGGGCGACCACGGCGTCGACCATCGGCATCCTTACCGCTCTTAATACAGATACCATCGTCGCCGGCATCAAACTTGGAGTTAACGATGAGGGCATTCTTGCACGACTCCAGATCGAGTGCATCACCATTCTGGGCGTAAGATGGATTGCGAGCCAGCACACCGTCGATGATGATATTCTCGCACAGCATAGGATGGATATTCCATGCAGGCGAGTTCTGGAAGATAACATCTTTTAAGAGTACATTCTTACAGTTCACCAAACTAATCATGACAGGGCGCAAGAAACGCTTGATGGCATTCCATTCCTCTTCGGTCTGCGCACTTGGCACGTTCATGTTAGCATGCTTCTCAGCATCGGCATAGGCTTGGTTGGGCACCCAATAGCCTTTTTTCGATTCAACACCACCTTTTCGTGCCAGCACTTCCTGCCACTGGGCATCTGTTACCTTTGCCTTTTTAACGGGGCGCCAAAATTGGCCGTTACCATCAATAACGCCCTGTCCGGTAATGGCAATGTTTTCGGCACCATAAGCCGAAAGTGGTGATTGGCATCTACGTGTATCCAATCCCTCAAACGAGGTTTTGATGATGGAATAGAGATTCTCGTCGGCCGAGAACTGGATCACAGCTCCCATCTCCAGGTGCAGGTCGATGTTTGACTTGAGTGTGATAGGACCTGTAAACCATACGCCACTTGGAATCACCAGTCTGCCGCCTCCTTTTGCACTAAGGGCCTGGATGGCTTTGGCAAAAGCATCTGTACACAATGTAGAACCATCGCCTACAGCACCAAAATCTTTCAGATTAACCTCATTCTTAGGAAATACCGGTGCTTTCACTTCCTGCATCTTAAAAGGCAGGTTTTGCGTGTACTTCTTGTAGGGATTCTCTCCCTTGCAACACTTTTGCGCCTGAGCCGCCATTGCGAACGATAAAGTAATCAGTACGCAGATTGTTTTTAAAATCGTTTGTTTAGTCATTTTTGTTATTATTGTTTGTTCTCGGCTGCAAAGATACATAATTATTTCCATATCTTTGTGTAAAATAGTTCAATTTCTGGATGCTGTGGACAATTTTACCCATGATGCGACGATAAGTGCACATGCCACATTATTTTTTTTATTATATTTGCAGCCGTTTTTTTGAAATAATAAAATAATTGTTTAATTTTGCACCCAAACAAACTACAGAGATGAAAAAATTACTATTACTATTAGTATGGATGGTGAGCGGCCTGATGGCTGTTCATGCCGAGAATTATCCTTACCGTTCGGATTATTTGTGGCTCACAGTGCCCAATCATGCCGATTGGCTCTATAAGACTGGCGAGCGTGCCAAGGTCGAAGTGTCGTTCTGTAAGTATGGCATGCCGCAGAATGTGGAAGTGGCATATGAAATCGGCCCTGATATGATGCCGGCTACATCGTCGGGAAAAGTAATGCTGAAAAATGGTCGTGCTGTGATTGACATGGGTACGATGAAGAAACCTGGTTTTCTTGATTTGCGATTGAGCGTTGATGGCAAGTATCAGCATCATGTTAAGGTAGGCTTCTCGCCTGAGCAACTGAAACCCTACACCAAGAATCCCGCAGATTTCGATGCTTTCTGGAAGGCAAACCTCGATGAGGCTCGCAAAACACCTGTATCAGTAAGTTGTAATAAGGTAGAGAAATATACTACCGACGAGTTTGATTGTTATCTCTTGAAAATTAAGACCGATCGTCGTCATAGCATCTATGGCTATCTTACCAAACCCAAAAAGGCAGGCAAGTATCCCGTTGTGCTCTGTCCTCCTGGCGCAGGTATCAAGACTATCAAGGAACCCATGCGTAGTACTTTCTATGCCAAGAACGGCTTTATCCGTTTGGAGATGGAGATTCACGGTCTGAATCCAGAGATGACCGACGAACAGTTCAAGGAGATTACCACTGCTTTTGATTACGAAAACGGATATCTTACCAATGGGCTCGACAATCGCGATAACTACTACATGAAGCATGTTTATGTGGCATGTGTGCGAGCTATCGACTACCTGACGTCGCTCCCCGATTGGGATGGAAAGAATGTGTTTGTACAAGGTGGTAGTCAGGGTGGTGCCCTTTCGCTTGTTACGGCAGGATTGGACTCTCGTGTAACAGCTTGTGTGGCTAATCACCCAGCTTTAAGCGATATGGCCGGCTATTTGGATAACCGTGCTGGTGGTTATCCTCACTTTAACCGATTGAAGGGAATGCTGACACCCGAGAAGGTTGGCGTGATGGCCTATTACGATGTAGTAAACTTTGCCCGCCGCATTACCTGCCCGGTTTATCTCACTTGGGGATACAACGATAATGTGTGTCCGCCAACTACCAGCTATATTGTATGGAACCTGATAACTGCTCCAAAAGATGCGCTTATTACGCCCATCAATGAGCATTGGACAACTGCAGATACTAATTATAATCAAATGGTATGGCTCAAAAAACAAATGCATTAATCATCGCATTCATGATGTTCTGCTGCGTCAACATGTCGGCGCAGAAACGTGCTAAGTACGAGTTTATGCGTAATCTGCCTGTCTATGCCGACTCGCTGATTGCCCATTTCGATTACCCACTGGCTTGGGAGAATAGTGGCTTTAAGAAGTTTGCCAAGTGGAAAAAAGTGGCCCGCCAGAAGGTGTTCGACTGTATGCTGATGCCACCGCCACCACCTGCCGATGGCTATCAGGCTAAGGTTCTCTTCGAGGAACAGCGCGATGGCTATAAGGCCCAGAAGATTGAGATCCGCTTATCGCAGTACTATACCGTGCCTGCCTATGTGCTCATTCCCGATGGTAAGGGACCGTTCCCTGCCGTCAACCTGTTGCACGATCATGGTGCCCATTTATATATAGGTAAGGAGAAGATGATTCGGCCTTTGGCTTGCGAAGAGGCGGCAGTCGTAAAAGATGCCGAGGAGTGGCTGAAGGGCTACGAGGGACAGTTCTTTGGCGATTATCTGGCCAAGCAGGGCTATGTAGTATTTTCGGCCGATGCTCCGATGTGGGGTGAGCGCGGACAGAAAGAAGGTGCCCAGCGCGACCGTTACGATATGATTGCCGGCAACATGATGCTGTATGGCATCGACCTCTCGGCCTGGATGACCTACGACGATATCGCTGGCACCGAGTTCTTGGCACAGATGCCCGAGGTTGATGGTTCGCGCATTGGCTGTACAGGTTGGTCGATGGGTGCTTATCGTGCCTGGATGCTGGCTGCCCTCAGTGACCGCATCAAAGTGGGCGCCGCTGTCTGCTGGATGGTAACAGCCGATGAGCAGATGGGATTCAAGTACAGCCGTACCGAGAATGGCGGCTTTGCCAACTGTTTCCCTGGTCTGCGCCGTTGGATGGACTATCCCCATGTGGCCAGTTTAGCTTGTCCTAAACCTATGCTCTTTATCAATGGTAAGCAGGATAAACTGTTCCCTGTACCTGGAGTCGAGAAGGCTTTTGCCACCATGCATGCCACCTGGCAGAGTCAGGGTGCTGGCGATAAGATTGAAACCGAACTCTGGGATATGCCCCACAGCTGCGGTCTCCGCTCACAGCAGCGTGTGCTCGATTTCTTCAAGAAACACTTATAAAAAGAAAACTACAAAAATATGAAAAGAACGATTCTGATGGCAGCACTCTGCCTACCTCTTTTAGCTTCGGCTCAATATGTGTCGAAGGTGTGGAGCCCCGACAATGGTGATGGCACCTACACCAACCCCGTGATTAATGCCGACTATAGCGACCCCGATGTATGCGTGGGTGCCAGCGGCGACGATTATTACATGACGGCATCGTCGTTCCAGTGCGTACCTGGTTTGCCCATCCTGCACTCTAAGGATTTGGTAAATTGGGAGATTATCAACTACGCACTCACTAATCTTTATGAAGGTGATGAGGCTTTGCTGCAGCATTTTAGCTCGCCCCAGCATGGTGCTGGCGTGTGGGCGCCAAGTATCCGCTATCATGCTGGCTGGTACTATATCTATTGGGGCGATCCCGACTTTGGCGTGTATATGGTAAAAACACAGGATCCTGCAGGCAAATGGGAGGCTCCCGTTTGCGTTATCAAGGGTCAGGGCTATATCGATACCACCCCGCTTTGGGACGAGGATGGCCGTTGCTACTTGGTAAACGGATGGGCTAACAGTCGTTCTAAGTTCGCATCGGTGCTTACAGTTCGTGAGATGTCGGCCGATGGTACCCGTGCCATTGGCGAGCCGGTCATTGTATTCGATGGTAACGGCACTGCAAACCGCACTTGCGAGGGTCCCAAGTTCTATAAGCGCGATGGTTGGTACTGGATTATGTGTCCTGCTGGTGGTGTGCCTACTGGCTTCCAGTTGGCTATGCGTAGTAAGAGTCCTTATGGTCCTTACGAGCACAAAATCGTGTTAGCTCAGGGCAAGACCGCTATCAACGGCCCTCATCAGGGCGGATGGGTGCATACCAAATACGGCGAGGATTGGTTCCTGCATTTCCAGGATAAGGAGGCTTACGGTCGCGTGGTTCACTTGAATCCTGTTGATTGGAGTACTGGTTGGCCCATCATGGGTAAGAAGGGCGAACCTGTAACTACCTTTAAGAAGCCGAAGAGCTGTTCAACGCTGGTGGTAAACCCTGCTGAGAACGATGAGTTCAATGGTGTAACGTTGGGTAAGCAGTGGCAGTGGCACGCAAATTACGATGAGAAATTCGGCATGCCTACCGCTTTTGGCACCTATCGTATCTATAACTACAAACTCTCCGATAACTTTGTAAACTTCTGGGAGGTGCCCAATCTGTTGTTGCAGAAAACACCTGCCGATAAGTTTACAGCTACCACCAAAATCCGCTTCACTTCTAAAGCCGAAGGACAGATGGGCGGACTTATCATGATGGGACTCGACTATTCGGCGTTGGTAGTAAAGCGTGTTGGTAAGCAGTTCCAACTGCTGCAACTTACCTGTAAGGCTGCCGATAAAGGTAATCCACAAACCGAACAGTTGATTACAACCCTGAAACCTACAGCCGAG
>JAEEGJ010010042.1_pt1 | contig 24912 bp, 22 predicted proteins | sample 8958761 | NCBI WGS metagenome assembly JAEEGJ01 (sample SAMN16246546, study PRJNA631951) | gut metagenome | biome: gut microbiome; feature: rumen; material: RS-attached | host: Bos | place: Iran: Karaj | collected 2018-10 | reverse complement strand
ATGAATGGAGATCCCCGCCTGCGCGGGGAAGACAATGCGGGTCGCGGTGGTGATAGAGTATGGTTTGCGAGAAGCGCTCAGAACGGCAGCTTTGGATTTGCGGGGACATTCACGGTGAATTGTCCGGACTTGTCCGAAATGCAGCAAATCGAGGCATATCGGGCGCCGACATCCTGATTGTCGGTGATTTTGGCGCAGGTTTCGGTCGTCCGAAATCGATGGAAGTCGCCTACAGCAAAGTGTGCACATCACTTGAAAAAAATGACATTTGCATATACACGATTCGCGGCAATCATGATGACCCTGCGTTTTTCGATGGCAAACACGATTTTGAGCGATTGCAATTTTTGCCGGACCATCGCATAATTGAACTTTGCGATAAAAGAATTTACCCCATCGGCGGGGCTGTTTCTGCTGACATAGATTTGATTGATCCGCTGACCCGCAAGTCACGGCGGATGATAAACGATTCCCTAATCAAATTCGGTTCATCTAAACGCGTCTGGTGGCCAGACGAGGCTCCTGTGCCGATAGCCGAAGGATTCCCCACTGCCGTTGATATTGTCGTATCGCACGAGGCTCCGCTTTCTTTTGAGCCGCCCCTTATGCGAGCAGACCATGTGCGTGATGAAACCTGGCTAAAAATTGTTGAATCCCGCAAATATCTGAATTACGTTTTGCAGGTCGTCAAGCCTCCCCTCTGGTTTTACGGGCATTATCACAGCCATTACGAAGGCCATGTGGAATTCGCCGCTGACAACGGCGAAGATTGTCAGCGTAGAACTCGCTACCAGTGTCTAGACATTGCCGAGATGACGCGTGTAATTTAGAGACTTAAGGTATTTGACTTGCTTTCATCCCATTCAACCATGATTTAAAATCAATCATGTAATAATCTTCAAAGAATCCTTCCCCTTCTTTAATTTTTCCTTTTCCATGCAACTTCAAGTCATAAAAAGCATTTACAATTTGTTGCCAATTCTTTCGAAGATTTTCCGTATCTGTTTTGGAAATTTTCAATTTAACGCGTCTGTTTTTTAGGAAATAATTTTCAATTTTTTCTTTATTTTCCGGTTTACTAAGATTGCAACGATTGTTTTTATCATAAATTAGTTTGTATTTATTCGGATACAATAAAAAACAAATTTTACTTTCATAACTATATGCTTTAAATTCACTATTATCGTACCACCTATAGGTTCCACCTTTTATACTTTTCATTTCATTCCAAAGATTTAAGCAGAAATCATGAAATTTTTCCGATTTAACAGTTCGAATGACGGACCATTGTTCTCCTATGAACTTCACAACATTCTTAAACAGATCAAAATTTTCATCATCAACAGCTTTTGTCAACCATTTATGAAACATTCTTTTCTGTTCAATGTTCAATTCTTCTTCAAGGGATCTAAATTTTTTCATCATTTTTTTTACGCCATCTTTTTGTTGATACTCCCTAGTATAACAAAAATTTCCCGAAATTGCAAAATCTTTGACTCTACAGTCCCATCGTCCGGCCTGCGCGCCCATCCTTGTAGGCAATTTCTGACTTGAGCGAATTCATGATGCGGTCGGCGGAGAGTTCGTTTCCGTCGTAAAAGCGGAGCGTGCTATAGACGGCGTTGAAATCGCCCGGGGTAAGCATACGTAAATTGCGGGCGGCTTCGGGCATTTGCACGCTCGGGAAGAATCCATGCCACAGAGATTCGACGCCTTCAGGCTTGAGGTAGTCGAACTTGACTTTGAGCGCAAAGCGTCTGCGCGATGCGGTGTCAAGTTCGCCTTCGAAGTTGGTGGCGGCAATGAAGATTCCCTTGAAGTTTTCCATTTGCGTGAGCATTTCGTTCACTTGGGTCACTTCCCAGTTGCGCGAAGCACCGCTGCGGTCACGAATCAGGCTGTCCGCTTCATCGAGGAAGAGAATCGCCTTCGCGTCTTCGGCATCCTTGAACATTTTGCGGATGGCCTTTTCAGTTTCACCGACGTAGCAGTTCAGCAAGTCGCTTGTGCGCTTGACGATGAGCTTACGGCCGAGCGTGCGAGCAACGTGCTTGGCGAATTCGGTTTTGCCAGTGCCGGGAGCGCCGTAGAGGAGCAAGTTGAGGCTGTCCGGGCGGTCGCCGTCTTGCATCTGTTTCCACTTTTTGTCAAATGCGCTCATGACTTTCAGCACGTTTTTCATGTCAACATCGATGTTCAGCGCATCGAGCAGATACGTGGGCGAACGGCTTTCCCTGTCGCGGTTGGCATAAACCAAATCCAGATTCAAAAGCTCCGATTGCGCTTCGGCAATGGTGCGGATAGTCTTAACAGGGTCGATTTTGCAACCGGATTCCACGAGTTTTTTAGCCCCGATGACAGCCTGCGTGATACCGCCTGCGGTAATCTGCAATTCTTCGGAAAACCGCTTCACGACATCTTGCGGGATGATGGACGACGCACTCTGTTCGCTGATGACGGATTCCCAGACTTGCAAACGCTTTTCGGCATCGGGGCGGTCGAAATGGATGGAATAATCAAACCTGCGAAGCGTACTGTTTTCAATCCAGCGCACGGTATTCGAAATCCAGATGACAGGGACTTTAATCTGCTCCAGGAAAAAATTCAGCGCGCCTTTTTCGCAGCAATTGAGGATAACGTCGGATTCATCGACAAGGAGAATCGCCTTCTTTTTCTGGAACTTTGTCGCTGCATAAAGGATACTCCCCATGCGGTTGCGGACTACAGAATTTTCCTTGCTTTCGCGGTGTTCGCCAACGATGCTGATGTTTGTGAGCACAAGCGGGCGATTGAGCTTTTTCGCGATGGATTTGGCAAGTTCGGTTTTGCCAGTTCCTTCGACACCGTAAAGGAAAAGGTTCAAACCTTCACCGACTTTGGCATGCTTGAGCATGTTGAACGCCAATTCCACTTTCGGATTGCCGTTGCAGAGCTTCTTGAACGGGACGCAGTCGCCTTCATAGACTCTAAAATAGAGACTATCCAAATCGTTACCCGAATGGCCATCCAAGAACGTCCCGATGCGCTTGGAAATGTCCAAGTCTTCGTTAAGAATGCCCATCTGCTTGAGCGTACCCTTGTTCGAAACCGCATTTTCGAAATCAACTTCTGGGTAAAGCTGCGGAAAAATGTCAGGAAGCACCGAGCCCCTGAACCTGCGAGAACCGATCATGTCCAAAAGCGAACTGCACTGTTCTTTGTTGAAGAAAATCCACGAGAACATCAAGATTTCCATTTCGTCCTCGCTCAAGTTGAACGACTTCTGCACGATTTCAAGCCGCTTATAATACGCGTCTCGCACGTCTTTATTCTCTTCCAAAAAGCCGAGCAGTTCACGGACGATGCTATCATAGAAAACCTTTTGCGATTGCTGATCGAAAATGCCTTCGCCGCACAGGTAATTGCGCACGAAATCCGTAATTTCCCTGACAGAACACGAACGGTCAATGACATCGTTGAATCGCACGACAGCCATTTGACGGCGTTGGTAAGCGACGCTCATCTCTTCGCTGTTTTCGTTGCAGCGGAGCCTCTTGCCCGCATAATTCCCGTTCGATTCTTTGATAAAACGCTTCTTGGTGTTCTCCGGGAGGCGGTCTTCTTCGGCGTTGAGCTTTTCAAAATGTTCCGAAAGGTCTTTCAAAACACGGGAAGCGCGATCCTTGGAGATGATAGAAATGCAATCGTCGGCATCGGGATAGCTTTTGCAAATCCGCATCATGCGAATCCAGTATTCGTAGCTCTTGAGCGTCACGAAATCAAGTTCAAAGTTTTTGCGAGCGCTCTCCGTATTCAGGGAATTCAAAACTCGACCGAAATAATTATCTTTCATAAGACCTCCTTATGCCGCCATTATATATCGTTTTTTCTACTAGATATGTAAAGAGACTAACTCAATTATTTTTTTCCATGACCAATATATAGAAACCGTTAACGACAAATATTGCCGCATAGAATCTTTAGAAAAAAATTTTTTCTCCAAACAGAACATTTATATATATTATTCAAAAAATTTATTTGCATTCAAGGGTCATCCATGAAGAAAAAGAACAATCGGACAAGCAATTCGTCTAGCAAAAAAAAGAAATCCAACAAGCTCGTACTCACCCTTTGCACCGCCCTTGCAATTATCTCAGGCGGCGGAACTCTCATCCATAAGGCGTCACAATCGCCGACAAACACGCCCGAAAACACACCCGTAAATACGTCCGTCCAAACCACAATCCATAAATCTACAGTCACCGAATCGCAGCAAGCCTCGTCGCAATACACCACAAAAGACGCAGTGGCCAGGTACATCTGCGACAACGACCGCTTGCCGCCAAATTACGTGAACAAGGAAGAAGCCATGCGGCTTTACGAAGAGAAAACCGGAAAAAAATTCGAAAGGTGGAATTTCAACCCACAACGAAAGCTAGGTATAATGATTGGCGGAGACAACTTCAGCAACCGTGAACAAAAACTGCCGCAAGGTAGCTACAAAGAAGCAGATGTCGATTATTTCGAGGTCAATCGCGGTAAAAACCGCCTCATTTACACCAAGAACTGCAATATATATCACACAAGCGACCATTATCAAACCTTTACCAAGCTCAATATTCAAAAAAATCAATAAAAGTTTACATTTGCAAAAAAAAAGATTTATTTTACAATCGGAGGAGCTGCATATAGAAGGAGCAATGTATGAAACTTCACCGAAAAAAAATCCACCGGAGTCTTATTCTCGGCAGTGCCGCGTTCATCGCTTTTTTGTGCTTTTTGCTTTCTATCCAAGCTTACCTCTCCTATTCCAAATCACTTTACAAACGTTACAATGACAAGTTGAACAACATTCTGGTTTACATTTCGAATCAGATTGACATGGACGACCTTTATCAAAGCACGCTTACCGGTGTTAAAAGCGAAAAATACCCTAAAGTACAAAACATGCTCAACGGCATGGTTGACGATTTCGATCTGTTCTACCTTTACTCGTTATTCACGCGGAACGACACCATTTTCAATATCTGCTCTGCCACAAGCAAAGAAGAACGGGAGCGCGGCGAAGAAGACATGAAACTGCTGGAACCGACAACAGCTTACCAGCCCGAAGAGGTGCAAAAATATACAGCAGCCATCAATAAAAATGAAACATCGTTTTTTGAAGAAGATTCCGACTATGGTGCAGCATATACCGCCTGCAAGCCATACGTCACATCAACCGGAGTCCATTTTGGAGTCCTCTGTGCCGATATTTCTATCGAAGACCTGCACAAGACCGTCAACAATTACATTATATACAACATTATGTTGACACTTATTCTGGGCATGCTGTTCGGCCTCCTCTTGATATTCTGGTTACGTCATAACGTGACAGGCCCGATTCAAGAATTAGAACGAAGCGCCCGACATTTTGCAGAAAAAAGCCACAACAAAAAGACTCCCGACGAACTCATTTTCGACACTCCGGACATTCATACAGACAACGAAGTCGAATCGCTTTCGGACACAATTACACAAATGTCCAAGGATATGCGAAATTATGTGCAAGGGATTTTGACCGCCGAAGAACAAACTCGCGCAGCACAACAAAAAGTTGCCGGCATGGCTATTCTTGCGTTCAAGGATGCTTTAACACATGTCAACAGCAAAGTCGCATACGAAAAGATGAAAGAAAATTTGCAAGATTCCATCAACAAGGAAAAAGCGAAGTTCGCTATCGTCATGATGGACGTCAACAACCTCAAGACCATCAACGACAACTACGGTCACGACTGCGGCGACAAGTACATTTTCGGTTCATGCCATATCATCTGCGGCATTTACAAGCACTCCCCCGTCTATAGAATTGGCGGTGACGAATTCTTAGTCTTGCTGCGGAATTCCGATTACGAGAATCGAGACGCGTTGCTGAAAGAAACCGAAGAAGCTTTCAAAAAATCCATGAACGATACTTCTGTTGAACCGTGGGAACGGTACTCGGCGGCCTTCGGCATGTCCGAATACCAAAAGGGCGACGATGTCGATGCGGTCTTCAAACGTGCCGACGAAAACATGTACCGGAACAAAGCGTCTCTTAAGCATCACCAACCTTAATTGGGCATAACACACGGCCTACGGAAAAGGACTTTATTTCAAAGCAGTTTTGGCGGTGAAAATTGCATTTTTTTGGCTATTTCACCGCCATTTTGTTAGTTTATCCATACCTTTTTAAGTATTTTACCCCAACAAACGCGGCATGTGGCGGTGAATTTAAGCAATTTCATTCCATTTCACCGCCAGAATCACTCCCCGCAACGAGAAAAAGCCCATTTTTCACACACACAAATTAAATTTCGGCGGTGAAATTGGATATTTTTTGCTATTTTCACCGCCACTTTGGCATTTTTAGCGAGTTCTTGCAGCATTTTATCGTTGCACGCACCTCGCTGCTAAGGGACTCCTACGGAGTCCCTCGCTGTTCGGCTCACCTATACGGAAATGCAAGCATTTCCGTGCAGGATTTGCACTAATCGCTAGTCCTTTAGACAACGAACAGAAAACCCGTCGTACTTGTTGTAGTCGAACAGGCCAGCACCGCCGTAGCAATAGTCCAAGTACATGAGGCACGCGTCGAAGCCATAGTACTCTGTAGAACTCCAGAAGTACGCGACGTCGCCCTCGCAGCTGAAACTCCCGCCGCTGTACCTGCCGCCGGCAGGGAGCGCAGAGAAGGCGAAGGCATCCTCGTTGGTGATGCCGCTATACGTCGTCCAGCCAGTCGTGGACTTGAGCACCTTGCCTGCGGTTGATTTACCGCCGACTGCCGTGAACAAAGTTTCGAATTCCGCTTCTGTTGGCAGGTGCCAGCCCTCTGGGCATATTCCACGCACAGGATAAGTCGGAGAACAGGTTGTGCCATAACCACAGCCCTTGCCGTTCTTGCTCCACGTGCCCACGCTGTCCATCGCAACGGCCCATGTATAAAGGCGACCATATTTAGAGCAATCGCCTTCAGCCGTTCCATTTCCACCACCGCACCAGCTGTTTTCTGTTTTATAGTTCAGATTCTCAGCCATCCAAATCTGAGAGCCGATTTTCACCGTCTTATAAGTTTGACCGTCGCGAGAATCAGTTATGGAACCTACAATTTCATCAGAAGTTTCCCATTCGCCGTAGCGGTCTTTGATTTGCTGCACGTAGTCGGTACAAGCAGTGAGGAAGATAAACGCGACTAACATAGCTATGGATCCTATCGCTCGCCTACGGCTCACTCCAGGATGACACAAGGTCGGTGAGCTTGTCGAACCGCTTTCGTCTCTAGTCTGTAGGGCTTTGCCCGTTCTTTCGTCTAACACAATCCCCTCCTAGAACACAAAACTGAGCCCGATGCCGACTGCACCGGCGATAGCAACGCCAATACCAACACCACGAAGCGTTTGACCCGTTTTCGCCTCATCCAGATCCCGTTGCAAGTCGTCGCTGTTCCTTTCGGCGGCCTTTTTCGCCTGACTGTTTCCGGCCACAGCGAGTAAAGCCCCTGCCACCGTTGCGGCGGCACTGATGCCAAATACAACCCAACGAGGCCCGCTCTTTTTAGCAACGTTTTCAGCGGAAGCATTTTCAGCAGACTCGCCCACATTCGCAGGAATGCTCTCGCCCACCTGCGACCCCGTTTTTTTCTCCACTTCATTATAGGCTTTATTCGCAAGCACTCGCACCGAATCAGAAGCTTGAGGTTCGTTCACGAGGGGCATTTTCGATTTTTGCCCAGCAATGTTTTCTACAGGAACAACTTCTTTTTTCTCACTGATTTCAGCCGCAACTGGTTCAGATACCGAATGAGTCATGTTTTTCACCACGCCAAAAAACGAAGCAGAATTTTCCCGGACAAGAGCAAGCAATGCTTTCAAGCTAGCCCCCGATCCATTGAAACTAGCGATGAGCTTGTTTCCTGCGGTTTCGTAAAGTTCAGCCGAGAGAGTCAAATCGCCATCAAAACTGCCCACGCGTGCTTGGCAAACGTAATCGGCAGCGATGTTCTTGCCCGTTTCCACGAGGCAGCTCCCCTCGCAGTCTTCAATCGCTTTCCCCGGAGGAAGCATCTGCATAATGTTCTCGCGGGTCATGATGGTATAATTCTGCACGGCTGGTAGCTGCTTCACCGCTTCTTCACGCAGAACGTTCGTGAGGAACTGGCGGTCGTTCAAAGAGACCAAGTTTTTCGCATCGCCATCGACTCCCGTCTCTAGCACGGCCACATACGATGCCAAAACGTCTGTTGACAGCAACAAAACCAACAAAGAAATCAATAAATTTTTCATAGCAACGAATATTGTTTTTTGTGGGCGGATACCGAGGGGACAGTCCCTCCGACTAGTCCTTTATACAACGAACTGAAAAGCCGTAGTTTTTACTATAGTAGTAAGACAAGTCCGAATCGTTGCTGTAGTTGAACAAGCCCATGTAGTACGCGTAGTTGCTAGAATTCTCTGTGGAACTCCAGAAGAACGTACAGTCGCCCTCATCACCGTAATCCCCACCGTATCTCCTAACGCCAGAAGACAACGCCGAGAACAAAAACGCATCCGTACCGTTGCCACTTACACTGTCGCTTTTGTCAGACCAACCATATGTGGACTTGAGTTTTAAGGCTGCAACCCATGCACCGCCGACAGTGGTGATCAGTTTTTTCCATTCAGCTTTGCTTGGCAAATGCCAACCGCTAGGGCAGACACCTTGAATATTCCCCGATGGCAAGGAACAGGTGTGGTCATAACCGCAGACATCTTCTGATTTGCCCACTGCCGCAGCCCATGTGTAAAGCCGACCGTATTTGGAGCAATAAGACGCATCGTCGTTGTAGCAATAGCTGTTTGACGTTGCATAATTCAGGTTATGCGCCATCCAAATTTGTTCGCCGATGGTCACAATCCTGTAGGTTTGACCATCGCGGGAGTCTGTCATAAATCCGTTTTTTCCATCATCATTCAAATTAATCGCCGATGTTGACGAAGAATTGTCGCCGCAAGCAACAAGAAGCAGAACGAACAAAAAAAGGAACAAAGTATTTTTCATTTTTACCGCTGTGCACGACGCTTTTCAATTTCGTCTTGCGGGATGCCTGAAATAGAGGAAATGTCTTCATCTGTAAATTTTGGGTTGGCAAACATGGCATCGATCATTTCGAGTTTAGTCTGGGCGATGCCTTCAGCCCTCCCTTCTTCCTTGCTTTCATGAAGATCAAATTCGTACGTCATATACTTGTTCCTTATGAGAGTGTCAGCTTAAAAAAATTATTTTCCGCGATAAAACTCACCACCATCATGCTGTTGCCACAACAGATACATTTCCTTATAATGATCTTTGATGAACTTCTGTATTTTCAAAATATCCCTATCATTTAAAACACCTTTATTCTGAACAACAGTATCACCATTTTCTTTCACAAAAAAAAATAGCCCTTGGCGATATCCTGCTCTACAGAATCCATATTGGTTTCTATAAGAGTTCCATCTTTCTTAAAAACGGCCACTCCATGACCATTGTTCAAATCAACCACTTTCACCTTTTCATCTTCGAATAAAAAAGCAAAGCCACTGATAATGACATCAGCTTCGTCTGCAATGGATTTTACATCAAGCATAGCTCACCTCCACTTTTTTTATCGGTGTCAGGAATTTTTCTACATCAATATATAAATCTTTCAAAATAGGAACAAGGTCTATATACTCTTCAACCAATTCCTTGCTATAGCTGTACTTGGTCATCACAACTATATATCCATTATCCCAAGTCAGAATCTTTTCGTACTCTTCAAGGCAACGGGGAGCAATGAACTTGATTGTTTCCGATCCGAATCGGAACAACGTATAAGAAGAATCGCTATACAAACGGGCCGTTTGATTAAGGGAATATTCTTTTTCATTTTCCATCATTTCAGCCCCAAATTTGCCTAGTCCTTTAAACAACGGACGGAAAGCCCATAGCTTTTGTTGCGGTTGAGCAGGTTTGCAACGCCATCGCTGAAGTTCAAGTCCACGTAGTTCGCGTTGAGGCTATTGTACTCCGTAGAACTCCAGAAGTCTGCGTTGTTACCTTCGAGATAGTAATCCCAATCGTCATACATGCCGCCAGCAGGCAACGCCGAGAACGAAAACGCATCCGATCCGTTGCCACCACCAGTCCAACCAGATGTGGACTTGAGTTTTGCGCCTGCGGTTGATGAGCCTCCAACAGCAATGAACAGGGTATTCCATTCTGATTGCGAAGGCAAATGCCAGCCTGTGGGACAGACTCCTTGAATATTACCCGACGGCAAGGAGCAGGAGTTACCATAGCCACAGTTTTCTTTCAACCTGTTAACAGCAGCAGCCCACGTGTAAAGGCGACCGTACTTAGCACAGTAGCTTGCAGTATCGTTGTAGCAATAGCTATTCGCGGTTTCGTAGTTCAGGTTCTCGGCCATCCAAGTCTGCGTGCCAATTTTCACAGTCTTGTAGGTTTGATCATTGCGAGAGTCCGTCATGAAACCCAAAATCACATCAGTAGGATCAACAACCTTGACGGAAGACGATGAAACCGTTTTTTGGCTACTACTAGACTTTGCAACTGAACTTGACGAAACTTTAGCGGAAGATGAGGATTTTGCAGATTGTGCAGACTCATCGTTCTTTAGACAACGAACTGAAAACCCGTTGTCTTTGCTGTAGCTGCGCAATTCCACATTGCCACCGAAGTAATACAAGTACATGTCGTATGCGTCGCTGCTATCGCTCCCTGTAGAACTCCAGAAGTTCGCTCCGTCACCCTCTCTGCGGTTGTAATACCCTACGCTGAACGCGGGCCTGTAACCGACTGGCAGCGCCGAAAACGAGTAATCATCCGTACCATTGTCTTCATTCCAGCCACTTGTTGATTTGAGTTTTGTGCCTGCATTACTGGAACCGCCGACAGCAGTGAACAAAGTTTCAAACTCTGCATTTGTCGGCAAGTGCCAGCCCTCTGGGCATATTCCACGCACAGGATAAGTCGGAGAACAGGTTGTGCCATAACCACAGCCCTTGCCGTTCTTGCTCCACGTGCCCACGCTGTCCATCGCAGCAGCCCACGTGTAAAGGCGACCATACTTTTCACAATATTTTGTTGAATCGTTGTAGCAAAAGCTATTCGCCGTTTTGTAGTTCAAGTTCTGAGCCATCCACGTCTGAGTTCCAATGGTGACTGTCTTGTAGGACTGGCCGTCGCGGGAATCTGTAATGTTCCCAACAACCACTGTCGAAGGATCAACCACACTTTGAACAACACTTGAAGAAGACGATTCAACTTTTTTACTTGACGAAGACACTTTTTCTTTATTCGAAGATGACGTTTTTTCAACCGGCTCATCCTTGATGCAACGGACTGAAAGCCCGTTTTCCTTATAAAAGCCATACAAAATCTCTCCAGATGCGTAATTATCGACGTCGGTGTAACCTAAATACAAGTGTACAGCACAATCGCTATCTCTATCATCCTCAGTGGAACTCCAAAATTCTGCACTGGATCCAACACCATAATCTCCATTACTATAATATCTTATTCCAGCAGGGAACGCAGCAAAAGAATAATCATCGGTTCCGTTGCCGCTAAGGTCCACACCGGCATCGATCCAACCGTTAGTGGACTTGAGAACATAGCTAGCTATTCCACCTTCTGCATCAGAAGACCCACCTACAGCACCGATTAAAGTCTTAAAATCAGCTTCTGTCGGCAAGTGCCATCCGCTAGGGCAAGCCTTTTTCGCGGCAGCCCAAGTGTAATAACGACCGTATTTAGAGCAGTATTTGGCAGAATCCCGATAACAGTAGCTATTTGCGGTTTCGTAATTCAAGTTTTGCGCCATCCACATCTGTGTGCCGATTTTTACAGTTTCATAAGTTTGGCCATCGCGAGAGTCTGTCATTAATCCTTTTTCTACCGTTGAAGGATCTATCTTCCACTCGCCGTAGCGATCTTCGATTTGCGATACGTAGTCGGTACAAGCGGAAAAAATGAATAATGATAAAATGAAGAATGAAAAATGACGATTTCCTAACCACCAACCACTGTTTACAAACCACTTCAACATACTTTCCTCCCCTAAAACACAAAACTGATTCCTACGCCAACAGCACCGGCAATGGCGATACCGATTCCAATGCCACGAAGCGTCTGACCGGATTTCGCCTTGTCCTTGGCATCGTTGTATTCTTCTTCATTTGCAAAACGCTTCGTTTCCGCTGCGTCTTTCGCCTTGCTGTTCCCGACCACGGCAAGCACGACTCCTGTCACAGTCGCAGCGGCACCGATGCCAAGCACAACCCAACGAGGTCCGCTCTTTTTAGCAACGTTTTCACCAGACTCGCCCACATTCGCAGGGAGGCTCTCGCCCACTTGCGGCCCCGTTTTACCCTCCACTTCATTATAGGCTTCATTCGCAAGCACGCGCACCGAATCAGAAGCTTTAGGTTCGTTCACAAGGGGCGTTTCAGATTTTTGCTCAGCAATGTTTTCTACAGGAACTGGAACAACATCGTTTTTCTCAGGCACTTCGGTCGCAACCGGTTCAGAAACCGGATGAGTCATATTTTTCACCACGCCAAAAAATTCAGCCGATTTTTCTCGAACAAGTGCAAGCAGTTCCTTCACGTTCGCCCCCGAACCGTTAAAACTCGCGATGAGCTTGTTCCCCGCCGTTTCGTAAAGTTCCGCAGACAGAGTCAGGTCGCCGCCAAAACTGCCCACGCGGGCCTGGCAAACGTAATCAGCCGCAATGTTCTTGCCGGTCTCCACGAGGCAGCTTCCTTCGCACTCCTCGACGGATTTTCCCGGCGGCAACATCTGATGGATATTCTCGCGAGTCATGATGGTGTAGTTCTGTATGGCAGGCAACTGTTTCACCGCTTCTTCACGCAGAACATTCGTTAAGAACTGGCGGTCCGTCAAGGAGACCGAATTCCTCGCATCGCCGTCGGCGCCCGTCTCTAGCACGGCCACGTATGATGCCAAAACATCTGTTGACAGCAAAAGAATCAACAAAGAAATCAATAGATTTTTCATAGACAAAAATATAGCTCTCCTAAGCTATACATTTGAATGATTATGACAAAAGAATGCATATTTTAGCGAAAACAACCATTTTATAAAATTATCTTTTAAACGATGCTTGATTTTATTTTTCTTCGCGGGTGTAAACTCCATAATTTAAAGAATATCAACGCCCTGTTTCCGCTGGGTAAGATTACTGTTGTGTGCGGGCCGTCGGGTTGCGGCAAGTCAACGCTTGTGATGGACACGCTCCACGGAGAATCGAAGCGGCGTTATCTCGAAACGCTTTCGCCGTTCGCGGCAGATTTGCTCGGTGGGCGCCGCAGCATTCCGCTCGACAGCGCCGAAGGGCTGCCTGCCAGCTTAGCGATTGCAGCCACACGTGGCGAAGCTCCTGCGAAAGCAACTGCACTTTCGATTGCCGAATGCGACAACGCATTGCGTACGTTATTTGCAGCGTTTGCAAAGCCCGCCTGCCCCATTTGCGGAGCTCCGATGGTGAGCCAGAGCCGCGAAGAGATTATCCGCGAAATTGCTGGGATGCCCGTTGGGACAAAGTTACAGTTCTTGGCGAAAATCGAGACGGGAAATGCGAAAAAGGAGATTTCATCCCAAAATAAAAGCGAGCACAAAAAACAATGGATCCCCTCCCTATCGGTCGAGGATGACGAATCCGAAGCGACTGAAAAAAACAAGTTCCCTGAGCCTGCCGAAGGGACCAGCAAAACCACTTTGGACAAGTTGTCCGCAGTGTTTTTGGCACAGGGTTTTACGCGTGCGATAGCCGATGGCACCATGTATTCGCTGGCGGACTTGCTCCCCGGCGAAAAAGTCTTGATACCCGAGGAATTCTACATCATCGTCGATAGAATCATCGTTCGCGAAAACACGCGCACACGAATCGCCGAAGCGGTTGATGGGACACTAAAGCTTACGCATTCTGCGATTACGCTCGACATTGCGGGCGAACGCAAGTTCTATAGCACAAAGCCCTGCTGCCCGAATGCACGGGATGCACAGCACCAAAAGCAAACGTCTAGTGAAAACGTCGCAGCTCGGGATGCGGAAAATTCAATTGCGGCACTAGATGCGCGAGCCTTCTCGCCCTACAACCGCACAAGCGTCTGCGAATACTGCGACGGCACAGGAATCGTTCAGATAAGTTCCGACAAAGATGTTTCCGCAAGCAAAAAGTCTGCGGCAATCGCTAAAGGCGAAGGCAAGGGAAAAGGTCGCAAAAACGACGCCGAGAAAGACAACGCAAACAACGCACTCGACAGCAATGAAGAAAATGCCGAATGCCCGCATTGCCACGGGCTCCGCCTCAAGAAAACATATTTAAACGCAACCATCGATGAAGTCAGTTACAAGCAAATTCTCACTACTGAATTTGCGGAATTACCCAAACTTTTGCACCAAATTTTCGACGGTAAAATCGGGCAGAATTTGAAAGCCACATTCAATTCGCTCCTCGACCGCATCGAGGCAATCAACGATTTGGGCATTGGCTACCTAACGCCAGGGCGCGCGGGACAAACGCTTTCGGGCGGCGAATTGCAAAGACTCAAGCTCGCAAGCCTCAGCACCGGGCATTTGAACGGCCTTTTGATTGCTCTCGACGAACCGGCAAGCGGTTTGCATTCAACAGATGTCGCCGCACTTTGGACGGTTCTTGAAAAAATCCGGAAACGCGGAAACACGCTTGTGCTCATCGAACACAATCCGCAAATCATCAAACGAGCCGACTACATCATCGAAATGGGGCCAGGCGCAGGCGAAAAAGGCGGCGAGATTCTGTTCCAGGGCAACCGCGATGAAGTGCTGGAAAACCCAGAATCGCCAACAGGAAAGTGGATTAAAGTAGTAGGAAGTCGGAAGTCGGAAGTAGGAAGAAATATAGGATGTCATTGCGAGGAGCAAAGCGAAAGTACAAAGACGAAAAATAATGGATCCCCTACGCTTCGCTCCGAGGATGACAAATCCAAGGAATACGCAGCAATTTTCGTTGAGAACTTCGCGAAGTTCGATATGGCGCCAGTGAACGCAGCGTTTCCGCTGAATAAATTCAGCGTCATCACCGGGCAGAGCGGCAGCGGAAAATCGACTCTCCTTTTTGAAAACATCGCCAAACGTGCCAAAGCAGAAGAATTCAAGAGCCTCGGCATCGACGCACTTTCCATCCTCACCACAGGCGATTTTCATGGGAGCCGACGTAGCACGGTTTCAAGCGCCATAGGTCTCACTACACTGCTCCGCGACTTATTTGCCAAGCTCCCCGAAAGCAAAGTGCGGGGCTACACGGCATCCAAATTCACGACGCACGCCCCCGGCGGTCGCTGCGAAAACTGCAAAGGCGAAGGCGTCATTTACGATCCGCTCGGCTACGAAGAATCCGAATGCCCCGTGTGCCTCGGCAAACGCTTCCGCGACGAAGTTTTGGAAGTCCGCTTCAAGTCGCTCTCCATCGCAGACATCTTGGACATGGAAATCGGCAGTGCATACAAGCTATTCACGAATATGAAGCCATTCGCCGAAAAACTTAAACCGCTCGTGGATACAGGCCTCGACTATTTGCGTCTCGGGCAAACGACAGCGCACCTCTCCGGCGGTGAACGCGCAAGACTCCGCCTTTCCATAACGCTTGCACGAGCGAAAGCACCCAACACGCTATTCCTCTTTGACGAACCCGCCCGCGGGCTGCATCAAAAGGACATCCAGCAATTACTCGGACTCATTCACGGACTCTGCAACGCAGGCCACACCGTCATCGCCATCGAACATGCGCAGGACTTTGTGAATGCCGCGGATTACGTGGTAGAACTGAAGAGAAAATAAAATAAGCTTGTCTATTCCTTTTAAAAATTTTATTTTAAAGAAAACAGAACGGCATGAGTCAGGAGAAAATATGTACATTCGCAAGCACTGGAAAAGGATTTTATTCTCTGCAATAGCTCTATTTGGGGCTAGTTGCGACGGAGGCTGCGAAAATTTTTCATCCGTTCCATACAGCAATGAAAGTGAAACGTATTCAAGCAGTTCTACCGACATTCCATTGAGTAGTTCTGAAACAGTTTCAAGTAGTTCTACAGAAGTTTTTTCAAGCAGTTCAATTGAAATCATTCCAAGCAGTTCCAGCGTCGAAAAATTAGGCCCATATAAACTAGCAAGAGACACTTCAATCACGTGTAAATTAGAAAAATCATACTCCGGTTTATGCGTTGCAGACATGAATGGGCATCATAAAATATATCAATTAATAAATAGACTTGAACAAAATGACTCCCGTTCATTAGAAGAGCTTAACGAAATCGAAAAGGAACTTGAGGAAATCGGCGGCAATCTCCTTATCGAAACACATTGCGTCAGTTACGAACATATAGATTTATTCAAATGTTCCAACGACAGTACTTATGAAAAAAAATACTTCGACCCAGGGAAAAAAGATTATTACGAAATAGACAGCCTTCTCTATTCATTCGAAGAATACAAGACTAAGTTTTCTTCTCCAGCACCATCCCCACTTTGTCAAAAAACAGATTTTGTTTACGGAACAGATTCTGATGTTTTCGATGATACACAAGCATACATTGACAGCGTAAAAAAAGAAAAATTACTCTCTAGTGATGAACAAGCATGTATCAACACAGCGCAACACCATAACAGCGCCTTTATAGGAATTCTAGCAAAGACGCAAATATGCGATGGAATTTCTACGACAAATCCATACTATCAAGCGTTCATCAAGAATCCAATTGACGAATGTTTAAAAAAGGAGTAGCACATGAAAAAGTTTGCACTCTCAATTTTATTTTACGCAGCATTTTGCTCCGCATACGCAGCACCGCTGTTTATCGGCTATTATCCTGATTGGGGTAAATGGCGCAAGCCCGCCTACACTGTAGATAAAGTTCCGTACAACAAATTAACGCATGTGCTGTGGAGTTTCATCACTCCTAATACAGATGGTACGTTGCGAGGCGATGCCGCAGAAAACCCAAGCGCACTCGATTCCATGGTAACCCTCGCCCACGCAGCCGGTACAAAAGTCATTGTCTCGCTTGGCGGTGGCGGACAAAGCGAAACATTTGTCCCCGTAGCACGCGACAACACACTTCGTCAAAAATTCGTCGCAAACCTTGTACAATACGTCGCCGACCACAATCTCGACGGCCTCGACATGGACTGGGAATGGGAATACAACCCCGTGCCCGAAGCGGACACAATCGCCTACAGCAAATTGCTCACGGAACTCCGCGAAGCACTCCCCAAAGATAAAAGCCTTTCGGCAGCCCTTCCCTGTTCGCCCTATTATGGGAAATGGTTCACCGCCGAAGTCCTCGTCAAGAATCTAGACTGGTTCGGATTCATGACATATGACATCACCGGCGACTGGGATGAAAAAGCCATGTTCGATTCTCCGCTCTACCCGCACGAAGGTTACACCACTTGGTCGTGGGAAGAAACCCGCGACTACTGGAAAAAACGCGGCGTACCTACCGAAAAGATGGTGTTCGGCATACCCTCGTTCGGATTTGAATTCCAAGGCGCCACAGGCCCGGGCACGAGTTTCACCAAAGGAACTGCGAAGCAAGTACCGTACAAAGACATCGCAACGAACGCAGAATGGGAATTCCATTTCGACAGCGTATCCGTCGAACCCTACGGCGTATCGCCCACCGGCTACGTCACCTTCGAAGACCCGCATTCTTCCGCCGTCAAATCACGCTGGGTCAAAGAAAACGGTTACGCCGGAATCATGGTCTGGGAAGTTTCGCACGACTACATCGAAAGCATCGGGAATCCGATTCTCGACAGCATCGCGGTCGTGTTACGCGAAGGAACGACGAGCATCGGCGACATTCACAAGAAGCGTACATCATCTCGGCACGACGCATCGCGAATGCAGAACGCACAAACTAAGCGCGTAGATGCGCTCGGTAAAAGCGTACAAAATACAGACCGTGAAATTCGTCGGAAAAATCGGTTTGAATTCAGGGTGGAACCGTAGCCATCATAGGAATTTATCTAAAAGAATTCCTTGAAAGCGTCCTTGTTGGCGTAATAATCATTGCCGCGCTTGTCAAACAATGCAGGGCCCCACGCACCGCCAATAGTCGGTTCCCAGAAGAACGTGCCAATCCAACGGTTCATACCGCGAACCATCTCTCGCGTTTTTTGGCGTGAATTATCGAACTTGTAGTGGTTATCTTTATCGCCGCCATTGTATTCAGCCACAATAAATTCAAGTTTGGAATACTTTGAAGTCACGGTATTGAACAAACTCTTCCAGTTGTCTGGAGCGCCGTCACCGTAAGCGGTATAAGCAGAGAAGCCCATCACGTCCGCCGGAATTTTATAATCGTCAAACACGACACCCATCCACCAGGTGACCGTATTCGCTTGGCGGATGCGTTCGATGTGAAGCACTGTTTTCGTTGATGGAGAGACGTCCTTGACGGCCTTGATTCCGGCGTTGAAATACTTGGCGGCATTCGCCTTGCCCGCAGCAGTTCCCATGTCACCATTGACAGAAGTCGCCGCCTTATCGACGCCGTTTCCCCAGCAATCCGTTTTGCTGTTCGGCTTGTGAATCAGGATTCCTGGAGTCGTCTCGTTGCCAATCTGCACCATGTCGGGCGTCGCGCCAGCATCCTTAAGCGCATTCATCAAATCCTTCGTATAGGCATAAACGGAATCCGCCATCGCATTGGCGTTGTTCACGCCACGCCAGCGTTCCGGGATAATTTGTTTGCCAGGGTCCGCCCAAACGTCGCTGTAATGGATATCCACGAGAAGTCCCATGCCCGCCGCCTTGACTTTTTTGGCATAAGCAACAACATGTTCCTTGTCACCATACGCTTCGGCATCGTGACCGCAACCGCTTGCCGCATAGCCGTACTTTGCCTTGGGCGATACAAAAGTGCGCAAACGAATCGAATTGAATCCATGATTTTTCAGAATGGTAAAGATATCGCTTTCCTTGCCATCGACATCAAAGAATTTTGCATTCCTTCGTTCGTATTCCTGGACTTCAGAGATATCAGCGCCGTTGTAAAAGTCAATTTTTATAGGCTGCGCAGATGATGAACTCGTCACTTCGGAGAATGAAGAAAGCGGTTGTGCGGACGAAGAAAGTGATGTTTCAGAAGAATTCGGCGCAACCGAAGAAGACGATGAAGAATTCTGCGACGATTCTGACGATGTCGGTTTTTCCGCAGACGACATTGCTACGGATGAAGAGGATTCTGTTCCCGCCGACAAAGAACTCTCCGAAGACGAGAATCCGCCAACATCCTGACTAGAGGACGAAAGCTCGACTAAGGATGAAGACGATTCAGAATCCACAAACGAACTCGACAAATTTTTGGAAGACGATTCCGACATGTCCGAAGACGATTCTTGTGCAGAAGAACTTAAAGCATATACAAGCGACGAAGTCGTATCATCGCCACAAGATTGCACAAGCAGAACCAATGAAGCGCAAGACGCACACATTGTAAGATTTTTCAAAAAATTCATACCAACCCAATCCCTTCTAGAAGGAGATTCCTGCTCGGTGGCAGGAAAGACATTTTCACGCTATACATTCACAGGAATGACTCTATAAAAATACATCTTAATTGCCAATCCTCAAAATTTTAAATTGTAAAATTCCCGCATAAAAATTAAATTTCTAGCATGTTCAACGCGAATTTACTCACATCGGCCAAAGTTCAGATCTTTATCGCACTTGCAACCCAGAAAAAATGGGATGCATTGCAAATTTCGACGCAACTTGCCAAAGAGTTCAGCAACGAAGAACGAGCCGCCATCATGGACTACATGGCACTCGTGCCAAAATTCCGCGAAAAATTCGGCATCGGGGATACCGCAAAAAACACGACTCAAGAAAAAGCGACTCCAGCAAACGCCACGTTCCTCCTTTGCGACAAGCTTGCCCTAGAACAGAGCACCGCCCAAGATATCGGGCGATGGAAATCAACGCTTTGGGAACGAGTTTGCCAAACGAACGAGACCGCAGACGAAAACAACCGCGAAAGTAATAGCAGCGAAAACGCCGCCCCCGTCGTTCACGACCTTTGTTGCGGCATGGGTGGAGACTCTTTCTTTTTGCCAAAAAACTTTTTAACCGTCGGCGTGGACCTCGACGAGAACCGCCTAGCGATGTACCGCTACAATAGCCGGGTAATGCGAGAGTCCGGCGATTCTCCCGCTGACGAAAATACAAAAAACGCGGGAAACACAATCCTCGCCGACGTCCGCGAAGTCGCCCGCAAAAACGATTCAGAGAACACGCCCCTCACCCAGCGCAAAGCGGATTACTTCACGATTGACCCCGCACGCCGTGCTATCGAAGGCGAAAACCAGCGCGACCTACGCAACCTCACGCCCACTTTCGAAGAAGTCGTCGAGATTGCAAGACATTACAAGGGCGGCATGGCCAAAATCCCACCCGGCTACCCCATTTGCGAAATCCCCTGCGGAACAGAAATCATCTACATCGGGCAGCGCACAGACTGCCGCGAATGCCTGGTGCTGTTCGGCGAACTCGCCCAGAATCCCGACCACGTGCGTGCCGTGATGGTCGATAAAACAGGAAACGAAATTGCCAGTTGGACGTTCGCCCGCGACGAGAAACGCGAAGCCCGCAACGAGAGCGAACAATCGCAATACGACCACAATTACGAACTCGAAGGCCGCGACCGCATTTACCGCACATCGAGCAGCGAATCCGATTTGCCACTTGGAGGCATTTCAAAGTTCATCGCGGAACCCGCACCAGTATTGCTCCGCAGCCACCTCTTTGGAGTAGTCGCTCTCGACCACGACGAAACGACGCACCTGATTTCGCCGGGCATCGCTTACGTGACGAGCGAAAAGCCGCTCCCCTCACCCGCCTTCGCCAACTACGAAGTTCTCGATTCCGCTGAAATTTCAACCGGAGCCGTCCGCGCCATGCTCAAATCGCATGACATCGGGAAGCTCACGCTCAAGCTCCGAGGCGTCAAAGTTGATCCCGACCAAGAAATCAAGCGCCTCAAGCCGAAAGGCAAGAACACAGCAACGCTGTTCTACACGCGCCTCGACGGCGAGAAAATCGCGATACTCGCCAAAAGGAGTGAGCTATGAGCACGCTCGTGTACACTCGCTTTGAGGTCGGTCGCCTGCGGCTCCCTTTGGACACATTAATCGCGTCTACGGCGCCATACTTAAACCCCGAATTCCTAATTTCCCTAACCACTAGCCACTAACCACTAATCACTTCTCTATGTCCGTAAAACTTGAACAATCCTGGCTGAACTTGCTCGCCGACCAGTTCGAGCAACCTTATTTCAAGCAAATTAAAGCAAAACTTTTGCAAGAACACGCGGAGCACCACGTGGTTTACCCTCCCGGACCGCAGATTTTTGCAGCCCTCGATTATTGCCCTGTCGATAAAGTCAAGGCCGTCATCATCGGACAGGATCCCTACCACAATCCGGGTCAAGCTCATGGGCTTTGCTTCTCGGTGCCGTTTGGCATTGAACCGCCGCCATCTCTCGTGAACATTTTCCAGGAACTCCACGACGACTTGGGCATTACGCCACCGCAACACGGGAACTTGGAAGGTTGGGCACATCAGGGAATTTTGCTCCTAAACGCCTCGCTCACGGTGCGCGCCCACATGGCGGCAAGCCACGCCGGCATTGGTTGGCAACAGTTCACAGACACGATTATCCAGCGACTTTCGCAGGTTCGCGAAAACCTCGTCTTTTTGCTCTGGGGCAGTTTTGCCATCAAAAAGCAAGTGCTCATCGCGCCCAATCGCGGGCATCTCATCCTTACCGCCCCGCACCCGAGCCCGCTCTCGGCATACCGCGGATTCTTCGGATGCAAGCACTTCAGCAAAGCAAACGCTTACCTTGTCAGCAAAGGACTTGAACCCATTGACTGGAGCATAAAATAGACGAGTGAACGCCGCAAGCGGCTACAGACGAGAGACGACAAATGCGAAAGCCGAGAGTCGCGACAAAACTTGTTTTGGCATGACCGAGGTTAGCATTTGGGATTAGAGCAAAGCGATAATCCAAAGAAAAATTAGTAGGAGAATCATATGGCAAAGAACTGCAATGAAGAAAAGCACAACGAAGAAAACCGTAACAAAGTCATCATCAAGACTAGCATTGTCGGGATTGTCACTAACGTCATTCTCGCGAGCGTCAAGGCGGTTATCGGCCTTATGGCAAATTCCATCGCCGTTGTTCTCGATGCCGTGAACAACCTCTCGGACGCGCTCTCGTCCATCATCACAATTGTCGGCAACAAGCTCTCGCGAAAATTGCCCAACGAAAAGCACCCGCTCGGTTACGGTCGCATTGAATACCTGACCGCCATGGTCATCGCGTCCATCGTGATTTACGCGGGCATCACCTCTTGCGTGGAATCCGTCAAGAAAATCATCCACCCCGAAGAAGCCGACTACTCCACCGTTTCACTTGTTATCATCGCTATTGCTGTTGTCGTGAAAGTCATCCTCGGGCGTTACGTGAAATCGCAAGGCGAACGCGTGAATTCCGGTTCGCTCATCGCTTCCGGCTCCGATGCGCTCTTTGACGCAATCCTCTCACTTTCCGTTCTCGCCTCGGCACTCATCTTTATTTTCACGGGACTCTCGCTCGAAGCTTACGTTGGCGTTCTGATTTCCATCTTCATCGTCAAAGCGGGCTTTGAAATGTTGAAAGACACCGTCAGCGACTTGCTCGGCAAGAAAAACGACAACGAACTCACCAAGCAAATCAAGAGCCTCATCCGCAGCGAAGAAGGCGTCCACGGCGCATACGACCTCGTCATTAACGATTACGGTCCTGAAAAGAAACTCGCCTCCGTGCACGTAGAACTCCCCGACACAATGACTGTCGCCGACCTGGATTCCCTCACGCGCAAAATCGAAAAGAAAGTCTATCGCGAAACAGGCGTCATCCTCACCGCCATCGGCGTTTACTCTTACAACACCAAGGACGACGAAGCCTCCAAAATCCGCGACACAATTTCAAACAAAGTCAAGTCTCACGATTGGGCGCTCCAGATGCACGGTTTTTACGTAGATATCGAAGCCAAGGAAATGCGCTTTGACGTGGTCATTAAATTCGGCGTGAACGCCCAGGAAGCCCTCGATACAATCAAGAGCGAAGCGGCGCTGCTCTACCCCGATTACAAAATACAGGTTTCACCCGATATTGATTTGGGATAAAATAAACGTACTTTTCGTCAATTTTTCGGTCTTTTTCGCACGCAGCGGATATAAAATTTTTTGTTTTCGACAGCGTAATCGTGACTGAACTTTTCGCCATCGAATAAGATAGCGTAAAGACGGTTTTCGTCATCGTAACTCCACCAGCCCGTCACCATACCAAAACCCTTATACCCATTGTCCAAATAGCCCGCCGGATATACCGTAAAACCGACATCCTTGTTCTCTTTAAAATCAAGGAACCAGTCCTTCTTCGAGCGAAGGTAAGCGCCATTCAAGCCGAAGCGACCAAACAAAGTCACCCAATCGCTCCTTCGCGGCAACCGCCAGTCCGCAGGACAAGCCTCACGGGCATTTTCACCGTAAAGCCGCCCATGATTTTCGCAATGCATCTTTTTATTTTCGTAACACTCCTCACCCGGCATACTCCTATAAATATTTTGAGAAGACCACTCCATCGAATCGATAATTATCGTTTTAAAATGCACCCCGGTAAGAGAATCCTTGTAGTACCCCAACTGCACAGGATTCAATTTCGCATAACCTAATCCATGCCAATTGTTATCGTCGCATTGGTACATGTAACGATTGAAGCCGGTCATGATCTTTTTACCATTCATGCCAAACGTACACGGAATCATGTGCCTCAAATTCAGCACAGCCGTGTCCGCCGAAAACTCCAAAGAATCCTGTAAAAAGTCGAGCGAATCGGCGATTTTTTTCCACGTTCTATTTTCACATAAATAAAGACTGTTATCTTCAAAACCTATATACTTGCGGCCTTCAAGACAATCCGCTTTTTTCTTTGAAACATAGGCGGTTCCTGTAAAAGATATTTTATCCAAAAACGACTTCGCCTCTAATTTTTCATCTTTTTTGCAAGCCACGGAATATTTTCTATCATACGCAAAAGCACTATAAATCTTACGGTCTTGCACATACGCTACTGAATATTCTTTCGCATAGCCAACATTGTAAGAAGATGTCCAATATTTATTATCTGGAATATCTGCGGTACGAACAATATAATCATCCAACTCAAATTTATCCGGCAAATGATAACCTGCCGGGCATGCATTCAACGCATCGCCCCAGCTATACAAGCCATCTAGGAATATCCAATCCGCCGGAGCATTTACTTTCGATTGTTCTTCCTTGGCATTATCTTGTTTTTCTGGACTACAGGCCAACAACAAAAAGACAAATACGATTATCAACTTTTTCATTTTCACTCCAGCACTACATGGTATTGGCTATCAATTTTTTTCACGTTCAACACATTATAAACCGGTTCTTTCCGCTTATTTTTCCGTTTATCATTCTGTTCTTCAATCTGAATCTGGCAACGACCCGTTCCGCTCAATACTAATGTACCTGAAACATTTTTAGAATCACTAGATTCAACTTTCACAAAATTACATTTCGGTTTAAATCGTTGTTCGTTCGTAAGCAAGACCGCGTTATAGTTTTTATATGGGAACGGTAATTTTTCAGCGTACATAAAATCGCACCGGTCCGCTTCGCAAGGTTTTACAAATAGCGGAAAAGGCAATTCAAAAAACGTGAATTCAGATTCGTACGATTCGTCCGTCTCTCGATTATGCTCCAGCGTAATGTTCCAGCGGCCCATCGTCTTGTTCACAACCGCCAAATAC
>JAEEGJ010010040.1_pt1 | contig 24914 bp, 26 predicted proteins | sample 8958761 | NCBI WGS metagenome assembly JAEEGJ01 (sample SAMN16246546, study PRJNA631951) | gut metagenome | biome: gut microbiome; feature: rumen; material: RS-attached | host: Bos | place: Iran: Karaj | collected 2018-10 | reverse complement strand
AGTATAAGCCTATAGCCTATGTCGGCCACATCCTGGTGCTTTATAGCCTTCACGCTGCCATTGGTCCCCACCGGCATATAGACCGGGGTCTCGATGGTGCCATGGGGCAGGACAATGCGGGTGCGGCGGGCTTTAGACTTTGTACTTTTCTTAAGTATAGTGACTTCCATATCTGTCTACTTTAAGTATCGGCATTTTTAAGCATTATTAGACTTAAAATAATAAATGTGAACAGAGCCCCCCAGGCCCCCGCCAGCGGCGGAATATATCCCATCTTGGCAAAGAGCATAAGCACCATCTGCAGGATATAGTACCCTGCCGCTATTATCATACTGGAGAGAAGGCTCATCAGGAGCACGTTCTTCCTGAATTTTCCTGTAAAGGAGATGGAGATGAGGGCTACAATCAACGGGGTAAAGGTGAAGGAGAACCGCTTGTAGTACTCGGTAAGTGCCTCCCTGTAAGGGAGCCCCGCCTTCCGCAGGGTCTCTATCCAGGACTTGGCTGTCTCCATCTCCATCTCCTCCACATTCCGGGATATATTCCTGAACGAGCCGGGGGCCTGGTCGTATGATTCATCCATCATAATCCGCTGCTGTTTCATGGCGTATAGTTCCTGCTCCGGATCCCATTTGAATATAACCACATTGTGGAACACCCAGCAGCCATCATCCTCGCTCCACTCCGCCACATTGGCATCCAGCCGCACCGGCCAGCCCGAACCGTCGTTCTCGGTTATGACCACGTTGGAAAGAGTCTGCTCTGCGTCATTGTAATATTCGGCGTGGTATATGCGGTTATGGTTATGGTCTATGATTGTCACATTGGCATTGTTATAGTTCCGCTGGCTGTTCAAAAGGTTATAAGTAAGCTCCCCCTTCTCCCTGTATGTCCTTATCACCACCTTCTCCTCGAAATAGAAAGAGCCGAGGCTCAGCAGCATGCCGATGAAGATGAACGGAAATACAAATTTATAGAGGGAGACACCACAGCCGAATATGGCTATAAGCTCGTTGTTGGCATAGAAGTTTCCCAGAGTATAGGCAATGGAGAACAGCACTGAGATAGGGAGCGAGAACACCACACACTTGGGGAAGTAAAGGATTGCCACATGGAGAATCTGATGGAGGGGCACTCCGTTGTTGATATAGCGCCAAAGGTTGGAGAAAACATCAAGAAGCTCCAGGATAAGGACAAAGAAGAGGATTGACGAGATAAGGTAGCGGAAGAAATATCCCATGGACATCTTGTAAAGCAGTCTCATCTTTTTACAAACCTCACAATATAGAGCACCAGGGCTATGAAAAGGATTACGAAGTTAGGAATCCACATAGCCATGAAGCTGTTAATGTCGCTTTTTATTCCTATGGTGTGCCCTGCGAACATCAAGCACCAGTAGAAGAGCGAGAAGATAAGGCCTATTCCAAAGCCTACAGTACGGCCGCTACGCTTGGAGAAAAGGCCGGCAGGGAAAGCAAAGAGTACAAAGCAGAAGCAGGAGAAAGGCAGCGAGAACTTCTTGTAGAACTCAAGCTTGTGGATCTTGTAATTCCGGTCTGTGTTCTGCTCAAAGAAGGCCTCACCATACTGGGTCAGCTGGGCCCTTAAATCGTTTATCAAGGCCTCTTTGTCCTCAGTACCGGTGGAAAAGAACCAGTCACTCATAGCCTGAGATATGTTGGGGGCCAAATAGGAAAGCCTGCTTGCCTTATCAGCCTGGAAATCATTATCCATCTTCTTGAGCCTGTCATACACGTCCACAGTACTCATCTCCCGGGGGCCCAAAGTCCGCACCGAGGATGACATATTGGCCAAAAGTATGTTGTAGACCATCCGCTGGGCAGTGAAATAATCGTAGTCCATCCTCTTTTTCTGATCGCTGACATGGCTGAAAACATTGTGAAGCTCAAGAGAGATTACGCTGTTGCCATTACCCTTCTCGTCGCTCAGGAACTTGGCTGTATCAGCGGTGATGACACGCTGGTTACCATCCTTATCCTTGTCCAGGATCATGATATCGTGGATCACATTGTCCTTGATATCACCGGTCACTATCACAGTGTCCAGGTATTCCTTGACCGAATAAGGAACCAGCTCCAGGGCCGGATTGGAAAAGATAAGTTCTCTGTAAAGCTTGGTATATTTGATGGTGCCGTAAGGCATCAGATAGTCGTTTATGTAGAAAGAGGAGACCGAGAATACAATTCCCAGCACAAGAAGAGGATAGAAAATACGGATATGGCGGATTCCCAGAGCCTGCATGGCCAGAATCTCGTTGTCAGAGGAAAGGCGCCCTACTGTCATAAGGCAGGCAACCAGCGCGGCAAAGGGGAAAGAGAGAGATATCATGGAGGGCATGAAGTAGACCAGGAGCATCACCACATCTTTGAATGGCACATGCTTCTCCAGTATTTTCTCTGCCAGGAACAAAATCTGGTTTACAAAGAAAATAAAGAAAAAGAAGCAGAAGCAGACAAAGAAGGAGAAAAAGAATTCCTTGCCTATGTACTTATATATCCGCGAATAAGTCCCCATTATCCCCTATACTCCTGTGGAACCGAACCCTCCGGCACCACGGTCTGTGGCATCCAGTTCATTGGACAGAGCAAACATGCCATGTGTAACCGGTGCTATGACCATCTGAGCAATTCTGTCGCCCCTCTTGATCACAAAATCCTCTGAGCCATGGTTTATCATGATAATCTTGACTTCGCCACGGTAGTCGGAGTCAATGGTGCCAGGAGTATTCACCAGGCTTATGCCATGCTTTATAGCAAGCCCGGAACGTGGGCGTATCTGAGCCTCATACCCTATCGGCAGCTGGATGGAAATACCGGTGGGAACCAGATACCGCTGACCCGGCTTAAGAACTATATCCTCCTGGACGCATGCCTTGAGGTCTGCGCCGGCAGCCTCGGCCGATGAATAGACAGGGAGAAACTCCTTATCTTCGGCTTTGCAGATAACTTTTACAATTTCCATAGTCAACCATCCAATTCAAAAAAGGGATATGCGAACCCGCATATCCCCTTGATTTATTCCGTTATATTCAGAATTATTCTTCGTCCTTTTTTTCTCTGTCTTCGAATCTTCTTCTGAATCCTCTGTCTCTGTCTCTGTCGCGGCCGAAGCGCTCTGAACGTTCTGGGCGCTCACGCTGCGGTTTCTCCTGCTTTGGCGGTACATAGGTAGGATCGATAGCCTCGATATAGCTAAGGTTCATACGGCCCATCCGGTCAATTTCAACCAGCTTTACTGGAATCTCCTGGCCTTCCTTGAGCACGTCTGTAACGTTCTCTACTCTATCCTTGGAGAGCTTGGAGATATGGCACAAGCCCTCTTTTCCAGGGAGGAACTCAATGAATGCACCGAAATCGGTGATCCGTTTTACTGTTCCATTATATACCTTGCCTACTTCAGGCTTCTCGATAAAGCTTTCCACCAGTTCCTTTGCAAGGAGAGCCTTCTCAAGGTTCTTTCCATAAATCTTGACATTTCCGAAATCGTCGATGTCTACCTTGGACTCAGATCTCTCTGCAATGCTCTTGATGTTCTTTCCGCCAGAACCGATTACAGCACCGATTTTGTCCACATCCACCTTGAGCTGCACAATCTGAGGAGCGTTAGGAGATACATTTTCCCGTGGGCCGGCCAGTGTGCTGCACATAATACCCAGGATATGCATTCTTCCCTCTTTTGCCTGATTCAGGGCACGCTGCATAATCTCCTTGGAAACACCGGCAATCTTGATATCCATCTGGAATCCGGTGATACCATCTTTGGTTCCTGCCACCTTGAAGTCCATGTCGCCGAAGTGGTCTTCCTCGCCCATGATATCGCTGAGGATAACAGTCTTCTCGCCTTCGGTGATAAGTCCCATAGCAATACCTGCCACAGGCTTTCTCATAGGAACTCCTGTGTCAAGCAGAGCCAGGGTTCCGGCACATACAGTTGCCATAGATGAGGAACCGTTGGATTCCAGAATCTCGGATACGACTCTGATTGTATATGGGAATTCACTCTTTGGAGGCAGCATTGCAGCCAAGGACCGCTGTGCCAGGTGTCCATGTCCGATCTCGCGCCGTCCGGTGCCAAGCTTTCCAGTCTCTCCTACGCAGAAAGGTGGGAAGTTATAGTGGAGCATGAAGTTTGAATACCGCTTTTCGCCGTCGATATCGTCGAACATCTGCTCGTCATCCTCTGTACCCAGGGTACAGGTGGAAAGTGACTGGGTCTCGCCTCTTGTGAACAGCGATGAACCGTGGGTCATAGGAAGAACGCCTACTTCGCAGGTGATAGGTCTGATCTGGGTAGGAGTTCTGCCGTCGCAGCGAAGGTTGTTCTCCAGAATGGAGGTTCTGAGGATTTTGTACTCCAGATCCTCGAATACTGCTCCGATTTTTCCCATCTCCTCTTCTGGAATCTCGTCCTTGAAGTGAGCGATAGTCTCTGTCTTTACTGCTTTCTTGCCCTTGTTCCGCTCTATCTTGCTAGGAAGGAAGGATGCAGCTTTGTACTTCTCGTATGCATAATCCCAAACTTTGTCATAGAATGCAAAGCTCTCCTCATCGGATGGAGGAATAGGAAGCTTCTCTTTTCCAGCCAGCTTCACCAGCTCTTCCTGAGCTGCGCAGATTTCTGCAACAACTTTGCTTCCTCTGTCGATTGCCTCCAGCATGACATCCTCGGAAACCTCGTGGGCACCGCCTTCAACCATGGTTATACCGTCTTTGATTCCGGCAACCACAATCTCCATGTCAGCCTTGTCAATCTGTTCAAAAGTCGGGTTGATGATGTATTCACCGTTCAGGTAGCATACTCTGACTGCAGCGGCAGGGCCGTTGAAAGGAATGTCTGAGATGCAGACTGCAGCTGATGCTGCAACCATTGCCACTACGTCAGGTGGGTTGATCTGGTCTGCTGAAACTACGGTTGGAACAACCTGGATATCCCTTTTAAATGCTTTTGAGAAAAGAGGTCTTATAGGGCGGTCGATAAGGCGGGACACCAGAATCTCCTTATCCTTTGCTTTTCCCTCTCTCTTCAGGAAGCCGCCAGGAATTTTACCTGCAGCATAATACTTCTCATTATATTCGACCTGCAGAGGAACGTAATCAAGCCCTTCTATTGTGTCCTCAGAGCAGCATACAGTTGCAAGGACTGCAGATCCGGCATAGGTCGCAAATACTGCACCATTAGCCTGCTTAGCCAGTTTACCAGTCTCAAGGGTAAGATCCTGGCCGCCTACTTTAATTGTTACTTTTGGCATCAAAAAATCCTTTGTTCTTTTGTTCTTTAGTTCTTTGAATTACTTTCTTAATCCAAGTTCTTTAATAAGCTCTCTGTACTTGTCAAGGTTTGTTCTCTTGAGGTACTTGAGAAGCTTTCTTCTCTGTCCGATCAGCTTGAGCATTCCTCTTCTTGAATTGTGGTCCTTTGTGTGAATCTTAAAGTGCTCGGTAAGCTCGTTGATCCGCTTTGTGAAAAGTGCAATCTGAACCTCTGTTGAGCCTGTGTTAGTCTCACTGCCACCGAATTTTGAAATAACTTCAAGCTTTTCTTCTTTTGTTAAAGACATACATATCTCCTTTTAAATAAATTCCCACCCCACAGCCGTCTTTTCAGCCGTAATGGAGGCATTCCTATATTCTCCTCTGTCGTAAAGCTGCATACTGTAGCTTCCGGCAGGCGGTAAAACCTGTGTTGTATCAGACCTGAGCATCGGGCTTTTGCGGCCTGAAATATCTATGGAATATCCAAATTCCATAATCTGGGGAAGAATGTTAAGTTCTCCCACCTGGATGAAGGTGCGGATCATGGTGCTCTTCACCGGCACGCCCGAATATTTAAACTCCGGCACCACCTGGACATCAACTCCGGTCCCTTCAAACATGGACACAATATCAGCACTGGTGGTATCGTTCCCACACCCGCATTTGAAATCATATCCTACAGCAATTTTCTTCAGCTTAAGGCTCGCCCTTAATATAGAAAAAAACTGCTTACCTGATAGTTTAACAAAATCAGCGGAAAAGTCAATCAGTATCAGGTTGTCTATGCCCAGCCTCTGAAGGGCGGAAACCTTCTGCTGGAGTGTATAGATATCCCCCTTGAAGCTGCCCTTGAAATAGAGTGCAGGATTAGTACGGAAGGTGAAGACTGCAGACTGTATTCCGCTGCCCTTGGAAAGCACCTGGTTCAGAATCTCCATGTGGCCCTTGTGAATGCCGTCGAAGACTCCTATGGTTATGGCACATGGAATATCAGCAAGAGGCTTTTTATCTGTAAATTCATTCCAGCTGTATATGTTCAATTCACACCTGCCGCAAACTCATAATAGAGCCTGCCTTTCCGTTTTCCCACCATGGCGCAGAAATCGCCATCCTCATCAAAGAGAGCTTTGTAAATCCCCTCCTGTATGAAAGGGGCAACCTTGGAAGAAAACTTCTTAGTAAACTCCCGCCCCGCCTTAAGCATCTCTGCTTCGGTACGGGGCATAACCTGGGTAGCCACCCCGCAGAGGGCCATACCTTCCGATGCCGGAAGCAGCTTATAGGTGCCTAGGTCGATGCCCTGGACCTTGAATGGACCTATGGCGGTGCGGTGAAGCTCTGTAAGATACCCTTTAGTGCCGCACATGGCAGCCAGATCCCGGGCTATAGCCCTGATGTAGGTGCCTCCAGAACAGGTCACCCTGAATCTGAGATCCGGTTTTCTGTACTCCAGAATCTCAAAGGAATATATAGTCACCTTCTTGGCAGGAATATCCAGTTCTGCTCCCCGCCTAGCCAGCTTGTAGGCCCGTTTGCCATCCACATGGACTGCCGAGAAGGAGGGAGGCACCTGCATCATGTCGCCATAGAAGGCGGAAGCAGCCTTTGCCACGGCCTCCAGCTCCGGCACAGGAAGCCCCTGACACAGCAGCTTGCCTGTGGGATCCAAGGTATCGGTCTCCTCGCCGAAACGGAGGACAGCCTCGTAGACCTTGGACATATCGGCCATATAGGTCATGAACTTGGTAATGCGCCCGGTAAGGGCCAGCAGGAGGCCGTCGGCAAAGGGGTCCAGGGTGCCGCAGTGGCCCACCCTCTTGGTACCGATATCCTTCTTAAGCTGGTTCATAGCCTGGAAGGAGGAGATGCCCGCTTCCTTATTCAACAGTACAAAACTTGGAATCAAGAAAGGATTTCCTCGATCTTCTTGTTGATCTCAAAGCCTTCTTTAATTGAGTCGTCATATACAAAGGTGAGCTTCGGGGTAAGGCGGGTCTGGATCTTCTTTCCCACAATACCCTGTATAAATGGAGCTGCACTGTTAAGCCCCTCCACGCTCTTCCGGGTAACCTTCTCGGACTCAAAGCCGGAGACAAATACTTTGGCCACGCTCAAATCCGATGCACACTTGACCCGGTTTATGGAGATCATTCTGCTGATCCTTGGATCCTTCACTTTCCCAGTGAGGATAAGGGTGCTGATAATCTCCTGTATTACGCCTTCTATGCGCATAAGTCTATATTCTGACATTCAATTACCTCAAAGTTTTCTGGCAATCTCTTTGATCTCATAGACCTCGATGATATCGCCAACCTGGATATCGTTGAAGTTCTCAAGACCGATACCGCATTCAAATCCTTTCTCAACCTCTTTGGCATCATCCTTGAACCGCTTGAGGGAGGAGATTTTACCGTTGAAGATCTCCACGTCATCCCGGTATACACGGCAAACAGAGTTGCGCTTGACACTTCCGTCTGTAACGTAAGCACCGGCAATAGTACCCACCTTGGGCACCTTGAATGTGTCCCGGACCTCCACTGTACCGATCTGCTCCTCCTTAAGCTCAGGAGAAAGCATACCTTCCATGGCTGCCTTGATATCTTCCTGGGCATGGTAGATGACATTATACCGCTTGATCTCCACCTTCTCCTGCTCGGCCAGCAGTGCGGCCTTGGCGGTAGGACGTACGTTGAAGCCTATGATGATGGCATCGGATGCAGATGCCAGGTTCACATCGTTCTCCACAATAGCACCTACAGATGCGTGGATTGTATGGAGACGGATCTCGCTGGTGGAAAGCTTCTCCAATGTGTTCTTGAGAGCCTCTACTGAGCCCTGGACATCTCCCTTGATGATAACCTTGAGCTCCTGAACCTCTCCCTCCTGGATAGAAGTATAAAGGTTCTCCAGAGTGACTTTCTTGACATTCTTGGCTGCACCGATTCTCTCCAGTTCCTGCCGTTTCTCGCCGATCTGACGGGCATACTTTTCTGATTCTGTAACCTGGAACGGGTCTCCTGCATTAGGAAGGCCTTCGAAGCCCAGAATTTCCACAGGAGTGGAAGGACCTGCGCTCTCTATTTTCTTGCCCCGGTCGTTGAACATAGCCCTTACTTTTCCGGCATAAACACCGGCAATAAAAGCATCGCCGATCTTGAGGGTACCGCGCTGGATAAGGACTGTGGAAACCATACCACGGCCCTGGTCCACCTTGGACTCGATGACCTTTCCTTCTGCACGGCAGTTGGGGTTGGCCTTGAGCTCCAGCATGTCAGCCTCGATAAGGATGTTCTCCAGCAGGTTGTCGATTCCCTCTTTCTTAAGAGCAGAGATCGGACAGTAAATAGTGTCGCCACCCCACTCCTCCGGGATAAGTCCATACTCGGAAAGCTGCTGTTTAACCCTGTCCGGATTAGCCTCGTAAAGGTCGATCTTGTTGATTGCCACAATGATCGGAACCTTTGCTTCCTTGGCATGGTTAATAGCCTCTATAGTCTGGGGCATTACACCGTCGTTGGCAGCTACCACCAGAACTACAATATCGGTAAGATGGGCACCCCGGGCGCGCATCTGGGTGAATGCCTCGTGGCCTGGAGTATCCAGGAATACAATGCTGCGGCCGTTGACCTCCACCTTGTAGGCACCGATGTGCTGGGTGATACCTCCGAACTCTGTGGCAGCCACGTTGGCCGACCGGATTGCATCCAGAAGCTTGGTCTTACCATGGTCTACATGGCCCATGACTGTAACAACAGGTGGCCGTTCCACAATGTCTGCATCATCGCCCTTCTCCCCTTCTACAATAGTCTGGTCGTACAGCGAAACGATATTTACCTTGCAGCCGTATTCATCGGCCAGAATTGTAGCAGTGTCGGCATCAATCTGCTGGTTGATGGTGACCATCTGCCCCATGCCGATAAGCTTGGTTATTACATCAGATGCCTTCAGGTTGAGCTTCTTGGCCAGTTCCGCAACTGTGATCACATCCATGATGTCGATGCTCTTTGGAACAGGATTTGCCTTCTGCACATCCTTCTTCTTGATCTGATAGTTCTTCTCGATTTCTTCTATGTTTTCTCTGCGTGTCTTCTGATAATCGGTCTTCTTCTTGGTCTTGAAGAATTTCTTGCCTCCGGTGCGGCCAGCCATTTCCGGTGGCATCTCAGAGCCTTCACCCCTAGGCCGGAAACCGTTCTGGCCCTCTGGACGAGGTCTGAAGCCGCCCTGTCCTTCCGGCCGCTCTCCACGGGGTTTAAAGCCGCCACCCTGGCCCTGCCATTCTCCACGGGGCTTGTAACCGCCGGGCTGACCTTTCCAGCCGCCCTGGCCCTCGGTCCGCTCTCCACGGGGCTTGTAACCGCCGGGCTGACCCTTCCAGCCACTCTGGCCCTCGGTCCGCTCGGTCCTGGGCTTGAAGCCGCCTTGCCCTTTCCACTCCCCTTTTGCAGGTGTGGTAGGCTTTTCCAGTTTCTGTGTTGCAGGAATATCTGTCTTAGGAGCCACAGGCTCTTGGACAGGAGCAGCAGGAGCCGCCTTCGGTTCTGGTGCAGGAGTCTCCGGTGAAGGAGCAGCTGTTTCTGCAGGAGCAGAAGGCTTCTTAACTACAACCTTTTTCTTTTTGACAACAACTTTTTTCTTTTTCTGCTCAGCTTCAGCAGGTTCAGCAGGCTTTTCAACCACAACCTCCCGTTTCGGCTGCTTGATCAAAGTTGCCCTAGGTTTTTCTTTCTTATCCAATTCTTCAGACATATATTCCTTAAACCTCTTTATTTATCTTCGCTATCGTCAGTCTCTTCTTCGGTCTCTTCTTCGACCTCATCCTCGTCATCTTCCTCGAAACTGAGCTCTACACCGCAGTTCGGACAGTGATCCATATCTTCTGTAATAGGCTTGCCGCATTCTGGACACTCGTAATATTCCTTCTCTTCCTCAGTCTCTTCCGGACTTTCAGCCTCTTCAACTTCCTCTTCCACAGGCTCAATGTCATCATCCATAATCTCCACATTATCTTCAATGATGGATTTGACAAGCTCGAAGTCTTCCTTTGTGAAGCCCGGGATCTCCAAAAGCTTGGACTCGCTCATGCTGATGAAGGTTTCAATCTCAACAATACCGTGCTCTGTAAGGAGATTCACAATGCGCTCAGGAATATCAGGGAGCTCAGAGAGTTTTGTGATCTCTTCGGTCTGGTCTCCGTTCTCTCCGAACAGGTCAGATACAGCTTTCTTGGTCTCGAAGATATCCATCTCCTGGAACTGGGATTCGGTCTTTACATCAATATTCCAGTCCACAAGGCGGTTTGCAAGCCGAACATTGAGTCCCTGCTTTCCTATAGCAAGGGAAAGCTGGCTGTCGCTTACAACTGCCAAGGCCTGACGCTTTGCCTCATCCAGGATGTAAACCTGCTGAACTTCGGCAGGTGAAAGAGCATTTTTGATATATACAGTAGGATCGGTATCATACTTAAGTACATCGATTTTCTCCCCTTCCATCTCCCTCACCACAGCCTGGATCCGGGCACCCCGGAGACCTACACATGCACCTACAGGATCAATGTCATCACGGTGTGTGTAAACAGACATCTTTACACGGTAGCCAGGTTCCCGGACAATCTTGAAGATCTCGATAGTCTTGTCTGCAATCTCCGGGACCTCAAGCTCGAAAAGTTTTTTGACAAATTCTGTATGGGTTCTGGAAAGGACTATGCTCAGTCCGTTCTCATCTTTCTTGACTTCATAAACATAAGCCTTGATACGGTCATTGGCGTGATATACCTCGCGAGGAGACTGATAACGCTTAGGAAGGATTCCTTCGGTCTTGCCCAGGTCCACAAAGATGTTGCCGTTGTGCTCCCGCTGGCAGTAACCTACGATCATCTCTCCCACTTTGTCTATGAACTCGGAGTAAATCTTGTCGTCCTTGATTGCTCTGCCCCGCTGGTTAATCCGCTGCTGGGCACTCTGGACCTCCATACGCTTGAAGGTATGAGGATCAATATCTATAAGAAGCTCGTCCCCGATCTCACAGTCGGTCATGCCGAACTTCTCCTTGGCATCATCAATATCAATTTCTACAGCATCATCAATGACATCATCAACAATTCTTTTCTTGACCTGAAGATATACTTCATTCTCATCATCGCTGAACTTAACTTCGACACCTTCCACAGTACCGAATTTTTTCTTATATGCTGCCAGCATTGTATCTTCGATTGTCTTAAGGGCAAGCTCATGGGAAATACCCTTTTCTTCCTCAAAAATTCTGATCGCTTCAGCTAATCCAGATGCCATTTTTTATGCCTCCTCCCAAGAGAAATCCAACTTAGCCTTTTTTATCTGGCTGTACGGAATCTTCTTCTCGGACTTTTCAATTTTATTTTCTATTGTTTCACTTGTCTCAATAATCACATTCTGAGCATCGGCCGACACAATGACGCCATGCAGCCATTCACTCATTCCATCGCACAGGACCTTTACACCCCGGCCTGCAAAAACTGCAAACTCATCTGCACTCTTAATGTTCCTGTTGATTCCTGGAGAGGATACCTCGAAGTAGACATCACGGGTGTCAGAAGCAACCTCTGCCCTTGCGGCGGCAAGGCGGTGGACACGCTCGCAGTCTTTGACAGAAACACCAGCAGGAGAAAAGATGACCAGGCTGATATGAATGCCGTCCTGCCGATTTGCGGCAGTAAGCTCTACGACTGAGAAGCCAAGCCCCTCCACTACTGGAGAAAGCAGCTGGTAAAATGTTCCATTTTTATCTGCAAAATCCATAAAAACCTACAAAAAAAGGAGCCGCTTTTACGGCTCCTTTAATACATAAAAATATTAAAAGTTAACTTATAATAAGAAATAATCGAAAATTAATCAATAGCAAATGTGATTATATCTACACTTTCTGCCCCATTCTGTTTCAGAATCCCAGCACAGGCCGAGGCTGTGCTCCCGGTGGTGAAGACATCATCAATAAGAACAACATGCTTTCCCTGAGCTTGTATCCTGAATTCACAGGCATCACGTGGTTTTATATAAAGCTTGTCCCCCAGCTCCTGTCTCCTCTCCTCGCGGTTCAGCTTCTTTAGCTGGCGCCCCCTGCGCCGCCGGAGCACGTCGGCGAAAGGGATGCGATGCATACCTTTCAGGGCCCGGCAGACTGCCTCCATGTGGTTGAAGCCTGTTTTCTTCAGTCTGGCCGGGCTGCAGGGGGCTGGGACAAGCAGCACATCATCAAGGACCTTCTTACGCAGATACCGATACACAACTAATGCCAGGAACCGGCCTATACGTCTCTGCCCTTTGAACTTATACAGACCAATAACAGTTTTGGCTGTTCCTTCATAATCCCAGAAGCAGTGGTTTGTATTAAAACCATACTTCTCGTTTCTGCAGCGCATGCAGATACTATCCTCGGAAATCAAGGGGCGGCCGCAGACCCTGCACCTCTCCCCCTTTTCCTCGTGGAACAGAAGTGGGGAAGCACAGTGCCTGCATAGTCCATATTTTTCGGAGAAATTGTCATCGTGCCCGCACAGCAGACAGCCCTGGTCAAAAATAAGAGATAATATGTTCATACATTTTATTACTCAAAAAAAGTTAATTTTGATTTGACTTCTGCTCCAAAAATTTCAAAAAAATAGTGTTTTTTGAAATTTGTTATGCACTGGACGAAGGGTCAATTAGTGCCGATGAACCGGGCTATCTGGGAGTCTGTGGCCTTGGGAAGAAACTTGTGAAGGTGGTCTTCAATCTTCTTTCTTGATGATTCAGGCTTGCATCTGTAAAGCCCTTTTGTGAAGCGTTCTCTGAAAAGTTCCTCAGGAGTTGAGTACTCGGTTATTCCCCAGCCATAGGTGTTGCCGTCCTTATCAAGCCGATATGGGAAGTCAGACACACAGACATAGCATTGCATCTGCAGGCGGGTGATTATTGTGTCGAAACCTTTCCTGCCACCGTTTTTGTCGAATCCTGCCGCTGATTTCAATCCATTAGACTGGATAAAGCCATAATCAACAAGTGCATTGTAAACATACTGGTCCTGATATGGCATTAAGCCAGCTTCTTTACGGGACTCAAAATCGTATCCGTTTCTCCTCCAGTTGGCCAAATGCCTATACCATTCAAGGGTTGCAAAACCGCATTTCTTGCCGAAAATCTTCCCATAGGCATAGCCATCACGGATAATCTCCCCTTTCCATTCCCAGGGGCCTGGTATTGCAGTAAACCAGCACTTCGGATCCACATGCTCCTCTATGGAGAAGCCCTCAATATCGTTTACAAAGAATGGGAGGAATCCCCATTTATCAATGAGGCGCTCAATATCTTTTTTTGATCTGATAACCATACTGCTGAAAATGATAGTTTGCTCAAATTCATATGTCAAGGAATTGTTTGACGAATAATCTATTAAATGCTACCCTTTTTCCATGATACGCATTATCGGCAGAAATAAGTGCAATGAGACAAAGAAGGCTCTCCGGTTCTTCAAGGAACGTGGAATAAAGGTGCAGTTCCAGAATCTGGATGAACGGGAGCTCACTGCCGGAGAGCTTGAGAATATATTCAAGCTGATTAAGCCGGATGCACTTCTGGACACAGAATCCAAGGAATACAAGAAACGGGGCATGGCATATATGGATTTTGACACACCCCAGGAGCTTCTTGAGGATCAGCTGCTGCTGAAGACTCCAATAGTCATACTCGGCCGGAGCGCAATGGCCGGCTTTGACCAGGATTTCTGCAAAAAGATTGCAGAATCGGAAAATAATTACAGCTCTATCTTAGTACCGGCCGGAACAATCAGAAGAGAATCCACCTTCAGCTTTTTGGCAGTCTCCTCGTCAAACAGCTTGCCAGGTGCCATGTGGTAAGGAACTGAATGCTTGGCACCTATCATCCTGGCACACTCTGTGGCCTCCTCCGGTCCCATGTTGTACTTTCCGTCCATGCAGAGGAATGCGTAATCAAGCTTACGCTCCTTGAAGCCAGGCATTGCATCGGTGGTGGATGTGTCGCCAGATAAATAGAGAGTTTTGCCGTCGATGGTCAGGATATAGCCCACACACTCTTCTTTCTTGTGGTTCTTGTTGTATGCTGGAACAGCCTCAATCTGAATGCTGCCCACCTTCTTTGTCTGGTACTTTCTGTCAACCAGCATATCCTTGCTGCGGAGGACAACTGTCTTCTCTGTCTGTTTTACCAGATCGATATTGTTGTGATCCCGGTGCTCATGGGTCACCAGGATAAGGTCGGCCTGTTTGTCGTACCCCTCACCTGCATAAGGATCAACATAGATGACCATTCCATCGGCAGCTTCAATCCGTACACTGCCGTGGCCCTGATAAAGGAGGGATGCTCCGAATACAGGAGATGCGGCAACAGCTGCCATGCACACAAAGAATAAACCTTTCATGCTCATAAGCTTTCTCCCAGCTTCTTCACCTCTGCCAGTTTGGCGGCAGACTTGTTCTCCGGGTCATGGGCAGTGATTATCCCCATATCCTTTGCGCCGAAATATCCCACAATACTCTTATACTGGGAGATGATGCCGTCATACACACCTGGAGACATTGAGCTGACAAGCAGTGCATATTTCTTTACCTTTGGAATAGGATATGCATAGAACCGGCTGATCACAGACTGCATCTGACCGCTTATGCCCCAGTAGTAGACAGGGCTTGCGAAAACAATCATGTCGGCACTGTCAATTCCTTCATATACCTGGGCCATGTCATCCTTCTGGATGCATTTGCCGTTTCCCTTGGTATGGCAGTATTCACATGCCAGACAGCCGCGTATCTGCTTTGTTCCAACCTGAATCACATCAACTGTATGTCCCTTGCTCTCCGCACCCTCTTTGAATGCATTGACCATCGCTGTTGTGTTCCCGTTAACATGGGGACTTCCGTTCAAAACTAAAATTTTCATGTCTATACCTCCATTTCTCCATTGTGGAACATCATGGCAGCCTCCTCGCTGTATGGATACACAAGATGCTCCGAAAGGACAATCGCCTTGCTGAAATATTTCTTAAGTGCCTGCCTGAACTTAGGATGAGCACATTTATCTATGATAAGGTCAGCCCGCTCTATCACATCAAGGCCGCGCATATCAGCAACCCCCTGTTCTGTAATAAGAATCTGGACATTTTTTATTGTATGGTCTATGTGGCTTACCATAGGCACTATGCTGGAAATCTTTCCATCCTTTGCCGTGGATTTGGTGATGAAAATGGAGACCCCTGCATTCCCGCAGTAATCCCCGGAGCCTCCTACACCGTTCATAAGCCGGGTTCCTCCCACATAGCTTGAGTTCACATTTCCATATAGGTCTGCCTCTATTGCTGTATTGATGGAAATTACCCCGAGGCGGCGTATAACCTCAGGACTGTTGGAAATCTCCATAGGCCGCAGGATAATCTTATCCCGGTAATGGTCTATGTGCCTGTAGAATTCCTCCATCTCCTCCGTGGACATAGCTAAACCGGCCGCAGATATAGAGTCAATTTTCCCGGCATATGCCAAAGCAAGGAAAGAGCCCTGTGCTATCTCGGAAAATACATTAAGATGGGTATAATCAGATTCCACAAGCCCTTTTATGACTGCATCGGAGACAGCACCCACACCGGCCTGCAGAGGAGGAAGGGGATTGCACAGTCTTCCCTCCTTCACCTCATTCTTAAGGAAAGAGACAAGGTTCTCTGATATCTTTTTTGTCTCCGCATCAATTTCGCCGGCAATTATTCCCCTGTCCGGAATATTGCTTTCTACAACAGCCACTATCTTTGAGGGGCTGCAGGGAATATATGGAGTTCCTATCCTGTCATTCGGCTTCAGAATATTAATGGGTTTGGTATAAGGTGCCGGCTCAGGGATATAGATATCGTGTATTCCCTCCACGCAGGCAGGAATCTTGGTATTAAGCTCCACTATGACCTTGTCTGCGCATGCCACATAGGTATCGCTGGCACCTACCGAAAAGGTGGGGATGATGTTGCCGTTCTCATCTATGGCCGCAGCCTCCACCAGTGCCACATCGATATGATTCAGGTAATTGCTCCGCACCCATTTGGCCATGTTGCTGATAGGCAGGTCCACATACTTGATCTTTCCTTCATTTATAGCATTGCGCAGATCTTTGTTGCTCTGGTATGGCATGCGGCAGGAGAGGGCTCCGGCACGGGTCAGCACTCCATCAAAATCATCTCCTGTAGAGGCTCCTGAGTAGACAGTCAGATTAAGACGTTCCCCGGCTTCTGCACGAGCAGCCAGCTCCTTGGCCACAACCTTTGTGTAGCCAGAGAGGCCGAAGCCACTGACACCAAGCGTCATATTGGGCTTTATAAAGCTGGCGGCTTCTTTTGCTGTGCATACTTTCTCGAGCACCTCTTTGTTGCGGATCCTTTTCTTAAATTCATCGCTGATAATCATGCTTTCTCCTTCAGACAAATTCAAAATCAATCACGCTGAGATATAAAATAAGGAAGAGCAACAAACACTATGCCACCTATCATATTTCCTAATGTAACCCAGCACAGATTGTACATCTCTCCGGCAAAGCTGACTGCCTGCCCAGCAGGATTAAAAAGAGAATAGGTCAAAAGCGTCATATTGGCAACACTGTGCTCAAAGCCAGTTGTAAAGAAAGCAATCAGACACCAGAATATCATTATAAGCTTACCACTTTCGGTCTTGCATCTAAAGCCACACCATACAGCAATACATACAAGCATGTTACACAGAATACCTCTGGAAAGAAGCTCAATTGCCGGTGCAGACATCTTTGCAAGCGCAGTCTTGGCCATAAAGTCACCGACAGGTCCATTACCTAGCCCTGACAGATGGAACAATAATGCCAGAAGCACTCCACCGCACATATTTCCTAGCCAGCATACAATCCAAAGGGTAATGCAGTTACTCAATGTTGTCTTCTTCTTTAGAAGTCCTGCGAACATAACCAGGTTATTTCCAGTGAAAAGCTCGGATCCTGCCATTACCACAAGCGAAAGAGCTACACCAAAGGTTGCTCCCATAGCAAGCTTTGCTGCCGGAGCACCAGCCATAAGGCCTCCTACGGTAAACGACAGCAGTATGCCGAAACCTATGTACATACCGGCCAGAATAGAAAGAACAATGTACCCCATCGGATTTCTTTTAAGGAAAGAACTTTTTGCAGCTGCTGCTCCTGCTGCTGCTTCAAAATCATCTTTAAACATATCACATCCCCCTTTTGTGTGTTTTAATTATATGTCCTGCTATACATTCTATGACTTCCTCATACTCTAAAAGCCCCTTATCTACAGCACTTACTGAGATTCCAGCCTTCTCAAGGCAAAGCTGTATGCTACTGCCCGGCGATACAATATTATGCTCAAGGTGATGTCCCTTTGCCAGCAGAAGCGGTACCAGAACTGCCTTCTTTATTCCCTTGGCCGAGATCTCGGCAGCAATATCTTCAATCGACGGATGCCCATGAAGCATTATAAGATATGAATCGGGAACAGTTTTTCTTACAATATCAAGAATCTTATCATAGCTTTTAAGTGCATCTTCGCCAGCACCATGACCGACAAGTATCAAAGCTTCCATTTCAACCTCATTTCTCCAAACGATATTTATAAAGTGCAGACTCATCCCCGTTTATCTTGATTCCATACCCGATGCACTTTCTCATCATGGCATCCTCAGCCTCAATCTCTTCCGGTCTCTGAACTGCAAGCACCTCACCATTCTTTAACATGCACACCCTGTCACTGTATGTAAGGCTGAGGGGCGTGTCGTGGGAGGTTATGATTATCCCGATACCTTCGCCTGCCAACCTTCTCAATATAGTCATCATCATTATCTGATGAGACACATCAAGGCCTGCCGCAGGCTCATCCAGCAGGATATACCTGCTGTTCTGTGCAATAACCATGGCCAGATAACACCTTTTAAGCTCGCCTCCTGAAATCTCGTTCAGCCATCTGTCCCTCATATCCTGCACATCTGTAAGCACCATAGCATTATCCACCATTGTTCTGTCAACCGATGACAGCCGGTGAGAAATACCGGTATGGGCATATCGCCCATGAGAAACCAGAGTCCTGACATTAAGCCTTACCGGGATCAGTGTCTGAGGAAGGTATGCAACCAGTCTGGCTCTCTCCAGATGACGCAGCCCGGCAATCTCTTTTCCGTCTGCCTTAATGCTTCCATTATATCTCAGGATATTGTCGATTGCTTTCAAGAGTGTACTTTTACCGCTGCCATTCTCTCCGATGATACTTGTTATCTCTCCTTCGCCAAAGGACAGAGAGGGTATTCTTATAACAGGCTGCCCATTATAGCCGGCAGAGAGATTCTTTATCTCGACCATGCTTATCCCCTCATCCGCTTCTTAGCAATCATTATTATAAAGAATGGAGCACCAAGAAGTGAAATCAGCATTCCTACAGGTAATTCATAGGGGTACATGATATTTTTTGCCAGCAGATCTCCTGCAAGGATAAGGTTACTTCCCCATACAGCACTCAGCAGCAATTTATCAGCAAAACTGGATCTGCTGATCTGTCTTATAAGATTTGGAACTATAAGCCCTACAAAGCTTATAAGACCGCATACGCTGACCGATGCAGCTGCAAACAGAACCGAAAGAAACAGTGCAATGACCCTGTATCTCCTGACCGGCATTCCAAGTTCATGAGCCACATCATCCCCCAGCGGGAAAAGCTCTATGCCTTTTGATAAGATGACGGTGATGATAATAGAAACAAATATAAGAACTGCCGAGACAGCCAATATATCCTTATGGACATTGGAAAGAGAACCAAGTTGAAATGCCATTTTATCATAAACTGTGTCTGGTTTCATAACCACTATCAGGTTTATGCCTGCACTCATTAGAGCTGATGCTGCCACACCGGAAAGAACAAGGGTGCTCTTGGCACTTCCTGCATATCTTGAGATAGCAAATACTACGGTAATTGTCAGCAGAGCCCCTATAAAAGCCATGAAGCTTTTTGCAATAACAGAGTTTCCAAACAGGATTGCGGAAATAAGGACAAACAGACCTGCCCCGTTAGTCACTCCCATTACGCTTGGAGAAGCCAGGTTGTTCCCAAGGGCCTCCTGAAGCAGAAGACCAGAAATAGAAAGCCCTGCGCCGCATACAACAGCAGCAAGAACCCTAGGCAGCCTGATATCATAAAGAATCATACTTATTGTCTGATCTGCATTCTGCTTATCAAAAAATGCGCTGAACAGTGTTGATGTATCAACCGAGCTATTTCCATATAACAGGGAAGCTGCTGCCAGAGACAGGAGAGCTGCGATTCCAGCCAGAGCAAGACTCATTTTACTCAAATATCTCATAAATGTATCTGTATGCCTCATCCCATTTAGCATTCGGTTTGAAATGGAAAAGATTCTTTGGCAGAACCACTACTCTTCCATTCTGCACAGCTGACAGCTTTCTCCAGGCAGCCTGTCCTTTGAATACATCGTCATAAACATTGGCAGCCTCTGCTTCTTTGCCCTGGAAAATAATAAAAATGTAATCAGGGTCTGCAATGGCAACAGCCTCCAGATTAAGGTCTGACATAGAGCTGCTGTCGTCGGCAATATTTTTAAGCCCGAAAGAATCTATGATGCTGCAGGCAAAGTTATCTTTCTTAAGTGCCTTGTTCTTTGTAGCAGACACCCTGAGACATAGATAGCTTTTCCCCTTGGTGACAGAAGAGTTAAATGAAGAAAGAATCCCATCAATACGCTTCTGGACTTCCAGGGCATTTTTCTCATACAGGTCATCTCTCCCGGTAATCTTTGTAAAACGTAAGAGAGTATCTGAATAATCCTGGAAACTCTCTATGTCTACAGCTTCCACATGGGTGCCTAACCCTTCCAGACGCGATGCCATTTCCCGGTGGGCAGCCAAGACGGGAGATATCAGTATAAGATCAGGTTTAAGGGCTATTACAGCCTCGGTGCTGGGACTGAGTGGAGAACCTATGCTGACAGTATCCTCCGATATGCCATCAAGATCCATAGCATCATAAGTAGTCCCCTTTAGCTTTCCTCCGGCAAGAAGCCATATATCACTTACAGACCTGGATAGAGAGACAACACTGTTATAGCCAGTTTTTTCCGATTCATAGGCTTTCTCAACCTTCTTATTAATTTTAGTGCAGCCACCTAGAATAATGGCTGCACTGATGATTGATGCTATGAATGCAAAAAATATGGACTTTTCAGCCGCCATATTTGTCGTAATGACGACCTCCCCAATAAACCCGCTGGTTCACCTCTGCCTTAGGACCAAGGTTAACTCCTTCGAACAGCCATTTCTTGAATTCTTCGAAACCGGTTCTGTCCACTATATAACCTATGTGTTCCTTATGTTCAACTGCATTTGGATCTATGTATTCCTCAATGTAGGCATAGGTGTTCTTGACCATCTTGAGGATGCTCTCTTCGTCTGCCCATTTGATAAAGTCCTCGGCCAGCCGTGGATTCTTCTTTCCGGTTCTTCCCATAATAACCAGTCTGAAGTAATGCTCCCGGCTCCGGGTCCAGGCTCTGGTAGGACAGTATGCGACACAGACTCCGCACCCGATGCATTTATCTGTATCTCTGACAACTTTGCCATTCACTAGTTCAAGGGCACCTACAGAACGCCGCTTGCAGAAATTAATACAAGCCTTGCAGGCAACACATCTGTCCTTATTGTACTGAGGCTCGGTCATACCTATAATTCCGAAGTCTGCCATCCTTACCTTGGCACAGTCGTTGGAACATCCTGTGAAAGCTATTTTCACATGCCTGTCGTTTGGAAAGATATTGTTCTCCATCTTCTGGGCAAAGGCAGTTGTATCGTAGCAGCCGAAAGGACACAGTCTGGCACCGGGACATGCAATGACATTTCTGGTTCCTGAGGATGGATATCCTTTCCCTTTTTCCGGCTGATTAATTCTGAGGGAATCTATAATCAACTGAACTTCGGCATTGACCTTTTCCATGTCTGTAAGCTTTATTCCAGGAATCTCTATTCCCTGCCTGTTAGTTATGTTTATAACTCCAGTACCATATTTTTCTGCAATCTCCACCACTCTGCCCATGGATTTTGAGTCTATGACTCCACCGGGAATTCTTATTCTGGAAGCTGTCTCGCCGCGGACCTTTGAGTAACGGAATGCATTTTTCTTCAGTTTTCCAACATTTATATCAAGTTTACCCATTTTAATCTCCTTTCTCAGTCTACGAAATTCTTGGCAAATTCATAGTTAAATACAGGGCCGTCGAGGCAGATGTATGTATCGTTGACCCTGCAGTGACCGCATTTTCCAAGACCGCAGCACATCTTGCGTTCGTGGGATACAGTTATGTTGGAATCTTTAAAGCCTTTCTTCTTAAGCTCTATGATGGTGAACTTCATCATTGGAGGAGGCCCTACCACAACAGCTTTTGCCTCGGCTGGGTTCTTCAGAGGTAGACCTTCAATGAACTTTGTAACAAGCCCTATATTTCCGGTATATCCTTCTGGCGCACCATCTACAGTAAGTGTAAGCTTAAGCTTTTTCTCCCATTCCTTCAGGTCATCTTTAAACAGCATGTCAGCAGGAGATTTAAACCCGGCAATGACATATTTATCTGTCGCATCTGGCATCTGGCTCAAGGCCTGGATTACGCCTCTTACAGGTGATACTCCAGTTCCTCCTGCAACAACTACTACTTCTCCATTCCGGTATAGATCAACATCAAAGCCATTGCCGTATGGACCTCTGAGCAGGAGCGACTGTCCCTTGTATCTTTCGAAAACTTCATTAGTTACACGGCCAACCTTTCTTATTGTAAGGTCTATATAGCCATCTCCTATACCACTTACAGAAATTGGGGCCTCGCCATATTTAGGAATAGAAACCTCAAAGAACTGTCCAGGCTTGACATCTCCTTTGAACGCCATCCGGAAAGTATACTCTTTTTCTGTATGTTTTATTACATCAAGTATGTCTGACGCAAAAGGAAGATAAGGATTATTATTTGTCATTACTTCACCTCCTTTGATGCCTGATAAACCTTGCCAATTATATTGCTGAAAGAAATGTATTCAGGACATATGTCATCGCACCGTCCGCAGCCTACACACATGTGATATCCGAATCTCTTCTTGAAATCAGAAATCTTATGAAGGACTTTAAACCGCATCCTTTCGCCGTTCTTGCGCCTGTACTGGCCGCCGCCTGCCACATCGGTATAACCATCTACCATACAGGAAGCACCAACTCTTCGCCTCTCACCCACTTTTCCATTGTCTGAATAGAAAACATCCTGCATTGTGTAACAGGTGCAGGTTGGACATACATAGTTACAACGGCCGCAGTTGATGCACCGGGTGGTGTATTCATCCCAGAGAGCATCGGTAATTACACTAAGCGGAACAGAATCTGGTACTGCAACCTTCACTTCATTTTCTTTGACATATCTTGGCGCTACATCTTTTTTATCATTACAATGCTGTGCAAAATATTTATCAAAATCCTTGTCAGGTACATTTGATTGAATATTATCTTCAACAAGATCTATTGAGAACACATATCCATCATCGCACTTATTTGATTCCATTGATACGCAGAAGCAGTTGTCATAGGAATGACCACAGCCGATAAGAACATACTTTACAAGGTCTCTGCGTCTTTTATAGAAAGGATCCTTTGCAAGCCCGTTATCAAGATATATCTGATCCAGCCTTTTCAGGGAGTTAATGTCACAGCTCCTTCCAAAGACAAGGACTGGTCTTGTATCAAGATCAGATTCCTTTACTTCATTTTCTGTAAAATAGAGAAGTGTTTCGGATAAAGGTGTAAGGAATTCCTTGGAAGCATAATCTGACTTTGCCTCCAGTTCAATCTTTTCAGAATCGCACACATAATCATAAATAACAGCATCAACATCCGTAAATCTTCCTGCCCCTTCCTTTCTTACAGGTGCAAATATCCTGTAATTCTTAGAAAGGTCGGCTATCACGGCAGCAAATGCTTCCCTAGACAATACATAGCCCATCAGGACCTCCTTATTTGAAATATCCTATTTATACCATTGTAAGGGGAGAACCTGTTTTTGGCAACTTTTATTTTTATATGTAAGGAAAGACAGGGCTTTTGGAAAACATTGACACCTTGCGCCTCATATTATAAAATATTTTATTATGACAGTAGTAATTGTAGGGGCAGACCGAGTCGGCACCCGTCTTGCAAAGACACTTATTGCCGAGAACATGAACGTAATAATGTTCGAGCAGGACATGGAGAAAGCCAACATGGCATCCAACTCGCTGGACTGCCTGGTCATCAACAAGGATGGACTGGATCCGGAGAACCTGCGGGAAGCCGGGGTATCAAAGGCCGATTATTTCATCAGCCTGACAGGGTCTGATGAGCGCAACATGATTGCATGCGGCCTGGTCAACAGGGAATTCAACACCCCTAACAAGATCGCCAGCGTGCACAACATCACATTCACACACACATCGCTTCTGGAAAAATCCTTCCTGGGTATCGACTATATCGTAAACCCGGAGCTGGAGGCAGCCAAGGAGATCATCTCTAAGATAGAGCACGGAGCCACCGGCGACATCATGCTTTTTGAGAACACAAGCCTTCAGATCCGTACTGTACCGGTCCCAGAGGACAGCGTCTTTGCCGGCAAACTGGTTAAAGACCTCCATACTGTCCTGGCAGCCCGCGTTCTGGTGGCCCTTATCTATCAGGATGGTCAGTACACTATTCCTAAGGGTGACACACTGATTCAGGAGGGAGACCTCCTCTACCTCATGGGTAACGAAGAAGACCTTTCCAAGGTTCTTGCCCAGGTTGGAAAAGAGCGTATAAACCTTAACAAGATGATAATTGTGGGTGGAAATGATATTTCTGCCTATGTATGCCAGCACTTCTACGACAAGGGCGAGATAAGCACCCATAAGAAGCATTTCTGGAACCTGTTCCAGAAGCCACTTGGAAAGAAGAATATCGCCATAATCGACCGTGACTATAAGCGGTGTAAGGAACTGGCGGCAAGGTTCCCTGAGGCCCTCATCCTGAACGAGGATATCTCGGACGACAACGTGCTTGAGGACGAAGGCCTTACCGATGGTGACCTTATCATGGCAGCCACCGAGAACCAAGAGCTGAACATTGTATCGGCAGTCTATGCCAAGTCATTGGGCGTTAAGAAGGCACTGGCACTGGTAAAGAAGACCAGCTACCTGAACGTAGCAACAAACCTGGGCATCGATGTGCCGATAAGCCTTAACTACAGTACTCTGCAGGGTATCCTGCGCTTCATGCGTCGCCGCAACCTGAAAAACTCCTATGCAATCCCAGAGAGCGACATAGAGGTGATCCAGCTGCAGGTGCCGGAGACCAGCATGGCGGCAGGACTTCTTGTAAAGGAGATGACATTCCCGCCTCAGTCCCTGATTCTCTCTGTAAAGAGCGGTGACCAAGACATTCTCCCCAACGGTAATTATGAGATAAAGAAAGGTGACAATATAATCATGATGGTCAAGAAGGACAACATCGACAGGGTGCAGAAGATATTTGAATAAATGAACTCAAAGCTTATCCTTAAAGTCATAGCAATGGTACTCATCATAATAGCCATGGCAGAGA
>JAEEGJ010010039.1_pt1 | contig 24920 bp, 18 predicted proteins | sample 8958761 | NCBI WGS metagenome assembly JAEEGJ01 (sample SAMN16246546, study PRJNA631951) | gut metagenome | biome: gut microbiome; feature: rumen; material: RS-attached | host: Bos | place: Iran: Karaj | collected 2018-10 | reverse complement strand
GAGCATGTCGCCCGTGGTGCTGCGGGCACCGCTGACGAGACCGTCGGCCTCACCTGCCTTGACCATCAGGATGCCGAGATACATGAAGTTCTGGGCCAGGTCGTCGGCTTGTTCGGGTGTCATGCCTTTGGCTTTGCGGAGGTCGTAAAGCAGGTCGGCATATTTCTTCTTGTCGGGGTTGTTTTTCGGGTCGATGATGCGGGCCTTGTCGATGTTCTTGAGGCCAAATTCGGCGGTCATCTCCTTGATTTTCTCGGCGGGACCGATGAGGATGATGTCGGCGACACCGTCAGCCAAAAGACGGTCGGCGGCTTTCAGGGTGCGGGGCTCGTCGCCCTCGGGGAGCACAATGCGCTGCTTGTTGGCTTGGGCATTGGCAATGATTTCTTGCATTAAGTCCATTTTCTGATGTTTAAATGTTGATTGATTATTGTTTAATTGTTGAAATCTAAATCGTAGAGACAGACCAACGTGTCCGCCCATTTATTTTCGGTTGCAAAGTTAGTAAGTTTTTGCCTCGGTTTGCAAATAATCCATTATTTTTGCAGCGCAAAAAACGCCCCTCATGCCGCAGTATTCCGATATATTTTATAGGAATCCCTTCGTGGATACGGTTCAACCCATTGACACAGTGCAGGTTGCCGATTCCATGGCCTGCGACAGCGTGGTGCCAAGTTTTATCACTTCGGGTTTCCGTGGAACGTTGACGCCTTTGCCGCGCATGAGCTACGAAATCCTGCAAGGCTGGAATTTGGCCTTGTTGGGACTGATGCTGTTGCTCATCGTCATCAACAAACAGCTCTATCCGCGCCAGTTCAGGCAGGTGCTTTCAGTGCCTAATGGCGTGGCGCACACCAATCAACTCTTGCGCGAGTGGAATCCCGTGCGCAGTTTCCTTTGTGCTTCGTTCACCTTGGGTTACATTCTGCTCATGGCGCTTTTCGTCCAAAAAAGCTGCGTGGTGCTCTCTCACGATATGCAGACCTACAACGGCAGACCGATGTTTTGGACCCTTTGCGCCGGAGTGACGGGTTGGGTGCTGCTCCGCTATATGATGCTACATTTCGTCAATTGGCTTTTCGATGCCCGCGACACCATCGACCGGCAGATGACTGTCCAGTTTTCCATTTCCATTTTCACGCTTTTTGTCATGGTGCCCATCGTGTTGCTGCTGCTATACAATCCGACAAGATATTTCGTGTGGTTAGGCTTTGCCATACTGGGCGTTTCGGCTCTGTTCAGACTTGTTTTGGGAGTCGTTGAGACGAGAGTTTCAACAAAAATATCCACGTTTTATATTTTTTTGTATTTTTGCGCCCTCGAAATCGCACCCATTGCAACCCTCGTGACCGCAGGTTGGCGATACTTTAATCAAGGAGCTGTGTTTTAGCGCGTTGAGTTGTTTGGATGCAGGAAAAAAGAGAGTATTTAGACGTTCTTAAAAGAGAAGAAAAAGATGAAGATAAAGTCAGTTTTGGTGTCGCAGCCCAAGCCAGCCGACATTTCGAAGACACCTTTTGCGGACATGAAGAAGAAGTACGGAGTCGAATTCACATTCGAGAAATTCATCAAGCTTGACGATGTTACGGCCAGTGAGCTGCGTCAAGAGCACATCAAGCTTCCCGAATACACTGCCATTATCCTCACCAGCCGCAACGCCATCGACCATTTCTTCCGCGTGGCCAAGGAAATGCGTTACACCGTTCCCGAAACGCTGAAATACTTCTGCATCAACGAGTCGACGGCCTTCTACCTGCAACGCTATGTGCAATACCGCAAGCGCAAGGTGTTTTACGGCAACCAAACACTGACCGACCTTATCGACATCATGAAGAAGCACAAGGACGAAAAATACCTCTATGTCTGCTCCGACATCAGTTCCGACTCGACCATCGACCTGTTGACCGCCGCCAAGCTCAACTTCACTAAGGCTGTGATGTTCCGCACGGTGCCTGCCGACCTGAAGGATAAGGTGAAAATCAACGAGTTCGACATGCTGTGTTTCTTCAGCCCCGCTGGTATTCACTCCCTTAAAGTGAACTTCCCTGATTTCGAGCAGAAAGAAGTTGCCATCGGCGGTTTCGGCGAGGCTACTTGCCAAGCCATCGTTGAAGCCGGCTTTGAGCTCAGTTTCCATGCGCCCACCCAAACGGCACCTTCGATGACCATGGCCATGGAGGAATATTTGGCTGCCGAGCAGAAGAAGAGCAAGAAGAAGTGAGCCTCCCGACATCCAAAGCTTTTTTCCCATGATGGCCAAGGAGGGATTCCCGAAATATGAGCGGATCTGTAAGGAAAACGACATTCAGGTGCTTTTCGACGAGGGCCAAGGCTTCAGCGTGTATCCTTATCGGGTCATCTATCTGTTTCGTCACGACGAAAGCCGTCCCGTCACGTGCCGCTTGCTGGTTTCTGTCTCCAAAAAACGCTTCCATCACGCCTTCAAGCGTAACCGTGTGAAACGCCTGATGCGTGAGGCTTGGCGCAAAAACAAGGCACCGCTTTACGAAATCTGCCAAAAGGATAATATTTCCGTGGATGTGGCGTTGGTATATACGGCTACGGTCATCCACAGCTACGAAGAGGTGTTCACGAAGACCCAGAAAGCCGTCAAAGAGATTGTCAAAAGGTATAGTTCTAACCATGAGAAGCATAGCACAACTGCCCGCTAAGTTCCTGATTCTCTTGATTCGGCTCTATCAGGTGACGTTGTCGCCCTGGTTGGGAAAGAATTGCCGCTATGTTCCGACTTGCTCCAACTACGGCATCGAGGCCATCGGGAAGTATGGGTTCTTCAAGGGCGGCTGGCTCACCTTTAAGCGCATCCTCTCATGCAACCCTTGGGGCGGCAGCGGGTATGACCCAGTCCCGTAGGGACGGCACATCAGTAAGCAGGCGACGTAAGTCCCTGCGCATACAGGCAGCAGACGACGTAAGTCCCTGCGCAAACAGACACGAACAAACAACATACAAAAGATGAAAAACATAACCACCCTAATCCTTGCCCTGCTCCTCTCCATGAGCCTCATAGCCCAAGAGAAGCAGAACAACTTCGAAATCGCTAAGAGCCTCGACATCTACAACAGCCTCTTACGCGAGTTGAACCTCAACTATGTCGACGAAATCAACCCGGGCGAGCTCAACGAAACGGCCATCAAGGCCATGCTCGACGGCCTCGACCCCTACACGGTCTTCATTCCCGAGTCGGACATCGAGAACGCCAAATTCATGACCACGGGCGAATACGGCGGCATCGGCGCACTCATCCAATATGATGGCGAGTTCACCCGCATCTCCGAGCCTTACGAAGGTTGGCCCGCCCACAAGGCCGGACTCATTGCCGGCGACGCCATCCTTGAAGTGAACGGCGTCGACTGCAAGAAGAAAAACACCCAAGAGGTCAGCAACCTGCTGAAGGGACAACCAGGTACCGAGCTGAAACTCAAAATCAAGCGCTATGGGGAAGACAAACCGCTGGAGATGACCTTGAAGCGCGAGAAGGTGAAGATTGACAATATTCCTTATTATAAAGTGTTCGACAATGGTGTTGCCTATCTGGCGTTGAGTGGTTTCACCCGTGACGCAGGCAAGGAGGTGAAGGATAAACTGTTGGAAATGAAGAAGAACCATACGCTGAAAGGCTTCGTCCTCGACTTGCGCGGTAACGGCGGTGGCCTGATGAACGAGGCGGTCGACATCGTCAACTTGTTTATCCCCAAAGCCAAAGCGGTGGTGTCGATGAAAGGTAAGGCCGCCAATGCCAACAGCATTCATCCTACCACCAACGACCCTGTCGACTTGGAGATTCCCTTGGCTATCCTCGTCGATGGCAACAGCGCCTCGGCTAGCGAGATTGTGGCAGGTGCCATCCAAGACTACGATCGTGGCGTCATCATTGGCCAAAGGACTTTCGGCAAAGGATTGGTGCAGAATATCCTGCCGTTGAGCTACAACACCCAGATGAAAGTCACTGTCGCACATTATTACATTCCCAGCGGCCGCTGCATCCAGGAGATTGACTATTCGCATAAGAAAGACACCACGCAAACGAAGACTGACACCCTGGGCAAGCCTTTCAAGACCCTCGGCGGACGCACCGTCTATGAAGGCCATGGCATTATGCCCGATGTGAAAGTGAAACGCGATGCTTATGCCACGGTGACTGCCTATCTCTTCGCCAAGAACTATATCTTTGACTACGCCAATAAGTTCTACCACGAACACAAGAGCATCGCCCCGGCAGAGTCGTTCCAGATCGACGAGGCCACTTATCAGGACTTCATGAAGTTCGTGAAAGACAAGAAGTTTGCCTATACCACCGAGAGTGAAAAAGCCATCGAGAAATTGAAGAAGACTGCCAAAGAGGAAGGCTATCTCGACAAGATCAAGCCTCAAATCGAACTGTTGGAAAAGAATCTTGCAGCCGAGAAGGAAAATGATCTGATCAGCAACCGCAAAGATATCGAAGAGTTATTGCGCTCCGAGATTGTGGGCCGTTATTATTACCAAAAAGGCCGTATCATCGCGTCGCTTAACGACGATCCAGACTTGAAGCGTGCCTTTGAGATCCTGCTCAACACCAACGGCAAGGATGAATACCATAGCATCTTGAGTGGCAAGTAATGACCTCTAAGGCTTCCATACGACCCTATGTCAACCAAGCCTATCTTCTAGGCCTGTTGATGGTGGCCGTGGGACTCACCCTCTCGCCCTTCCTCATGGGCATGTCGCAGTTCTGGCTGGTCCTCGTCTGGCTTGTTGATGCCCTTACTCCCCCTTTTAAGGGGGCCGGGGGGATTAAAACAAAACTCTCCCGCTTTTGGCACAACAAAGCCGCTGTCCTTCTGGTAGCCTTTTATCTTATGCATGTTGTAGGCCTCTTGTGGACCTCCGATTTCGAGTATGCCCTTAAGGATTTGTGTGTCAAGCTGCCGATTCTGGTCATGCCTTTCGTCCTTTCGAGCATGCCGCCTTTGGACCGCAAGCGTTTCGATTTCGTCATGCTCGTCTATGTGCTTTCGGTATTCATTGCCACATTGTTCAGTAGCATATCCTATTGGAGACATGACTACGAAGATGTCCGTGAAATCTCGCTTTTCATCAGCCACATCCGCTTCTGCCTCAACATCGTATTCAGCATGGCCGTCATCGGCTATTATATTTTCAAGATGCGAGTTCCGAGGGAACATGGCGTTCCTGCTTTTGGGGTGAAAGTGGCTGTGAATCAGTTTTTGATGTGGTTCATTGGGCTGTGGTTTGCTTATCAGATCTACATCTTCGAATCGCTGACAGGCTATGTGATTTTGGCAGCGGTTTTCCTTGTTTCAGCCGTCTATGCCTTCCTGCGTTGGCAAAAAGCTTGGGGTTGGCGCATCGCCATTGCCGCCTTGTTAGTGGCTGTGGTCGTCACGGGCACTCTCGTTGTGTGGCAGGAAATGAAGCCCTTGTTGAAGGTTGAGCCCGTTGACTTCGCCACCTTGGAGAAGAAGACGGCCAAAGGCAACGACTATTGGCATGATACCATACACAACCCCGTGGAAGACGGGAAATATGTTGGGCTTTACTACTGTCGCAAGGAACTACAGGAGGCATGGCAGCAGCGTAGCGTGCTTCCTTTGAACGATTCGACGGGTGTGATGTTAGAGCCTACATTGGCCCGTTATCTCACCTCGAAAGGTCTGCGCAAGGACGCGCAAGGTGTCATGGCTTTGACAGACGAGGATATCCATAACATCGAGCAGGGGGTGGCCAACTACAACAACTGGCAGCATCCTGGCCTGCGGGCCCGTCTCTCGTCGACCTTGTTTGAGTACGGCCTTTATCGCAAATACAACAACCCTAACGGAGGCTCGCTCTCGCAGCGTATCGAGTTCACGAGGGCTTCGCTGCACCTCATAGGTCAGCACCCTTGGCTCGGTGTGGGTACGGGCGATGTACCACAGGCATTCAGCCAGGCCTATGATGAGATCCATTCGCCTTTGCAGGAGGAGTATCGCTTTCGCGCACATAATCAATACTTGGCCATTGCCGTGGCCTTTGGCCTTGTAGGCTTGGCGTTTTTCCTCTTTGTGCTGTTCTATCCTTGGTTTGCGTCACGAAAAAACCATACGTATTTATACTTGGTGTTTTTCTGCATCATGTTGCTCTCTATGTTCCCCGAAGACACCCTTGAGACCCAAGCGGGTGCCACCCTGTTTGCCTTCTTTATGGCTTTGTTGCTGTTTGCCAGGCCTCAAAGAAGTGTGGATGTCAATCAATAAGGTTTTTTTCCTTATCTTTGCAGCATCATGAATGAAAAATGATGCCATCATGAAAAAAGAACGCTTTATTTGCCCTTACACTGTTTACGATCATCTTGAGGAACTCGACCCGAGTGATGCTGAATTATTGCGGTTTGCCCACGATGCGGCTCGTAATGCATACGCACCCTATTCCAAGTTCAATGTGGGCGCTGCCGTGCGTTTGGCCAATGGTGCTGTTGTATTGGGCAACAATATCGAAAATGCTGCCTATCCCAGTGGTCTGTGTGCCGAAAGAGTGGCGATGTTTGCTGCCATGGCACAATATCCGGGTGTGCCTTTCGAGGCCTTGGCGGTGACGGCTTATTCGGCCAGCAAAACCATTGATGAGCCTGTCGCCCCTTGTGGTGCCTGCCGTCAGGTGATGGTGGAGGTGGAGCAGCTGTCGAAGCAGCCGCTGCGCGTGCTCTGCCAAGGCGAGACGGGTCCCGTCTTTGCCTTCGATGGCATCGAGTCGCTGATGCCCTTTATCTTCTTGGATGAGTTCCTTTAATTGTTTTCCGCAGGCGGAGTTAATGGAGTAGTCTCGGCTTGTTTTTGGGCTGCGCCTTGATCCAACTCCAAGCGATGAGTCCGATGGTCACCATTGCACTGACGATGATGAGCCATACGCTTTGCGTGGCGCCAAAGTGGTCGACATCGACATTGATGATACTCTTGTTGTTAAGGTAATAGATTAAAACAGCGCTTCCGTTGTTGAGGAAGTGCATGAGGATGCTCGTCCACAGCGAGCCAGTGATGTAGAACATGTAGCCTAAGAGCATTCCAAGGAACATACGCGTCAGGAAGCCGTAGAACTGGAAGTGGATGAAGGAAAAGATGGCCGCCGAAAGGATGATGGCGATATGAGGGTTCATCTTACGCGTTAGCGCTTGTTGTATCACGCCACGGAAAGTCAGTTCCTCGCCCACGGCAGGTATCAATGCGATGATGATTAGGTTGAGTAGCAAACCTCCGATGGTGTCAACGTTGAGCATGCGCTCGGTAAGGTCTGTTGCGGTTTGTTCCAGAGTCTTCATCATGTCTTCCAACATCTGGAACGCACCTCCTAGTTTCATACCTTCGTTCCATTCGGTCAGCAGGTTGGAGACTGGCAATGAGATGAACATCAAGATGGCACCTATTAATATGAGCCACCAGGGAGGGCTGAGTTTGCGAAGACCTAAATCCCTCATTTGGTGTTCCTTGCGCGTGATGAAATAGTACACGATGGGAGGTACCACAAACATAAAAATGGAACTGATGCCTTGTCCGAGTTTCATGCCCGTGTCACCAGCAAACATAAAGATGGCGGAAGCCGCAACACCTATCAGGCCGCTGATCAATAAAATGACCAAGAAGATAAGGATTCTGATTCCCGTGGATTGTTTCAGATTGTCGTTCATAGTTGGTTTAATTTTGCTGCAAAGATACACTTTTTGTACTTTTGCAGCGTAAAATCCAAGGTCCTGAGCCCTGAGTTCGTCGAAGGGTCGAAGGGCCGATACCAAAAAATGTACAAACTCGCCCACCTCGAATTCGAGCATTATCCCCTGCTCCTCGCGCCTATGGAAGACGTGTCGGACCCGCCGTTCCGTTATGTCTGCAAACTCTTTGGCGCCGACGTGGTGTACTCGGAATTCATCTCCGCCGACGGCCTCATCCGCGACTCGGTGAAAAGCATCAAGAAACTCGATTTTGAGGAGATGGAACGTCCCGTGGGCATTCAAATCTTCGGCAACGCCGTCGATCCTATGGTGGAGGCGGCGCGTTATGCCGAGACAGCCCATCCCGACATCATCGACATCAACTTCGGTTGTCCGGTAAAGAAGGTGGCTTCGAAAGGTGCCGGCTCGGGCATCATGAACGACATCCCTAAGATGGTGGCCATCACTAAAGCTGTGGTGGAGGCGGTAAAGACACCTGTGACGGTCAAAACACGCCTCGGTTACGATGACGCGCACCGCGAAATCGTCGACATCGCCGAACGCCTGCAAGACGTGGGCATCGCCGCCTTGACCATCCACGGCCGTCTGCGCACCACCAAATACAGCGATCCCGCCGACTGGACCCTCATTGGAGCCGTGAAAAACAATCCCCGCATGCACATCCCTATCATCGGTAACGGCGACGTGGTGGATGGACCTTCAGCCAAGCATTTCAAGGACACCTACGGCGTGGATGGACTGATGATTGGCCGCGCTACTTATGGCAATCCATGGATTTTCAGCCAAATAAGACATTATTTGGAAACAGAGGAAGAGTTGCCTTCACCAAATGTGGCAGAACGCGTACGAGTGAGTAAAATTCATCTGCAGCGTTCCATCGAATGGAAGGGTGAGCACATTGCTTTATTGGAAATCCGCAAGCATTGGTCGGCCTATTTCAAAGGTTTACCGAATTTTAAGCCGTTCAAAATGAGGTTGATGGAGACGCTTTCAGTTGAAGAGGTTTTTGGAATTTTTGACGAGATTGCCCATTATTATTTGTCACAAAACCCACAAAACAATCAAAACTTGTAATAATTGAACTGGCAATGTCACCCAACTGGGTTCCATTGCAACGCAACCTACGGTTGCTGGTAAGTCAAAACACGTATTAATAAGTCAAAACTGCATCCTTTAGGATGCTTAGGAAAGGAGCCGGTTGGCGACTTTCCTGTTAAAATAATGGTTTTGTAAGTTTTGAAGGTTTTGTGATTATTCGACAACCCCTTCCTTCAAAACTCCATTCTCAAACAAATTCCTCACCAGTTCCTCGCGACTGATATGATACGTCTTGATGCCCAATGACTTGGCAACTTCAATATTTGCTGCTGTGTCGTCGATGAAAAGTGTTTCTTCGGGCAACAGTCCTTCGTGGTCAAGAATCAGTTCGAAGAAGCGCGGGTCGGGTTTTTCCAGGTGTTCGGCGAAAGAGAAATACGATTTGTTGAACAGTTCGTCAAACTCGTGGTAGCCGAAACGTAGCTGCAAATCTCTAACATACAAATCGTAATGAATTACGTTGGAGTTGCTCATCAAGAAGATCTTGTAGTGTTTCTTCACCTTCTCAATGGCCTCTATGCGTTCGCGGGGGATGTCGAGGAGCATGGCGTTCCAAATGGCATCGAATCTCTGGTCAGTCATTTTCTCCTGACCAAGTAGGGCTTTGGTCTTTTTGCGGAAGGTGGGGGCAGTGTAGATGCCTGTGTCGAATTTGCTCATGATGTCTATAAACTCCTTGGAATGAGCCAATTCAGAAGTGCTGATGCCCATTTTTTCGAGTTCTTTATACACAATGGTTTCATCGATGTCGAGGATGACGCCGCCAAGGTCGAAGATGATATTCTTGATTTTTGCGCTCATTTTTGAGAAAATTTCAGTCTATTTCGGTGCAAAATTGTAAATTTGCAGCGCAAAAAGCAAGAAAAAACACTGAAAAGTGTGAATTTGCTTGGTTTTTTGCGGTCCCATAGCGCAGTTGGTTAGAGCAACTGACTCATAATCAGTAGGTCCTAGGTTCAAGCCCTAGTGGGACCACAACAAAAAAGCCACTTACGAGTGGCTTTTTTTGTTTCTTAGCTCATTTGTGTATAATCCCTCGCCAGTCCGCCCTGCGAGGTCTCCTTGTAAAGCGATGGCAAATCCTTGCCGGTCTCTTTCATTGTCTCCACGACTTTGTCGAACGACACACGATGGTGGCCGTCGGAAAAAGTCGAGTAGATGTTGGAGTCGAGGGCACGGGCAGCGGCGTAGGCATTGCGCTCGATACAAGGAATTTGGACAAGACCGCAAACGGGATCGCAGGTCATGCCCAAGTGGTGCTCAAGCGCCATCTCTGCAGCGTATTCGATTTGGGCTGGACTTCCCCCAAACAACTGGTTGGCAGCAGCGGCAGCCATGGCGCAAGCCACGCCCACCTCGCCTTGACAGCCCACCTCGGCACCCGAGATGGAGGCGTTGGTGCGCACGATGTTGCCTACCAGTCCTGCTGTTACCAAGGCACGGACAATGCGTTGGTCGGTGAACTCGTAACTCTTTGATAAATGGTATAATACAGCAGGCATCACGCCACATGAGCCGCAGGTCGGTGCTGTAACGATGACCCCGCCCGAAGCGTTTTCTTCCGAGACCGCCAAGGCGTAGGAATACACCAAGCCACGGCTTTTTAGAGTGTGCGTGTAGCCCGATGCCTTGATGTGATAAGTGGCGGCTTTGCGGCTCAAGTTGAGTGGTCCGGGGAGGACACCTTCGGCTTGAAGGCCACGCTCAACGGCAGCCTTCATTACTTGCCAAACCTTCAGCATGTAGTCTTCAATCTCCTTTTGGTTTTCGTATTCGTACACATACTCCCAATAGGTGCGCCCAGTGCGCTCGCACCAGTTGAGGATGTCGGTCATCTTCGAGAGTGGATAGACCTCGGGCGACTCATCCAATTTGCCCTCTTCGGCCAGGTTGCCACCGCCTATGCTGAACACCTGCCAGTCGCCGAGAAGGTTTTTCTCTGCGTCGAAAGCCTTGAACAACATGCCGTTAGGGTGAAATGGAAGGATAATATCAGGTTTCCAAACGATTTCGGTGGGCGCCTGAAGGGTGTCGAGGATTGCCTTGTCGGTCATGTGGCCTTTGCCCGTGGCAGCGAGACTGCCATAAAGTGTCACTTCAAACGAGGCTGCATTTGGGAAACGGCTATTGAACAGGGAGGCCGCCTTCTGCGGTCCCATGGTGTGGCTGCTAGATGGGCCTACACCAATCTTGTAAATGTCTTTGATGGTTTTCATGGCGCAAAGTTAGGAAAAAAACTTACCTTTGCAGCCAATAATAAAGAAGAATATGGCAGAAGAAAACAAACCCTTGACCGAACTCGACGAACTTGGTGAATTCGGCCTCATCGACCAACTGACGCAGGACTTCCCCTTGCGCAATGCCTCTTCGCTGAAAGGCGTCGGCGACGATGCCGCTGTCATCAACCACGAAGGGTATCGTACTCTCGTCTCGGTCGACATGCTCATCGAAGGCATCCATTTCGACATGACATATTGCCCTTTGAAGCACCTTGGCTATAAGGCGGCTGTCAGCAATTTCTCCGACATCTATGCCATGAACGGCACACCCACACAGATTGTGGTCGGCTTGGGTGTGTCGAGCCGCTATTCCGCCGAAGCATTGGATGAGTTGTATGCTGGCATTCGTTTGGCTTGTGAGCGTTACCATGTCGACATGGTGGGTGGCGATACCACGAGCAGCAAGACGGGCCTTGTCATCTCCATCACAGTCATCGGCATGGCGAAAGACGAGGACATCGTCTACCGCAGCGGTGCCAAGAAGAATGACCTGCTCTGTGTTTCGGGCGACTTGGGTGGTGCCTACATCGGCCTGCTCATCCTCGAACGCGAGAAAGTGGAGTTCCTCTCCAACCCCAATATGCAACCCCAACTGAAAGGCATGGAGTATGTGCTGGAACGCCAACTGAAGCCCGAAGCTCGAAAGGACGTCGTGGAACAGTTGAAGACCTTGGGCATCAAACCTACCTCGATGATTGACATCTCCGACGGCTTGGCCTCCGAAATCCTGCATCTCTGCAAGGAATCGGGCGTGGGCTGCCAACTCTATGAAAATAAGATCCCGATTGACCCGACCACGGACAAGATGGCTAAGGAGTTCCAGATTGTGCCTTCTGTGGCAGCGCTGAGTGGCGGCGAGGACTATGAGCTGCTCTTCACCATTGACCAGAAAGACTACGAGAAGATTCAAACCATGTCGGCTGACGTGACGGTCATCGGCTATATGACCGACGACAAGGGCGTGGCCGAGATGATCACTCCCGACAACCACGTCATTCCCATCAAAGCCCAAGGCTGGGATCACATGAGAAAGAAACAAGAATAGTTTATTTATCACAAAACCAACAAAACTGTCAAAACAGAAAAAATCCGAAGAAAAGCGTGTGGTGGCACCCAACTGGGTTGCCGCCGGAAAGCGGGCTGGTTGGCCGCTTTCCCCAACTGAGAAATAAGTTTTGTGGGTTTTGCAAGTTTTGTGAGAGAAACACCTATGATAGAATTGCCTGAAATAGTGAAACAAAAGCTCGCCGCGCTGCCCAACAAGCCTGGCGTGTACCGCTATTTCGACAAAAGCGGCACCCTCATCTACGTCGGCAAGGCCAAGAACCTGAAACGTCGTGTCAGCAGTTATTTCAATAAGGAACAATTCGGCAAGACGCGCGTCCTTGTGAGTAAAATTGCCGACCTTGAATACAGCATCGTCGACTCGGAGTCGGAGGCACTTTTGCTTGAGAATACGATGATCAAGCAGTACAAGCCGCGCTACAACATCATGCTCAAGGACGACAAGACCTATCCTTGGATTTGCATCAAGAAGGAGGCCTTCCCGCGTGTGTTCCTCACCCGGCGCAAGGTGAACGACGGCTCGGAGTACTTCGGTCCTTATCCCTCGGTGCGCACGGCGCATATTCTGCTGGACTTGCTCAGTCAAGTCTATAAGGTGCGTTCCTGCCGCACACCATTGACGGAAGCGGGTGTCGAAAAAGGTAAATACAAGGTTTGTCTCGATTATCACATCCACAAATGCAACGGTCCTTGCGAAGGCTTGATCTCCAAAGAGGACTACAACACCATGATTGCCGAGATCCGCGAGGTGATCAAGGGCAACTTGGGTTGGGTGCTTCGAGGACTTAAATCGGCAATGATGGACCATGCCTCACGTATGGAGTTTGAGGAGGCTCAGCTCATCAAGGAGAAATATGACCTTTTGGAAGAATACCGTAGCCGTTCCACGGTGGTCAGCGCGACCATCCATAATGTTGAGGTGTTTTCATTTGTCGACGACGACGAGACTTTCTATGTGAACTATATGAAGGTGAAGGACGGCGCTGTGGTGCAGTCGCATTCCTTCGAGATGAAACGCAAGCTGGAAGAGACCCCTGATGAGTTGCTCCTCTTAGCTGTTACCGACTTGCGTCAGCAGTTTGGTGACCATGCTCCAGAAATCATCGTTCCGATGAAGCTGGACTATGACATCGAGGAAGTGGAGGTGACCGTTCCTCAACGCGGCGACAAGTTAAAGCTCCTCGACCTCTCGCGCCGCAACGCATTCCAATACAAGATTGATCTTGATAAGCAGCGCACACTCGTTGATCCCGAGCGCCATCAGAAACGGGTTTTGAACAGCTTGAAAGAGGCCTTGCAGCTTGACGAGGTGCCTAATGTCATCGAGTGTTTCGACAACTCCAATTTCCAAGGCGACTATGCCGTGGCGGGCATGGTACAGTTCGTGAACGGCAAGCCTAACAAGGCAGGTTACCGGCATTTCAACATCAAGACGGTGGAAGGTCCCGACGACTACGCCTCGATGAAAGAGGTGGTGTGTCGGCGCTATTCTAGGTTGATTGAGGAAAACAAGCCTTTGCCCAACCTCATCATCACCGATGGTGGCAAAGGTCAAATGGAGGTGGTGCGTCAGGTGATACAAGACGAGTTGCATGTCGACATCCCCATTGCCGGCTTGGCTAAGGATGACCGTCACCGTACGAATGAATTGCTTTTTGGTTTCCCGCCTCGTGTGGTGGGCTTGAAGCCCAATTCAGAGGTGTTCCGTCTGCTGGCGCATATCCAGGACGAGGTACACCGTTTCGCCATCACTTTCCATAGGAAGAAGTTCGAGAAGGGATTTATGCACTCCGAGTTGGCCGACATCAAGGGAATAGGGAAGAAGACGGCAGAGAAGTTGCTCCTCGAATTGAAATCGGTAAAAGGCATCAAGGAGGCCTCCATGGAGCGGCTTGCCGAGATTGTTGGCCCTGCCAAGGCGAGGGTGGTTTACGAGCACTTTAAATAAAAAAAGCCAGCATGACGCTGGCTTTTTGTTTCACCTTTCTTCAAGTGTTTACTGCAGCTTGAAGAACACAGGGATTTGGTAGGACACACGCACGGCCTTACCACGCTGCTTGCCGGGTTTCCATTTCGGCATCGACTTGACGACGCGCATGGCTTCTTCGTCGCAGCCACCACCGATGCCACGGAGCAGCTTCACGTTGGAGACGGAACCATCGGGTTCAACAACGAAACCGATGAACACACGGCCTTGGATACCAGTCTCACGGGCAATCTGAGGATACTTGATGTTTTTACCAACATACTCCATCAGTTTTTGCTCGCCGCCAGGGAAGGCAGGCATCTCTTCCACGATTTGGAAGATCTCCTGTTCCACGACTTCTTCTTCCACGACCTCAGGGGCAACATACTCTTCGATGACTTCGTTCTGTTCCACTTCGGCGTTGATGTTGATGTCTTCAGTCTCTACGTTGTCGTCCACAATTTCGAGCTGAGTGGTCTGCTGGGGCTGTTCCACCGGCTGAGGCTTTTGCTCCTCTTGCTTGGTGATTTCCACCATTTCCTCGTCCAATACGACCTCGCGATTGAGCAAGCTTTCGTCAATCTGGCGCTTGTCGTAGCTCTTGTGCTCGAAGGCCAACCATGCGATGAGCAAGCTGATGATCAAACCTATCTGCGTGAACATCACTTTCTTGTTCTCAAGATTAGCCTTAGGTGATTTTTTCTCTTCCATGGTTGTATGTTTTTAAATTCTACTTTCCAATTTGACGATGCGAAAGTAGTAATATTTTGCTTATAAAACGCAAATGAGGCAAATTTTATTTTTTTCTACCGAAAAAAAGATAAAAAACAAGTACGCCGATTCCCGTTCCGATGCTATCGGCAATCAAATCGCGCCAGTCACCTGAACGGTGGAGAAAGGTGATGGTTTCTTGCATGATTTCGGTCAGTCCACCATACGCAATGCTGATGATGACGGTAAGAATGATGGCTTTTCGCCTATAGTGTTGCCCATTGGAAACGAATTGCTTGCGATAGCCCCAGATGCAGGCAAAGGCAAAACCTGCATACATCAAGACATGGGCCACCTTGTCGAGTCCAATTGCTGGCTTGACGTGAGGGAAAAAAGAACCCGGGAGTCCAGTCAGAATCAGGATGACGATTCCACACAGGATTCCCGGGATGCTATTTCTTGTCAGACGTTCCAAGGGATTAACCGATCTTGGCTTCGTAAGCGGCGGCATCGAGGAGGCCGTCGAGTTCGGCGACGTCGTTCACTTTGATCTTGATGATCCAAGCTTCGCCGTAAGGATCGCTGTTGACGAGTTTGGCATTCTCTTCGTCAGCGAGGGCTTCGTTGACTTCGAGGATTTCGCCGGCGACGGGCATGAGCAGCTCGGCGGTGGTCTTCACGGCTTCGATGGCGCCGAATTCTTCTTGGGCGTCAAGGGTCTCGCCGACGATGTCGGGGTCAACATCAACGAAGGTGATGTCGCCAAGTTCGTGTTGTGCGTAATCGGTGATGCCGACGTAGGCTTCTTCGCCTTCGAGGCGGATCCATTCGTCGTCGTTGGTGTACTTCAGATTTGCTGGAATATTCATTTGATGTATGTTTTAAAGTGTTTCTGTTTAGGCTGCGAAATTACATATTTTAGTGGCTCACTTCACATTTTGCTGAAAATTTTATTGTGCCAAGCTAAGTCTGAGGGTGATGCCACCGTATGTGGTGGAGTTCCGGAAGGTGTTGGCCACCTCTGGAATCGCGAGGTCGTACTTGAAGAATGCCTGTGCTGACAATCTTTGGCTGAAGTTGTAGTCGGCTGTGAGGTAGAAGTTGATTTTGTTTTGGCCGGCCGATACCTGGTTGTTGTTTTCGTCGATGCGGCGCAAGATGGTGATGTCCCTCTTGAAGCCGACGTCGAGTTTCAGCACGAGGTCGTTCTTGATGGTCTGCGACTTACCGCTGCCGCCGATGGGTGTGATGTTGAACGACAGGTTCTTGATGCGATAGCCGCCTCCGACGACAATCTCACGACCGTTCACCTCGGTGAGTTGGTTGTTGGCAAAGCTCAAAGTCAATGTCCTACTCTTCTTATACTGCAAGTTGATGGTCATGGAGTTTTGCAAACCCAAGTCGATGCCCAGCAAAGGAGTGAATTGCTCGTTGAGGACAATTTGCGACATGTCGTACTTTGGAATGATGATGTCGGAGTTCTCGAAGGTTTGTATGGTGTTGTCCTCGTCGTAATACACGTTGCTGGCCCATGCGTTGATGGCATAGTTCGACTTGTAGCCGTGGGTGATGTTGACGGTCTTGAAAATCTTGCCAATTGACGGGATGTTGGTCAAACCGTTGTAGGTGAGTGTCCAGTTGGGCAATGGGATGCGCGGGAAGGGATTGAGGCTGATGGTGTTGGCATCTCTTCCGGTGTAGGCAGCAATGAAGGAGTATAGCAACACGTCCATTGAGCTTGAGCCGTAGCCTTTCGGGAAGTAGTCACCTGCGATGCTGTCGAAGGTGTATTCGTTCACTTGATCGATCCACTGCGGGTTGTTGCGTGCGATGCGTTCGGCTATGATTTTTCGGTTCTCCATCAAGTTGTCAAACAGCCGCGACGAGGTGGAGTCGGAGGTGACGAAGGCGGTACCAGCCATGAAATAACTCATGCTGAAGTTGCCGTTGTTGGTCGGAGTGAACACATCGAAGTTGTTGGTCGGCTCGTTGTAGCGGAAGTAGTGTTGCTGGTTCTCAGCGTAACTACGGTTTCCTGTGAAGTCGATCTTGATGCCGGGCAAAGGCTCGGTGTTGACGCGGTAGTTCATGGTTTCCGTCTTGCGGCGTATGTACGGGTCGCTGAGAATCGAGTCGGTGGTGAGCCAACGCATGGCGTCTTCCACGTCGATGCTGTTAAGAACGGCTTTGTCGAAGATGTTGGCGTCGCTTCCAAAGTTGCTGCCCAACACAAATCCTACACCTGGTGCCCATCCCGGTGTACTCATACCAAAGTAATTGGTCTTGGGCATGAAGCCTGGCAGAGACTGTCCTTGGTTAAGAGAATAGGTTCCCGACACTTTCTTGACGAGGGTAAGTATGCGTAACGAGTTGTCGAGGACAAGTTTGCCGTAGTTTGTCTTGGGTGCGGTCTTGGTCGAGTCGGCAGGCTGTCCGCCCTCCTCCTTTCCGTCTTTTTCTTTGTCTTTTGCGTCCTTCTCTTTCTTGTTGTCTTTTCCCTTGCCTTTGTCTTTTTCGCTCTTGCCGTCGCTGCGTCGCTGTGGCGAATTCACTTGCTTCAAGTACGGCACCTTGTTGTATAGCTTGGCAAAGTCGAGGGTGGCATTGCCTTGGATATTGTTTGAGTTGTCGATGGTGTTGCCCAAGCGGTGCTGGATGGATTTGGCAGGTGCCGTCCAGTTGTAAGTGCCTTGGTAGTTGGCGCTTGCTGTGACCCAGTTGAAGATCGGAATCTTGTTGATGGGCAAGGTGTAGCTTGCGTTGAAGTTTTGCGTATAGCGCGACACAGAGCCCAAGTTCTTCAACTCGTTCTTGATGGTGTCCTGCACCTTTTGCCATTTCTCGGGGTCGGCATTGCGGTCGACGAAGCCAGCGGGCTCATAGATGTAGGCCTGGGCTTGTGCCGAGTAATCGAAGGTGAGTGCCTTGGTGAGGTCATAACGCACTTGGTAGTTACGCGTCCAGTCCCATTGCTTTGAGAAGGTGGGGATGATGTTGATGATGCCTCCACTCTTGTTACGCATCTCACGCTCCGAATAGTAACGGTACATCTCCGTATTGAAGGTGAGGGTCTTGGGCGCGTAGTAGAAGTTGATGTCCTTAATGATCTGCAAGGCGGGCTTTGATGCCCATTTGGCCTTGGCGAAAGGCTCCACGGGCTTGGGATTGCCCGCATAGTTGTAGCCCAATCCGCCACGGTAGGTCTTCACCATGTTCGACTTGATGTCGGTGTTTTCTTGGAAGGTCTCACTGTAAGCGAATGAGAGGTTGAAGTTCTCGATGTCGTAGAAGTGTACCTTTGGCATGTTGCCACGGCCGCCGCTCAGGCTTCTGTTGGGATCTCTTGGATTCTCTTTTTCTTTCTTGCCTTTACCTCCTTCATCCTCGTTACGTTTCTTCGTGACGCGCTCTTTTCGCACATTCATGAAGTTGATGTTCTTCTGTCGGGTGTAGTCGTGGATGGTGGAGGTGAATTCGGTCCTCTCTTCTTCGCTGTTCATGGCGGCAAGGGCGTCTTTCAACTTGATGTCGGGGTCGTAGGGGTTATAGAGTGGCGTGACCTTGTTTTGTCCGTAATCGATGTGCATCGGGATCTTGAGGCCCGTGTTTTCGAAGAACTTGCCCAACTCCAGGTCGGTGGAGACATTGAAAGCCGACCGCGCCTCAAAGGTGTTGTTGGTGATACGGCTGTCCAAGGCACCGAAGCCTGCTGAACTATAGGATCCGTTGACGCTCACACGGCCCAAGTCGGCAAGGGTGGCTTCCAGTCGTCCCGTAGCGGCCACGCCACCGTTGCTGTTCAAGTCGGTGAGACGCAGTTCGTTGACCCACACCACGGCGCTCTTGGGTTGGCCATCGTCGGTGTCGGCGAGGTTTTGTCGTTTCGGGTTGCGGATACCTATCATCATGGCTTCCACGTCGCTGATGCTCGGGTTACCTATCACCTTGATGGTGTGATAGTAGTCTTTGTTGTCAACGGTGCCTTTCTTGGTCTTTTCGGAGTAGATGTAGTTGAGGCGTACGTTGCTGTTGGGTTGGTTCATGGCCTCGTTGCGCCGTTGCTTCACCTCAACAAGGTCTTCCAAACGGATGTCCAAGTTGTTGATTTCTGGCCAAATGGCTTCGTCGTTGGTATAAGGTGTTCCCCAAGCTGTCACTTTTAAAGGCACCTCGTATTCGTAGTAGTTCTCGGTGAAGTCGGTACCGATACGCATGAAGACGGTGAGGTCTTGGTCGTCGAGCGGCATGTCTTCATGGGCCGCCTCGGCGTGGACGAACATCTTCAGGTATTTGTATTGCCGCAGGTCGAAGTCGGCGGTCTTGTAGATGGCGCGACCATCGCCGTCGACGAGATTCTGCACGGTCATTTGCAATGACTGCTCGTTGATGCGGGTGGTCTGCGTCATGCCGATGACACGCTCCTGTTGGATGCCAGGCGGGATGACGTATGGCACAGGCTGGCGGCGGCTGTTCTCGTCAACGCTGACGGCCGAGATATCAAAAGTGGTCTCGTTGCTGATATCGTTGGGCTCATATTCGCCAGGGGCTTGGATGCTCTGCGAATAGGTGCGCCATTCGCCTTTTACGAGGTCGAGGGTGGCGAAACGCAGCACGATAGGTTTCTGGAACTCGGTCAAGAACATACGCATGAAGCGGATGCTTGAGTAGTCGTCGATACGGCCAATGACGCGGTCAGGCTGTCTGACGGGGATGCGGAACTGGTACCAGGTCACGCCACTGATTTGTCCGTTGGGCAGTGCCACGCCACCAGATTGGAAGATGTCGGCGATGTGGTTTTGACCGACGACCATCTTGGCGGGGTTGAGGTCGATTTCATATTGGTAGTAGCGCTCCGACTCGCTCAGGGTGTTGTCGCCGTTGATGTCTTCGGCGTTGGGCAAAGTGGAGTTGCTGCTCATATAGCCTTCGGTCTGCTGGTAGTCGGCAGGAGAGTTGCCGTCGGGACCATTAAACTCCTTGTAACGCGCCAAGATGCTTCTGTGGACTTCGTCTTCAGGCGAATCCCAGTCATTGGAGCGGAAGTAATGGTAATTATCGCCCGACGGGTCGTCGAAGGCTTTGGTGTAGGCTGCTGAGCCTTCGCCAAAACGATCCCTAACGATGTTCAAGTAGGTGTTTTCGAAGAAGTTGCGTTCGTCCTCGTCGCGCAAGCCATCGTAACCTACGTCTTGGTATTGGCGGGCTTCCGCCGAGTTGTTGAAGGTCCCAACAATATCCTGTAAGGTGGGCACGCGACCCCAGATAGTGGTATCGACGTTCTCTACCGTCGAAGTGGTAGGCAGACCGTTCTCGTAGAACTTGCGGCCATCGCGGAGGATGTCTTCTGAAACGTCGCCCAAATTGATGTATAGCTTACCGGGGTTGTCTGCAAATTCCTCGTCGGCGAAGGGATCCATGAGCCAGAACTCAATGTATTCGATGTTGGTGGCCTCGAAGTCGGTCGACTCCATCCTACGCATGATACCGCCCCAACGGCTCTTCGGGTCTTTCAGCTTGCCGTCTTCGGTGATACCGGCGGAGTAGGGCGTCGGGTCGACGTCATAGTTATAAGGACCACGTTCTTCGGGATAGTAGGCTAAGTTGAGCACAGAGATGTTGGTCTGCGTGCCGGTCTCAATGTCTTTGTTGGGGAAGAGCTCGGTTTCAAGCACTTGACGGACCGAGTTTTTCGATAGCTCTTCGTTGTCCACGTTGGCTGGACGGTAATTGGAGTTACGGTCGTAGAAGATGGAGTTGTCGATGACGTACCACGATAACTTAGCGCGGTTCTTGCCGTAGTTGAGGCCGGTGTTGGCGGCTGCCTCGGGGAAGAGGTCGTTTTGGTTCTGCGGCGTGCTGGCCATGTACCATAAAGTGGGCAGACGCAGGTCGATGGTCGACTTGGCGCCTTCAAAGTCGTCGATGTAGGAAGTGCCGGGTTCGCTGGCCGACTTGGAAAGGCCAGGGATGAAGCGGGCAAACTCACCGTCAACGTTGATGCGCGATTGAGCCTTTGTACTGATACCAGGCAATGCGTTGATGAAGCTTGTCAGCCAACGCGCCTCGGTGTGGTAGCTGAGGTCGGCGCCATAGATGGTGTTGGCGATGGCTTCCTCGCCATAGTTGATTTTCTGGGTGTAGGATTTTTCGCCCAAGTAGAGTAGGGTGGCTCCCGCATGGAAGTCACGGTTGAACTCGTGTTCGACGCGGGTACCCAAGAAGGTCTTTCGGATGGCGCTGAAGCCCGAGTTCGACTCCAACGAGATGTTGATGGGTGTGCCTGAGTTGAGGATACCTTCGTTGAGGATGGTGACGCGACCCAAAGTGTAGTCGACGGTATAGTCGACATTCTCAACGAGTTGCACACCACCTGCGGTGACGGTCACCGAGCCTTGTGCCACGTTCATGGCGTTGAGGCTGATCTCACTGCCCGACTGCGACGAGTAATAACCCTTCAAGCTGAATTTGTTCTTCTCAGAATACTGCTCAGCCGAGGTTTTCGTCATCGTGTACAGTGAGTCGAAGGCGTATTTGTTGGCCAAGTTAGGTTCGTCGGGGAAGATCTTTTCGTGGATGTGCTTGCCGAAAGGCTCTAGCACAGGGAAGAAGATGCGGCCATTTGATGAGTTGATGGTACCGCCTTGCGTGGCTGCGTTATCCAAGAAGTCAAACACGCCATCGCCACCAGCAATGGGGTTGTTTTGCGTGGTCAAGTTGTCCAAGCCCATCAGGTTCAGCAGAGCGACGCCTTTCACCGAGCCCTCAGTGAAATAGCCGTAAGGCGTGCTGTTGGAGTTACCGTTGTAGAAGATGTTCAGCATGAAGTCCTGCGACCCGATTTGGTAGGCCCTGATGTTGTAGACGTTTTTCATCATCAGGTTCCAGATGGGCATCTTGGTGTTTACTGTGGTGCCTTTCAGCAGTTTGGTCACCAATACCTTGGGTGTGTTGATGCCTTGGTCGGAGAATTCACCGACTTGGTAGACCTCGTCTGAACCCACGATGGTGTATTGGTAGGCCACGGCCAAGGTTTGGTTGGCGTTGAGGCTGACATTCAAGGAGATGAAGCCCAATTTGGAGTTGAGCGAATATTCGGTGTTGCTCAAGCGGCGGGCGTTCTCCACTTTCTCGAAGTCGCGGCCCGAGACCATGTAACCCGATCGGCCGATGCGCATGGGGTCGTTGCTCATGTAGTTGGTCACCGAACTGATGCTGCGGATCTGCGTGGTGTCCATGCGGGTGAGCAGGTTGTTGGCCGCGTTGCGCGGAAACACCTTGCTATTGGTCGGAGTGATTTCCGAGTTGTAGATCCAGTTGTTTTTGCCTTCACCCAAGTCGTTCAGCGCAAGGATGTTACGTGTGTTTTGCGTGGAGGTGTTGGTGTTGGTGATCCATACCTCGATTTTCGTGATGTTGATGCTGGAGGTGATGGTGGGGAGGGTCGACATGGCGGCCTCATATTGGTCGCGGAAGTACTGGCTGAGGAAGAAGTGACGGTTTTCCTCGTATTCCAGGCAGCTGAGCTCAAACTGGTTGGTTTGTGCGCCGCCTTGAACGGTGATGTTTTGCGACTCGCTCTCTTGGTAGGAGACGATGGACGACACGGTGGTCTTGCCGAACTTCAGTTTCGACTTCACACCGAACAGCTGTTGCGTACCTGTGATAAGCGTGCTGTTGAGCGGGAAGCTGACGTTACCGGCTTCCAGCAGTTGGATGATTTCGTCTTCCTTGCCTTGGTATTTCAGGTCGAGCTTGTCTTGGTAGTTGAAAGTCGCCTTGGTGTTCTTGTTAATGTTGAAGTTGATCTTGTCGCCGATCTTGGCAATCACGTTGAGTTGCAAATCGGTGTCGAACACAAAGTCGTTGTGGCGTTTGCGGCGCTCGGTCATCGAGGGGTCGTCGCGGAAGCTGTGCTTGAAGCCGAAGGTGAGGTCGACGGAGCCTTGGGGACGGATGTCGATGGTGTTACTGCCGAAGATGGTCTCAAAGGCCTTGCCGCCAATGTAGAGCGGAGGGATGATGGAACTGCCGTTGGTGGTCGAACGTGCGTTTTGACTGCGGCGTTCCTTCCAGTATTGCTGTATGCCTTTTTTGTTCTGATACTCAAAATATTCGCTTTGCGAAAGGGTGGTGGGGGTGTCGTAGTAGAACTGGCCGATGCGGCGCTTGAAGGTGTATTGTCCGGTCAGCGGGTCATAGATGATTTCGGTGTTGAAGTTGTCGGGGTCGTTGAGGTAGAGAGGCGACTTGTTGTTGAGGTCTTCCAAAGGGTTGCCCGTGTTGACAGGGATGGGGTAGATGACCTTGGTCGTGTCGGGTTCCACCTCATAAGGGTGGAAGAAGATGTCGTATACGCCTGCCGATGCCGTTCGGGCAAAAAACAGCACGAACAGTATCGGAAGTAAAAGGAATATATGTCGTTTCATTGAGTCTTTCAAAATACAGGTTTACAATATTTTAAGTGCTTCTTTGATCAGCGTTTCGACGTTGGCCTCGGGCATTTGTTTCAGCAGTTTGTCGAGTGCTTTGTCGACGGCACCTTTGCTGAAGCCCAATATCGTCAATGCTGATAACGCTTCGGCTTTGATAGTATTGTTTTGAACGGCGAAAATTTCCGTTGGGAAGTCGTTTTTCTTGAGTTTGTCCTTCAAGTCGATGACGATGCGCTGGGCAGTCTTGGCGCCGATGCCTTTCACGGCTTGAATGGTCTTCACGTCGTCGTTGGCGATGGCGTTGCTCAGCTCGTTGACGGTCAGCGAGCTGAGGATGAGTCTGGCCGTGTTGCAGCCCACGCCCGACACGGAGATGAGCAATTCGAAGAGGTCGCGTTCCTTGGCAGAATAGAAGCCGAAGAGGTTGTGGGCATCTTCAAGGATTTGCTCATGTGTGTAGAGCCGCACTTCTTCCTTCTCGCCGATGGCGGTGAAGGTGTTGAGCGTGATGTTGATGAGGTAGCCGATGCCCTGGTTGTCCAAGACGACGTAGGTGGGCGACTTTTCGGCTACTTTGCCAGTGATATAGGCGTACATTTGGGCGCAGTTTGGATTAAACTGCAAAAATACAAAAAATAAGGATTGAGGAAAGAAAATGTACAAAAAAAAGAGGACTTTTCAGCCCTCTTTTTTTGATGAAATGTGAATGAAACTTACTTAGCTTCGTGCTGGCACTGATGGCCTTCTTCGCCTTCGTGTTGGCACTTGTGGCCTTCACCTTCACCTTTGCAGCAGCTCTTTTCACCTTCGCAGCCATTGAGGCGCTCCATGATGAGGTCTTTCTGCTCGTCGACGGTCAGGTTGGCAAAGTTGTCCCACTTGGCCTTCATCTCGGCGCACTTCTTCTCGCATTCAGCCTTGGCTTCTTCGGTCATTTCGGCCATTTCCTTGCAGACTTGCTCGCCTTTGGCTTCCATCTCAGCCTTCTTGGCTTCCATTTCGGCGTCCATGGCGGTGAAAACGTCAGCGGCCTTCTTGTTCAACTCGGCCTTGGCTTCGTCGGTCATCTCGTCCCACTTGGCAAACTCTTCCTTCAGGGCGTGCATGGGGCATTCGTGTTTTTCTTCAACAACTTCGGTCTTCTCTTCCTGAACGGGTTCAGCAGGCTGGACGGGTTCCTTGGGAGTGTTGTTGCAGGCCACCATGAAGAGGCTGGCCAGTCCGAGTGTAAGAACTAATTTCTTCATTTTCAATGAGTTTTAAATGTTGTTTAATGGTTTTTTCTGTTTTTGAGCGTGCAAAAGTACAAAATATTTCAAGAAGTTATTGAAAAAATGAAAAATTTGTAAAAATACTTGATAATAATTCTTTTGATTTTGTTTTGCTTATTTGAATAGGAATGCCTAATTTTGCGGCCAAATTTTAACGAGTTACTAAACACAAAATTCAACTAAAAATAATAGAAATGGCAGAAAAGAAATTTTTGACATGCGATGGTAACCAGGCTGCTGCCCACGTTGCCTACATGTTCAGTGAAGTGGCCGCCATTTATCCTATCACTCCGTCGTCGCCGATGGCCGAGTATATCGATGAATGGGCCGCTAAAGGTCAGAAGAACATCTTTGGCGAGACCGTCAAAGTGG
>JAEEGJ010010038.1_pt1 | contig 24921 bp, 19 predicted proteins | sample 8958761 | NCBI WGS metagenome assembly JAEEGJ01 (sample SAMN16246546, study PRJNA631951) | gut metagenome | biome: gut microbiome; feature: rumen; material: RS-attached | host: Bos | place: Iran: Karaj | collected 2018-10 | reverse complement strand
GCAGTAATCACAGGTCATAAAAAATGGGATAATGATTTAAAAACGTGGAAAACTCCTAATGAAGAAGAAATGATGATTTCGGGAGCATTTTCTCATTATGAACCGATTATTAATAATCCAAAGGGTAAAATTGATTATATTATTTATACATATGGAAATAGAGTAGAGGATGTTTCTAAAAATCCTTTTACAGTAAAAGAGTCTAAAATACATTGTGATAGAATTTTAAATTATCTAAAGGATAAAGAAGGTAATTATAAACTATTAATGTATTATATGGATAAAGATGCTCCTATAGTAGAAGATGCTAAAAAAGTAGCATCATTTATAGATCTATTAAATGCTGATGGTAATACTAATTCGGTAACATTACTTAGTTTATCTAAAGCTAGTGATATGGCCATTTATGTACCTAAATTTATTAAAAAGGAAGATAGTCTAAATAAACTTAATGTAATTAATGTAGCGGCTCCTTATGAAGGAACTATTATGGCTTCACCAAGAATATTTTATCCTATGATAAAAAAATTATTTTGGAATAATGAAACTATATATAAAATATTTAAAAATGTGTATGAAAGTATTAGTAGTAATTCTCATATGGATTATGATATAGCAATAAAAGATGGTATTTGTTTACAAAGTTATAATACATTTAGTAACGAGTTTTATAAAGAATTTGACTTTAATAAAATTCTTTATAATAAAGAATTACTTGAATTAATAAGAGAAATGACTAATAGTCCCTATAAATATTACGATTCATCTTTTATTAGAGATATCTTTAGTAAAGAAAATATGGATGCTTTATCAAGCGCTAAATCATTTACTAATATTACAACAGGTATTGATAAAGATACTTTAGGAAATCAAATAAAAGCATTTAATTTAGTAGGTATAGCATTATGTTTATTAAATAAATTATTCTTAGAAGGAAAAGGTGATGGTCTTGTTAAAACATCATCTGAAAAACTAATAGAAGATTATTTAGATATAGAAAGTATACATATACCTTCTATGCATCATGATATAGCTAGTACTAAAGAATTTGATAATGTTCTTAAAATTACACATGATGTTATAACAAGAAGATAAATATTTTGATTATTATGTTATAATACATACGGAAGTGATAATATGTCTATTAAAGAAATGGAAGATTATGCAAGTAAGTATGATATTCCTATAATGGAAAAAGAAGGAATAGAGTTTCTTACTAAATATATAAAAGATAATAATATAAAAAGTATTTTAGAAATTGGTACTGCAATAGGATATTCTGCTATTAGAATGTGTAATATTAGTAGTGATATAACTGTTACTACTATTGAAAGAGATGAAGAAAGATATAATATTGCTGTGGAAAACGTTAAATCTAATAATTTAGAAGATAGAATTACTTTAATACTAGGAGATGCTTTAGAAGTAGATGTTACTGGTAAATATGATTTAATCTTTATAGATGCTGCAAAAGCTCAGTCTATAAAGTTCTTTACTAAATATAGTCCATTATTAAAAGAAGATGGTACTATTATTACTGATAATATTAATTTTCATGGATTAACTTTTAGTAAAGATCCAGCTCCTACTAGAAATTTAAGACAACTTACAAGAAAGATAAATGATTATCTAAAATGGCTTGAAGATAATAAAGAGTTTACATCTAAATATGTAAATATTGGTGATGGAGTAATGATTAGTAAAAGAGTGTAAAAGCTCTTTTTATTTGCTTTTTACAATATAAGTGATATAATACTAACACTTCAAAAAGAAGTTGAAACTTATTAAAAAATATTATATTATTGAATATATCAATATAGAAAGGAAGGTGTTTTATGAAACTAATTATTATGCCTAAAAGTATTAACATGCTTAATAACTTACTTGATAAAATAGATGGTGTTATAGTCGGATATAAAGGACTATGTATGAATATGCCTAAAGATTATTCTAAAGAAGAAATAGAAGATATTATTAAGATATGTAAAGATAATAATAAAGAAGTATTTATTTCTTTAAATAAGAATATGTTTAATAAAGATATAGATACTTTAAAAGAAGTAATGATATCTTTAGATAATATGGGTGTAAATGGTATTTTATACTATGATATAGCACTAGTTAATATAAAAGAAGAATTAGGATTAAAAGTAGATTTAGTATGGAATCAAGAACATTTAACTACTAATTATTTAACAATGAATTTTTGGTATGAATATGGTGCTAAATATACATTAATATCTAATGAAATAACTTTAGATGAAATAAAAGATATTAAGAAAAATGCTAAATGTAAATTAATGTTTTATGCTTTTGGATACCTTCCTATGTTTGTATCTAGAAGAAACTTAGTTAAAAACTATTTAGAAACATTTAATATAGATGATAATAGTAAAATAAATTACCTTTCTAAAGAAGGAAAAGAGTATCAAATAATAGATACTGAAGATGGTACTATTGCTTACTCTGATAGAGTACTTAATGCTATAAAAGAATCTATAGAAATAGATGCTGATTATACTATTTTAAATAGTTTTAGTATAGATGAAGATATATTTAATAAGGTAGTAGATCTATTTAGTAAAGTAAGTACTGATAATGCGTTAGAATATAAAGAAGAAATAGATAAAATGCTTCCTACATATTTAGGATTCCTATATAATGAAACAATCTATAAGGTGAAGAAAAATGACTAAGAAAGTAGAACTTTTAGCTCCAGCAGGAGACTTAGAAAGACTTAAAGTTGCTCTTCTTTATGGAGCAGATGCAGTATATATAGGAGGACCTAGATTAGGACTAAGAGCTAACGCAATTAACTTTACTATAGAAGAAATAAAAGAAGGATGCAGTTTTGCACATAAACTTGGTAAAAGAGTACATGTAGCAGTAAATATAGCCCTTCATAATAAAGAAATAGATGGAATGGTTAAGTACTTAAAAGATTTAGAAGAAGCAGGAGTAGATGCTATTATAGTTAGTGATCCAGCTATTATGAAAGTAGCAAAAGATAATACTAATATAGAAATACATGTTTCTACTCAGGCATCTACTTTAAATATAGAAGCTGTTAAATTTTGGAAGAAATTTGGAGCTACTAGAGTAGTACTTGGTAGAGAAACTTCTAAAGAAGATATAAAAGAAATAATAGATAATGTTGATATAGAAATAGAATCCTTTATACATGGTGCTATGTGTTCTTCATATAGTGGTAGATGTGTACTTTCTAACTTCTTTACAGGAAGAGATGCTAATCGTGGTGGATGTGCTCAAATTTGTAGATGGGATTTTGATTTACTTGATGAAAATAAAAATATTCTAGAAGGGGATAAACCATTTACTTTCTGTACTAAGGATTTATCTCAGTTAGAATATATTCCAGATATGATAGATTTAGGTATATCTTCCTTTAAAATAGAAGGAAGAATGCGTTCTATATATTATATTGCTACAGTAGTAGGAGTATATAGAAAAGCTATTGATAATTATTTAAGTGGTAATTATAAGTATGATAAAGATAGTGAAAAAGTACTTAGAGCAGTAGCAAATAGAGATAGTATTAGTCAGTTCTTAAATGGTAACTTTGGTAAAGAATCTCAGTACTATAACGGAAGAGAAGAAATATCAAATCAAGACTTTTTAGGATTAGTACTAGATTATGATAAAGATAGTAAGATGGCTACTATAATGCAAAGGAACTACTTTAAAAAAGGTGATGTAGTAGAATTCTTTGGACCAAATGATAAGTGTTTTACTTATACAGTTAATGATATTTATGACGAAGAAGGAAATATTATTGATATAGTAAGACATCCAAAACAGGTAGTAAAATTACCAGTTGAGGAAGAGTTAAATACTTGTGATATGATGAGAATTAAAAAATATTGACAAACTAGTTAAATTATTGTAATATTTTGTATGTTTAAGAAAAACTTAAGAAAAGGTGATATAAATGTTAAACGAAGAAGAAAAAATAAAAATAACTGAAAATGGTTTAGCAGAATTAAAAGCTGAATATGAAGAATTAACAACAGTAAAAAGACCAGAAAACGTTCAAGCTATTAAAGAAGCAAGAGCACTAGGAGATTTATCAGAAAATGCTGAATATGATGCTGCAAGAAATGAACAAGCTGTTATTGAAGCAAGAATTACTGAACTAGAAAAAATCTTTGAAAGAGTAGAAGTTATTCGTGAAGATGAAGTTTCTACTGATTGTGTATCAATTGGAACAAATGTAAAATTAGAATTTGTTGATGATGGAGAAACTGAAGTTTATAGTATTGTTGGTACTACTGAAGCTGACCCATTTGAAAATAAAATATCTAATGAATCACCAATTGCTAAAGCTATTTTAGGTAAAAAAGCTGGAGATGTTGTAACAGTTAATACTGACTCAGCAAATTACGATGTAAAAGTACTAGAAATAATGGCACAATAATGTGCTTTTTTTCTTTTTAAACCTTGTAATAATAAGGATTTTAGTATATACTATAAATGTTTTGAAGGAGAATGAATATGGCAAAGAAACAAGAAAAGAAAAATGTAGAAGAAATTATTGTTACTATAGATGGTAAAGAGTGGCAAGATGCTTTAGATAAAGCTTTTGAAAAAGCAAATAAAAAAGCTAAAATTGATGGATTCAGACCAGGTAAAGCTCCAAAAGAAGTATTCTTAAAGAAATATGGTGTTGAAGCATTATTTATGGATGCAGGAGATATCGTTTTAGAATCAGCATATCAAAAAGCCTTTGAAGGAAAAGAAAAATTAGACTTAGTTGCTCAACCAGAAGTTGGTTTAAAATCAGTTGATGAAAAACACATTGAATTTGTATTTACATTAACTACTAGACCAGAAATTAAATTAGGTGATTATAAGAACCTAAAAGTTAAAAAAGAAGCTGTTAAGGTAACTGAAAAAGAAATTACTGAAACAATTGATCAAATGAGAGCTAAATACGCTGAAAGCGTTATTAAAGAAGATGGAGCTAAAGTTGAAAACGGTGATGTAGCTGTAATCGACTTTGAAGGATTCAAAGATGGAGTTGCTTTCCCAGGTGGAAAAGGTGAAAACTATGATTTAACAATCGGTAGTAACACTTTTATTCCAGGATTTGAAGAACAATTAATTGGTATGAAAGTTGGAGAAACTAAAGATGTTAATGTAACATTCCCAGAAGACTATCATGCTGAAGAATTAAAAGGTGCTCCAGTAGTATTTAAAGTTAAAGTTAATGAAATAAAAACAGTTGTTATTCCAGAAGTAGACAAAGAATTCTTTGCAGATCTTGGAATGGATGATATTGAAACTTTAGATGACTTAAAGAAAAATGTTAAAGAAACAATTAAATTAAGAAAAGAAGCAGATGCTGATAATAAATACATTGACGATTTATTAGCTGCAGCAGCAAAAGAAGCTGAAGTAGATGTACCAGAAGTTATGATTCATGATGAAGCTCATAGAATGGTACATGAATATGAAGATAGATTAAAAATGCAAGGAATTACACTTGATCAATTCTTTAAAATTACTCATTCAAGTGAAGCAGAACTTATGGAAAAAATGCATGACGATGCTAAAGCAAGAGTAACTTATAGATTAATTCTAGAAGAAATCGTTAAAGTAGAAAAACTAGAAGTATCTGAAAAAGAAGCTGAAAAAGAAGCTGAAGAACTTGCTAAAAAATACCAAATGAAGAAAGATGAATTCGTTAAAGCATTTGGTGGACTTGATATGATTAAATATGATTTATCAATGAGAAAAGCTATAGATGTATTAAAGGGTGAGTAATCACTCTTTTTTTTATATTCTAATTATGTTATTATTAAAATAGGTGAAGTATATGAAAAATAGAAATGGTTTTACTTTGATAGAGTTATTAGCAGTAATCTTAGTACTTGGTATTATTGCACTTATTGCAATACCACAAGTAAATAAAGTAATAAATGAATCAAAGGTAGGTGCCAATGTTGCAACTGCTAATACATATTATAAAGAGGCACAAAGTGTTTGTCAGATAAACTTATTAAATGAAAAGGAACATGAAGGTATATTTAATTTATCTGAATATCAAGACAATATTGAAGGTAATAAAAATGTTACTGGATATGTAAGAGTCAATAATAGCTGTTCCATAGAACTTGTTATGGTAGCTGATAATACTTCGGATTATTGTTATGTTAAATCCTATAATGATGATACAGTAAGATACTATAAAAAGTCAGAAGGCGGAGCATGTGATGTAGATGGTAAAGAAGAAACAGGACTTTCTTGTTTTGAATACACAGAAAATAGTGGAGAAATAACTATTACTGGTTATAAGTGTGGTGGACAAATAACATCTATGTCTAGTACATCAAGAGAGGCTTTAATGGAGCAAGGTATACAAATTCTTTCTCATACAGCTGGAGAAGCTATGGATGTAGTTATTCCTGCATCTATTGGTGGTAAACCAGTTGTAAAAATAGGAGATAGTGCCTTTTCTGTTATTAATAGTGTTGATCCTGAAACATATGAAATAGGTATTGATTTAAATAAAAAAGTTATTATCAATTCGGTAGTTATTCCATCCTCAGTAAGAGAAATCGGAAACTTTGCATTTGCTACTAATAATATTACAAGCTTAACATTATCAGAAGGATTACTTAGTGTTGGTTTAGCAGCATTTATGGGTAATAAAAGTTTAAATACTTTATATTTACCAAATAGTGTTATATCTATAGGGGATTATTGTTTTGCAGCATCTAACTTATCTTCTATTGCAATAGGAAATAATCTTTCAAAAATATCAACGGGTGCTTTTGGATATAATAAAATTAAAAGTGTTAATATTCCAGATAGTGTAACTAAAATAAGTGATCAAGCATTTGCAAAAAATCAGCTTACAACCATAGATTTAAACAATGTTGAAAAAATTGGTAATCAAGCATTCCGTAGTAATAATCTTTCATCTATAAACTTAAATAAAGTTCAAGAAATAGGTGATGGCGCATTTCATTTAAATAATTTAACAAGAGTTGTAATTCCATCAACAGTAACTAAAATTGCACGAGGTGCCTTTGGAATTGTTGTAAATGATGAAGAATTAGGTAATGCTGAATTAAAAACAGTTGTTAATAATACAGGGAAGTCATTTGACTGGGGGGAAATCTTATTTTGGAATTCTAGTGAAAAGTTTGAAACTGGAGTTGCAAGTTATTATTCATTAAGTGTAGATATAATAAAGGAGTAATATGAAAAAGTATAGTGTTGTATTTGGAATTATATTAGTTGTATTATTTATATATATAATTGGTCTTATTAGTTATAACAATAAATATAGTGATAAGACTATCAAAAAAGAATTAGGTGCAAAACTATCAGAAATAGGTAAAACATATTATGAAGAATTTTATTATGATAAAGCTTTAGAAGGAGATCCTACTAAACTTATAAATATTGATAATGGTATTAAAATAGATCTTAGTAGTTTATCTTCTTATGAATTCTTAGACAATTTTTTTAAAGAAGATATTGTTAATAAAAGAACTAATGAGAAATGTGACTATGATTCTACTTTAGTTATTATTTATCCGGATAGTCCTTATAAAAAGAGTGATTATCATATTGAAACAGTTATAAACTGTGGTATAGAAAATTAGATTTATATCTAATTTTTTTTATGATATAATTATATAGTTAGTTTTATAACAAATAGAAAGGACTAATTATGTTTAAGTTATTTAAAAATTTTACATTAAAGGAAAAATTAGTTATTTTAGCCTGCTTAATACTTGTTGGTGCTAATGTAGGTTTAGAACTAAGAATCCCTGACTATATGTCAAAGATAACTCAGCTTGTACAAACTGATGGTAGTAAAATGAGTGAAATACTTACTCAAGGAGCATATATGGTTATATGTGCTTTTGGTAGTTTAGTAGCTTCTATTATTGTAGGTTATCTTGCTGCTAGATTATCTTCATCTTTTTCATTAAGCATTAGAGAGAAAGTCTTTAATAAAGTACAAAGTTTTGGTACTGAAGAAATAAAGAAATTCTCTACTAGTAGTTTAATTACACGTACAACTAATGATATTACACAAATAGAAATGTTTATTGCAATGGGACTTCAAATGACATTTAGAGCTCCTATTATGGCAATATGGGCTATCTCAAAAATTATTAATAGAAGTTTACAGTGGAGTATGCTTACAGCAGGATGCGTAGTACTTTTACTTGCTACTGTTATATCTTTAATGATTATTGTAGTACCTAAGTTTAAAGTAGTACAAAAATTAATTGATAAGATTAATGGACTTACTAGAGAAAACTTAACTGGTATTAGAGTAATAAGAGCATTTAATGCTGAAAAGTTCCAAGGTAAGAGATTTGAAAAAGCTAATAAAGAATTAACTGATACTCAGTTATTTATTCAAAGAAGACTTGCTATATTAAGTCCAGTTATGAACTTAGTAATGCATGGTTTAACATTTGGTATTTATATAATAGGTGCATACTTAATATCAAATTCACTTATATCAGAAAAGATTACTGTTTTTTCTAATATGGTAGTATTCTCAAGTTATGGTATGCAAGTTATTATGTCATTCTTAATGCTTGCCTTTATCTTTATGATATGGCCTCGTGCTAGTATTTCAGCTAATCGTATTAATGAAGTATTAGACGAAGAAGTTACTATTAAATCTGGAGAATTTGATGGTACTACAAGTGAAGTAGGTACTGTTGAATTTAAGAATGTTTCATTTAAATATCCAGATGCTGATGAATATGTTATTAAAGATGTATCATTTAAAGCTGAAAGAGGAGAAACAGTTGCTTTTATAGGTTCTACTGGATCTGGTAAATCAACTCTTATTAACTTAGTTCCTAGATTTTATGATGCTACAGATGGAGAAGTATTTGTAGATGGAGTAAATGTTAAAGATTATAAGATTAAAGCTTTAAATAATAAATTAGGTTATATATCACAAAAAGCTTTTATGTTTACAGGATCTGTTAAAGAAAATGTAGCATATGGTGATAATGGTAAAGGACAAATTAGCCTTGATAAAGTAAAAGAAGCTATTGAAGTAGCACAAGGTAAAGATTTCGTTGAAAAGATGGATAAAACTTATGATGCTCATATAGCTAGAGGTGGTACTAATGTATCAGGTGGTCAAAAACAAAGATTATCTATTGCCAGAGCTATAGCAAGAGAACCTGAAATCTATATTTTTGATGATACATTCTCTGCACTTGACTATAAGACTGATTTAACTTTAAGAAAAGAGTTAAAGAAATATACTAAAGATGCAACTAGTTTAATAGTTGCACAAAGAATTGGTACTATAATGAATGCTGATAAAATAATTGTACTTGATAATGGAAAATGTGTTGGAATGGGAACTCATAAAGAACTACTTAAAACTTGTGATGTTTATAAAGAAATTGCTTTATCACAACTTAGTAAGGAGGAACTAGAAAATGCCTAGACCTGGACAAAATATTGAAAAACCAAAAAACTTTTTCCAATCAATAAAAAGATTATTCCATAATCTAAGAGAATATAGAATAATCTTAACAATTATTTTAGTACTTTCATTCTTAAGTGCAGTATTTTCTATAGTAGCACCTAATCTTTTATCTAAAATAACAGATGAAATAACAGATGGTATTAAACCTAATACCGAAGTACTTCAAGAGCTTGGTACAAAAATCTATACTAACTTATCAAGTGTAGATCAAACTAAAATACTAGAAATACTTTCTAGTGATAAGATAAGTATTGAAGATAAAATAGCATTTGATGCTTTTATAAAACGTAATAATTATGAAACTGAGTTATTTTCACTTCCTGAAAGTATTCTATCTTTATTAATTGATGATATTAACTATAAAGGAAATGTTATTACTTATAAAGAACAAATGAAGTTTATAGAACTTATGAGTACTATGGGAGATTCATTAGAAAACTTAGATAAACTTCCAGAAAGTATTTATACTTTAGTTGAACCAAAGATTAATATTTCAAAGATTAAACATTTTGCTATTATACTTGCAATTTTATATATATTAAGTTCAATCTTTAATTATATTCAAGGATTTGGTATGGCTACTGTATCAAATATTTTTGCTAAGAAACTTAGAACTAATATATCTCATAAAATAAATAAGTTACCTTTAAAATATTTTGATACTTTTGAAACAGGAGATATTCTTTCTAGAATTACAAATGATGTTGATTTAATAAGTCAAAACTTAAATCAAAGTTTAGCTACTCTTGTTTCTAGTGCAACTTTATTCTTAGGTGCATTATTTATGATGTTCTATACAAATGCTTTAATGGCTATTACAGCAGTAGGAGCAAGTGTAATAGGATTTGTATTTATGTTTATAATTCTTTCTAAGAGTCAAAAATACTTTATAAGAAAACAAAAAGAACTTGGTGATTTAAATGGATATATTGAAGAAATGTATTCTGGTCATACAGTTGTAAGAGCTTATAATGGAGAAGAAGATGCTAAGGAAGAGTTTTCTAAATTAAATAAGAAATTATATAAGAGCAATTTAATGAGTCAGTTCTTATCTGGACTTATGCCTCCATTTATGGGATTCATTGGTAATTTTGGATATGTTTGTGTTTGTGTAGTAGGAGCTCTTCTTGTTATGAATAATCAAATTACATTTGGTGTAATAGTAGCATTCATGATTTATGTAAGATTATTTACTAATCCACTTTCACAAATAGCTCAGGCTATGACATCTATGCAATCTACTGCAGCAGCTGCTGAAAGAGTATTTGAGTTTGTAGATGAAAAAGAAATGACTTTAGAAGATAGTTTAACTAAGACTTTAGATAAAAAAGAAGTTAAAGGTGAAATAGTATTTGATCATGTTCGTTTTGGATATGATAGTAATAGAGATATAATTCATGACTTTAGTGCTTCAGTAAAACCTGGTCAAAAGATTGCTATTGTAGGTCCTACAGGAGCAGGAAAAACAACTATGGTTAATTTACTTATGAAGTTCTACGAAATTAACTCTGGAGATATTACAATTGATGGAGTATCTATTCATGATTTAACAAGAGAAAATATTCATGATTTATTCTGTATGGTTCTTCAGGATACTTGGCTATTTAATGGTACTATCCGTGATAATATCAAGTTTAATGAAGAAAGAATTACTGATGAAGAAATAATGTCTGCTTGTAAAACAGTTGGAGTATCACATTTTATTAAAACACTTAGTGGTGGACTTGATGCTGAAATAGGAGATTCTGATAGTATTTCAGGAGGTCAAAAACAATTATTTACTATTGCTCGTGGTATGCTTAAAAATTCTCCATTCTTAATACTAGATGAGGCTACAAGTAATGTTGATACAAGAACTGAAGAGTTAGTACAAAAAGCTATGGATAAATTAACAGTAGGGAAAACATCATTTATCATTGCACATAGATTATCAACTATTAAAAATGCCGATTTAATACTTGTAATGGATAATGGTGATATAGTTGAAAAAGGAACTCATGAAGAACTTTTAAAGAAGAATGGTTTCTATGCTAAACTATATAATTCCCAATTTGAAAAAACAGAAATATAAGATGTAAATCTTATATTTTTTTGTTATAATTATACTAGGTGATAACATGATAAACGTAAAAGATCAGTTAAAAATAGGATCAATTATTAATTTTATAGTATCAGGAGCACATATCTTAAAATTTGCAAATATGTCTTCAGTATACTCATTACTATGTATAGTACTTACTTCTTTAGCAGGTATTTATTTATATATGTTATCTGAAAAAGAAGAATATGAAATAAAGAAAATGAACTGGATTATTATTATATTTTCCATATTATTAATTCCATTTAATTTAATATCAACAATTGTATATTTCTTAGCATATGATAAAACAAATACAATGAAAAATTTTGAAAATGCTCCTCCTAAAGAAGATGAAGTATCATCTGATAGTAAAAGACTAGATTTTATACTTAAACTAGGTGCAGGAATGGTAGTACTTTCAGGAATTATATTTGCTACTTCTAACTGGAATAGTATTTCTGCAACTTTTAAAACTGTTTTGGTATTTCTTTTAGGATTATTATTTTTAGGATTATATTATGTATCTAAAAAATATATTAAAGTAGAATCATCTACTAGATTATATTATTTGCTTTCAATGATATTTATTTGGTTAGGAGTATTTACTATTAAGTTTATTTCTCCTTATAGTGAAATTTTTACCTTTGAAAAGAAATATATCTTTTATGGTATTACTTCTTTTATAGCATCTATAATGTTTCTACTTTCATATAAGTTATTTAAAAGCGAACTACTTAGAATACTTACTACAATGGCTATAATATTAGGAGCTTCATTTATAGGTATTTATTTTAAAGCAGGTAAAGAATTTATAGTACTTCTAGTATTCTTAGTACTAATAATAGAATACTTATTTAATAAGAAAAATGAACTTCTTATTAACTTTATTGTACCAGTAACACTTGTCCTAGGTTTTATAAATCCATGGATTTGTGCAGGTGGTAATCAGTTTATAATTATTATTAATTTAACATTACTATTTTATTTAATTTACTTAATTAAAGATAAAAGATTTGGATATTTAACAAGCATTATTATTCCAATTAACTTATCATTTACAGTACTTACTATTGATATAAATAGTATTTATAAAGATGGTAGTTATATGCTTGCAATGACTACTTTAGGAGTAGGAGCGCTTTTATTATTTATTTTTATAAAGAGTTTAGATAAAGACTTATTTACATATATAAGCTCACATTTATCAGTACTTCTTCTTACTATTGGGGGAGTATGGTCACTTGTATTTGAAAATACTCTTGTATGTATCTACTGCACTATTATTCCTATAATAGTAGGTATAGTAGGATTAATTAAAAATAAAGATGATAAACTACTTTATCCACTATCATTTTTACTATTTATTCCAGTAGGGAATATTTTATATAAAGTCGGACTATCATATGAAATATCAGTTATTATAGTTTCACTTCTATATTTAGGAATAAACTATTTTAAAGATTTTAAATTAATTAGATATACAAATATAGCTTTAATAGTATATGCACTATTTGTAAATGCATTAGGTACTATTAGTGTAATTAACTATTCAGTACTAGCGCTTTGTTTAGTAGTAAACTATTTTGAACTATCTAAAGAAAAGAAAGAATTTAAAAATTTAATGTTTATCTTTACAGAACTTGCTATATTTACATGTCTATCTTTATTTGCACCAGATGCAAAAGAAGTGCTATATTCATCATTATTCTTTATAATGGCTAATGTTGCTACAATTATAATCTTTATAGCACTAGGATACTTTTATAGAAAAAATAAGTTTAATTTAATTATTACTTTAATAGCAGTGCTTCTTCCAATACTTAGAATATTTGATTATGTAGATATAAGCCGTACTTTAAATGTTATTATTATAAGTTTATATGCATTTTCTGCAATCTATATAATTTCTAAATATCTTATTGAAGAAGAAAAAACTAGAAAAGAATTTGCTCTTCTAGCTGTAATATTTGTATTATTAAGATGTTTATTATATTTAGATACTGCAATATGTTTCTATTTAATAATAGTATCTTTAGTACTAATATATATAGGACTTAAAGATAAAAATTATAGTAGTCTTACTATAACAGGTATTGTAACTATTATAATATCAACATTATTTGAATTAAGAGAGTACTTAGAATATATACCTTTCTGGATATACCTTTTAGTTGTAGGATTATCTTTAATAGGTATAGTAACGTATTTACAATTTAAAAGAAAGTAAAAAAACTTTTTTTTTTTTATGTTTAAAAAAAGGATATGAGAAAGTTTTGCCGTACCATATAAATAAGGAGGTGATAAACATGAAGAAATTAATACTTATTGTACTTCTTATATTTGGTAGTGCTTTAAGAGTATATGCTAAATCATATTATAGTGAGTATGGTGACTATAGTGATTATAGTGAAACTTATGTGGAAAACTCTGATGAAGTATTTACTGAATCAAAAAAAGTATATAGGGTAATATCTATTAATAAAGAGTTAATACCATATGATGACTATAGTAAAGAGCTTACCGATGAAGATGTAGAAGTTATATATGGTGACTATGTATATGATATAGAAGATTTAGATCCATCTAAAAGATATGAAGTAATAACTACTTATACTTATAATAAGTTAAAAGATTATAAGTATATCATATTCCATAATGGAGGTACTACTACAGGTATAAAATCAATTGATTTATATGATGAAAGAGATAATCATTTAATAAGATCATTTGGGCCGTTTGATTTACTGCCAAATGATTATTATATAAATACTTTATTTGCAGATGAAGTTATTCCAGTAAGTGAGTTATCAGTACATTTAAATGTATCATCTATTGACCCTTATAATATAGAAATATATTTAGATGAAGATGGTGATCCTTTTAAAGGAATGGAGAAAATAGGTACTTTTTCAGTTATTAATAGATTTTATCCAGTATACGATTCTTTTGAAAATAATGATATTCTTTTTAATGATGAAGAATTAACTGGCACTATAGAAGAAGTAGAAGCAGGAAGAATCTTATCAGAAGATAATGCATATCGTAACTATGAAATAATTAGTTATAATGAAGAAGAAAATCTTATTCCTTTAGATATTTATTCTGATAAAGTAGAAGATAACCAAGTGTTAGATACTAATGACTCTAAAGAACTTTATAGATATAAGAAAAGAGATAAAGTAGAAATAAAAGATAATATAGTTATAGATAATTATGATTTTAAATTAGAAGATGCTATTACATATTCAAGTATTCCTTTAGAAGACATTAAAGTAGTAAGTAATATTGATATAACTAAAAATGGAACATATAATATAACTTATCTATTACCTTTTAAAGAGGTAAATGATACTATTACTGTGGATATTAAAGAAAACTATATTAACTTAATAAAAGCTGAAGATGAAATAATAAGAACTTTAGAAAATAAAGTAGAAGAATCAGTATATAAAGTAGAAAAGAAAAACCAAGAAATAAAAGAAGTAATAAGTACATATGAAAGTGAAGCTGATGAACTTTCTAAAGAAGTAGAATCTTATCAAAAAATAGTAACTGAGAAAGAAGATGTAGATACTTCTATAAAAGAAAAAAAGAATTTAAAAAGAACTATTGGTATTATAGGATTAATAATCCTTTTACTTTCATTTATATCTTTATGTATATTTTTTAAGAAGGATTTTAATGGTGAAGAATAATTTATCTTTTGAATGTATAAAAGGAGTATTATTCTTTAGAATAAAGAGTATTTCTTTTAAGAAAATGTACTTTATTTATAATATGATAAAAGATCTTGGTATAAGAAATATAGTTATAAATTTTTCTAAATATAGTATTAAAAATATTATTATAGTAAGAATATGTTATCTACTTGTTAAGAAAAATGATGGACTTTTAGTAGTATGCGGAAGTATTAAAAGAAAAAGTAGAGATATAATAGTTACAGAAAATGAAATAGAAGCCTTAAGAAAATTCGCCTAAAAATTAATTTTGTATTTTTAATATTTATTTGTTATAATATATTTATAGGATAGGTGATTATAATGAATAATAAAAATAATAATGTTACTCCAGTAGAAACTCCAGTTACTCCAGAAGCTCCAGAAGCACCAGCTCCAGTAGCTGAACAAGCTCCAGTTTCTGCACCAGTAGAAACTCCAGCTCCAGCACCAGTTGCTGAACCTGCTCCAGTTGCTGAACCAGCTGTTCCTGAAGCACCTGCTGCTCCAGTAGAAACTCCAGCTCCTGTACAAGAAGCTCCAGTAGCTGAACCTGTAACTGCCGCTGAAGTAGAAGCAACTACTGAAGTATCTGCTGAACCAGCAAAGAAAGGATCTAGTAAGGTTCTTATTGTAATAGCTTGTGTTGTTTTATTACTTGCTATTGCATTTGCTGTTTACACATATTTTATTTACCCAAATATTTAACGGAAAATTGAAGCATTTTGCTTCTTTTTTTGTGGTTTAATTTTTAAAAATATATGATATAATATCAAGGACAAGTGAGGTGAACTATATGGATGAAATAGTAATAAAAGGTGCTAGAGAAAATAATTTAAAAAATATTAATTTAACATTACCTAAAAATAAACTAATTGTTATGACAGGTGTATCTGGATCAGGTAAATCATCTTTAGCTTTCGATACAATATATGCGGAAGGTGAAAGAAGATATGTAGATAGTTTATCTAGTTATGCAAGACAGTTTTTAGGTGGTACTACTAAACCAGATGTTGATAGTATAGAAGGTTTATCACCAAGTATTAGTATTGATCAAAAAAGTACTAATAATAACCCTAGAAGTACAGTAGGTACTGTTACTGAAATATATGATTTCTTAAGACTTTTATATGCTAGAATAGGTACTCCTTTTTGCCCAGTTCACCATAAACCTATATCTAGTCAATCTATAGAAGAAATGACTAATCAAGTACTTAAATATGAAGAAGGTACCAAAATAAGAATTCTTAGTCCAGTAGTATACGGAGAAAAAGGAACTCATGCTGAGTTATTTGATAAACTTCGTAAAGATGGATTTGTAAGAGTTGTAGTAGATGAAGTAGACTATGACTTAAATGAAGAAATAGTTTTAGATAAAAATAAAAAACATACTATTCTTGTTATAGTAGATAGATTAATTATAAAAGATGAAATAAGAAGTAGACTTTATGAAGCATTAGAACTTGCATGTAAACTTGCTAGCGGTAAAGTAATAATTGATTTAGTAGGCAAAGAACAAGTTGTAATGAGTGAAAAGTATGCTTGCCCAGAATGTGATTTTAGTCTTCCAGAACTTGAACCAAGATTATTTTCATTTAATGCTCCATATGGTGCGTGTCCAGAATGTAATGGGCTTGGATTAAAAATGAAAGTATCTGAAGATTTACTTATTCCGGATAAAAACTTAAGTATTAATGATGGTGCAATTAAGACATTCTCAGTAGATCAAAATATCATGTATACAGAAATATGTACTACTGCTAAATATTATGATATAGATCTTGATATGCCTGTTAAAGACTTAGATAGAGATAAATTAGATAGAATATTATATGGTAGTTTAGTTCCACTAGATTTTAAATATTCTTCTAAAAATGGTAATGAAAGAACTAAAAGAGATTTCTTTGAAGGAGTTATTACTAACTTAGAAAGAAGATACTTAGAAACTACTGCTACTTGGGTACGTGAATGGATAGAAGGATTTATGATTGAACAAACATGTCCACTATGCCACGGATCTAGACTTAAAAAAGATGTACTTAGTGTATTAATAAATGGTAAGAATATTTATGAAATGACACAGCTTTCTATTAAAGATTTATATGATTTCTTAAGTAATTTAAAACTTACTGAAGAACAAAAGATAGTAAGTGAATTACTCGTAAAAGAAATTCTTAATAGATTATCTTTCTTAAATAATGTAGGACTAGGATATATTACCCTTAATAGATATGCTGGTACTTTATCAGGAGGAGAAGCTCAAAGAATAAGACTTGCTACGCAAATAGGATCTAAACTTACTGGAGTACTTTATGTTCTTGATGAACCAAGTATTGGTCTTCATCAAAAAGATAATGATAGATTAATTAACTCTTTAAAAGAGATGAGAGATTTAGGAAATACTTTAATAGTCGTAGAACATGATACTGATACAATGCTTGCTGCTGATTACTTAGTAGATATTGGTCCAGGAGCAGGAGATCAAGGAGGATATGTAATGGCCTCTGGAACTCCTGAAGAAGTTATGAAAAATCCTAACTCACTTACTGGTAAATATTTAACAGGAGAATATAAAATAGAAGTACCTAAAAATAGAAGAAAAGGTAATGGTAAATATATAGAAATAAAAGGTGCTAAAGAACATAACCTTAAAAACGTAAATGTTAAATTTCCTCTTGGAAAATTTAATGTAGTAACAGGTGTATCTGGTTCAGGAAAATCTACACTTGTTAATGATATTTTATATAATGCCCTTACTAAAAAAATATATAAATCTAAAGTTATAGTAGGAGACTGTAAAGAAATAAAAGGACTTGAAAATATAGATAAAGTAGTACATATTTCTCAAGATCCAATAGGAAGAACTCCTAGAAGTAATCCTGCTACATATGTAGGAGTATTTGATGATATAAGAGATTTATATGCTGAACTTAAAGAATCTAAAATGAGAGGATATGGAAAAAATAGATTCTCATTTAATGTAAAAGGTGGAAGATGTGAAGCTTGCTGGGGAGACGGTGTAAAACGTATTGAAATGAACTTCTTACCAGACGTATATGTTCCTTGTGAAGTATGTCATGGAACACGTTATAATAGCGAAACACTTCAAATAAAATTTAAAGATAAAAATATTAGTGATGTACTTGATATGAGAGTATCTGAAGCACTTCATTTCTTTGAAAATCAAAAGAAGATTAAAGATAAACTTCAGGTTATGGAAGATGTAGGATTAGGATATATTAAACTAGGACAAAGTGCTCCAACACTATCAGGAGGAGAAGCTGGAAGAGTTAAACTTGCTAAAGAACTTCAAAAGAAACCTACTGGTAAAAGTTTATTTGTACTTGATGAACCTACAACAGGACTTCATACACATGATATTAAAAAACTCTTAGAAATACTTGAAAGAATTGTTGATAATGGAGATACAGTAGTAGTTATTGAACATAATCTAGATGTAATCAAGGTTGCAGATCACATTATAGATTTAGGACCAGAAGGTGGAGATGCTGGAGGTACTATAGTGGCTACTGGTACTCCTGAAGAAATTACAAAAGTAAAAGAAAGCTATACAGGCGAGTATTTAAAAAGAGTATTATAAAAGCTTACTTAGGTAAGCTTTTTTTATGGTATAATGTCATTATAAGGAGGGTATCAATATGACACCACATATAGAAGCAAATAAAGAAGATGTAGCAAAAATAGTTATTATGCCAGGTGATCCTGTAAGAGCTAAATTAATAGCAGATAACTATTTAGAAAATGTAAAAATGATTAGTAATGTAAGAGGCATGAATGCCTTTACTGGAACATATAAAGGACTTAAAATATCAGTATTTCCTTCAGGAATGGGAATACCTAGTATGGGAATATACTCATATGAACTTTTTAAAGAATATGATGTAGATAAAATTATTAAAGTAGGAACATGTGGTTCTTATACAAAAGATTTAGATTTAGGAGATTTAGTAATAATAAATGCAAGTTATTCTGAATCAACTTATGCTAAAGTACAAGATAATGTAGATGATGACTTAATATATGCAAGTGATTTTATTAATTTTTATTTAAGAGAAACTGCTGAAGAAATGGGTAAACATGTAACAATAGCAAATGTTCATAGTAGTGATGTATTTTATGAAGAAGATGATAGTATAAGAAAAAATGCTATGGATAAACATGTATGTATGGCCTGTGAAATGGAATCATTTGCACTATTTCATAACGCTAAGAAGTTTGGTAAAAAAGCATCTCAAATTCTTACTGTAACAGATAACTTAGTAACAGGAGAAAGAGCAAGCGCTAGTGATAGAACTAATAAAGTTAATGATATGATAGTAATAGCTCTAGAAAGCGCATTAAAATTATGATAGATATTAAGTATTTACCTAAAGTAGAACTTCATTTACATTTAGATGGTTCAGTAAGACCTTCTACTGCTAAAGAAATACTAGGTTATGAAACTAAGTATGATATGCAAGTAAATAGAAACTGTAATGATTTAAATGACTATTTAAAGAAGTTTGATATACCAAATGAAATAATGCAAACAAAAGATAATATAGCAAGAGTAGCATATGAACTAGGTAATGATTTAAGAAATGATAATGTTATATATGCTGAAATAAGATTTGCTCCTAGTAAACATTTAAAAGAAGGATTAAATAGATATGAAGTAGTAGAAGCAGTTTTAAATGGACTTTCTAATGTAGATTTAAAAACTAATTTAATTCTTTGTATGATGAGAGGAGATTCTTTTGAAGATAACTTAGAAGTAATAAATGTTGCAAAACATTTTCTAGGTAAAGGCGTAGTAGCTCTAGATCTTGCCGGAGCAGAAGCTTTATATCCTACAAAAGATTATGAAGAATTATTTACTATAGCTAAGAAGTATAATATACCTTTTACTATTCATGCTGGTGAAGCAGATGGAGTGCAAAGTATTAAAGATGCAATTAGTTTTGGTGCTAAAAGAATAGGACACGGAGTAAGAATAGTAGAAGATGAAAAACTAATAGAACTTGTTAAAGAAAAGGATATCCTTTTAGAAGTATGTCCTACATGTAATATTCAAACAGGAATATTTCCTAATTTAAAGAGTCATCCTGTTAAAGAGTTATATAATAAAGGAGTAAAAGTATGTATTAATACTGATAATCGTACAGTATCAGATCTTACTTTAAATAGAGAATATAAAAACTTAATAACTAATTTAGATTTTAATATAGATAACTTTATTAAAATGAATAAAGATGCTGTAAGACACTCATTTTTAAGTGAAGATGAAAAACAAAAGTTAATTAATAAATTAACAATATAATGTGATACAATAGATAAAAACGCCGTAATTACGGCGTTTATTTAAAATAGAGGTGAAGTATGGAATATATAAAAGAAAGTACTGGGTCATATAATTTACATACTATAAAAGTAGATAAGTTTAAAAATATTTGTATGACTATAAAATTTAAAGCACCATTTAATGAAAAAGAAATAGTTTATAGAAACTTTCTAGATATTATTTTAATAGAAGCAAGTAAAAAATATTCATCTAGAAGACTTTTAAAACTTGCAACTATTGATCTATATAACTTAAAAATATATTCAAATAGTACTAGAAGAGGTAAGTATAGTATTCTAAGTTTTAGTACATCTTTCTTATCAGAAAAATATACTGAAAAAGGAATGTTTTCTAAATCTATAGAACTACTTTTTGAACTAATACTTAATCCTTATGTAAAGAATAATGAATTTGATAAAGAATTATTTGATGTATGTAAGAATATTTTAAGAGATGATATTATTTCTTCTAAAGATAATCCTAGTAGAGTAGCAGTACTTGGATTAAAGAAAAAAATGTCTCCTAATATGCCTTGTAGTTATGATGATATCGGTTCTTTAGAAGAACTTAATAAAGTTACTCCTAAGAAGTTATATGACTATTATAAAAAGGTAATTAAGACTAATATTATAGATATCTTTATATGTGGTAATATTCCAAGTAATACATCATCTATTATTAAAGATAAGTTTAAAGTAGTAAATGAATGTATAAAAAGTGAATCTCATTATATAAAAGAATCTAACTTTAAAGATAAATACTCTATTTATAAAGAAAGTAAAAAAGTAAAACAAAGTGTTTTTACTTTAGGATTTAAACTTAAAGATATGGATATGTTTGAATATAGATATGTATTGCCAGTATATAACTATATTTTAGGAGCAGGTCCTAGTTCAAAACTATTTAAAGAAGTAAGAGAAAAGAATAGTTTATGTTATTCTATATCTTCTAATATTAATCAGTTAGATAGTATTGGTTTAATAATAGCCGGTATTAATAAAGATAACTTTGATAAAGTAAAAGAATTATGTTTAAAACTAATTGATGATATGGAAAAAGGTAAGTTTAGTGATGATGATATAAAAGAAGCTATTAAGTGTTATTTAGATGGACTATATAGTGTATATGATGGTGTATCTTCTATATCAAATATTTATGAATCAGTAGAGTACTTTGATAGTGATATGCCAGAAGTAATGAAAGAAAAAGTAAAAACAGTTACTAAAAAGATGATTGTAGATGTTGCAAAAAAAATAAAAGTAGATACAGTATTCTTATTAGAAGGAAGTCTTGATAATGAAAAAGAAATTAATTAAAGGATTAGACCTAGAAGTATATAGTGAAAAACTATCTAATGGTTTAGAAGTATATATTATTCCTTTTAAAAACGTTAAACTAACTTATGCAACATATACAACTCGTTATGGCGGAAATAATAATGAGTTTATTCCTTACGGAGAAAAAGAAATGATAAATGTTCCAAAAGGAATAGCCCATTTTCTAGAACATAAAATGTTTGAACAAGAAGATGGCTCAGACGCTTTTAAATATTTTAATGAAAATGGTGCAAGAGCAAATGCTTATACATCTAGTAAACAAACTACTTATTTATTTTCTGGAGTAAATGAATTTTATAATAATTTAAAACACTTACTTTCTTATGTAGAATCTCCATATTTTACAGATAAGAATGTTGAAAAAGAAAAAGGTATTATTAAAGAAGAAATACATATGGGAGATGACAATCCATATTCCCGTGTATATAAAGGATTATTATTTAATAGTTTAATAAACCATCCTATGAAATACCCAGTAATAGGTACTGATGAAAGTGTTAGTAGTATTACTAAAGAAGACTTATATAAGTGTTATAATACTTTCTATCATCCTTCTAACATGTTCCTTGTTATTACTGGTAATGTAAATCCAGTTATAACTATTAAACTTATAAGAGATCATGAAAATAAAAGAAACTTAAAAAGTAAAAGAAAAATTACTCTAGGTGAATATAAAGAACCTAATGAAGTATTTAGAAAAGAAGAAAAACTTAAAATGGATATTACTGTTCCTAAAATAGGAATAGCTTATAAAATAAATATTAAAGATATTAAACTTAATAAATATAAAGTTAGATCTTATATATTAAGTGGTATATCTACTAAGCTAGATGAAACATCTCTTTTCTATGAAAAGATGAGTAAGAAAGATATTCTAACTATTCCAGTAGATTTAGAAGGTATTGTACTAGATGATCATATTATAGTAATGATACTTGCTGAAACAAATAATCCTTCTTTATTATTAAAAGAAATAAAGAAAGAATTAAAAGATTTAAGTATAACAGAGGAAGAACATAATAGAGCAATTAAATCTTCAATATGCTCTCAAATTACTAGTAGTGATAATATCTTTAAAATGAATAGTTTATTAATGAGTTCAATTATTAATAATGGTGAAGTTGTATATAATCCTATTAAGAGAATAAGAAAGTATAATTTAAAAGAATATAAAAAGATTATTTCATCTATAAATTTAGATAATTATACTATTTTTGAAATAGACCCTTTAAAAGAAGACTAAGTCTTCTTTTTTGTGTTATACTATTTATATAATAGGAGGTGTAAGAGTGGAAATAAAGTATAAGTCATATAATGTTACTAATACTAGTTTTAACTATGTAGAAATAGTTAATGGTATTGAAGTAAATAAAAGTATACCTTTATTTGTAGATAATATATTTAACCCTCAAGCATATTCTATTTATAAAGAAATACAGAGAGTAAGAGAAGAATTAAAAAGTGAAAATTATCATCCACATTTAGACTTTTATAATAGTTTAAGTAATCCTCTTGATAGCTATGAAACTCTTTCTATATTAGTTAATTCATATGCTAATAGTTTAAAAGATGGAAGTATGTATTATACACTTACACATGCTAATACCGGAAAGAAGCAGTTTAAAGGCAAAATAGATACCCTTGGTAAAGATGTCTTTTATGCAAAACTATTTAATATGTGGAAAAATAATATTATTAAGTTAGATGATGAGGGTAGATTTAGTGATTCTCCTAATTATAAAAAACTAGCATCTAAACTAAGAGATATTAATGATATTAGAACTTATAAAGAATATCTAGGTATGTTAAGAGATAACTTTATATGTAAATCTATCTTTACATCTATGTGTCTATTTACAGACTGGCAACATATATCTAGTGAAGCAGTACTAGTAGGAACTAATAAAGTATTTCATAAAATAGATCATAGATTCTATATAAATGTAGAAGGAGTAGCACTTTATAAATTACTTAATCTACTACTTAATAAATGTTTAGAAAGAAAACTTCCTTTCTATATAAAATTTAATGAAGACTGTGCTAGAGATGATACAGTAGTACTTTATAGTGATACTAGTCATTTTATGAAGTATTTAATGTTATTTGAAGATATAAAGAAAGAATATCCAGATATTGTTAAATATGTGGAAAATCCACCTATATTAACAAGTAAATTCTGTGATTATATAGGATATGGAAGTGAACCTTCCATAGAAGAGGATGAAAAGAAATACTCATTTAATCAGTTAAGAGAAAAGATTATAAATAATGCTTTTGATATAACAATTGATAACTGGATTGAAGATAATATTGATAAAGGAATTAGTTATAATGATAAACAAATAAGTACTATAGATTTAATATCTGAAGTATGTGCAGATCAAATATATGGTTACTATAAAGATTTATTTAATAGATATAAACTTAATAATCAGTTAAATCTATTTAGAACTAATTATGGTTTAACAAGTTTAGACTTTGAATCATCTGAATTAAGACTTAGAATATATGAAAAAATTAAAAAACATGTTAAAGATATAGTAAGTGATCCTAGTTATATAAGTACACATGAAGATGAACTTTCTATAGAAGTTCATGATGGTAAAGTAATTAGTATTACTGATTCAAAATTCTTATCCGCTAAAAAAGGTATAGTAAGATTTATTTTTAATGATGATCATACTCTTATGCAAGAATTAAAAAACAATATTAATAAACTTGCTAAGTTTGAAGGAGTAGATACTTCTAACTTTGCATTTGATGATAGAATCAAATCGAAATTTGAACTTCAAGATAAATATCTAAGAAGAAGACAAAAACTTGAAAAAGAAGATCAAATATATGAAACAAAGCAACTTAGTGCTTGATATATAAAGCATTTTGTGATAAAGTATAGAAGTAGTTAAAGGAGGAATATATAGTGAAAATTGCATTACTAGTTA
>JAEEGJ010010037.1_pt1 | contig 24924 bp, 20 predicted proteins | sample 8958761 | NCBI WGS metagenome assembly JAEEGJ01 (sample SAMN16246546, study PRJNA631951) | gut metagenome | biome: gut microbiome; feature: rumen; material: RS-attached | host: Bos | place: Iran: Karaj | collected 2018-10 | reverse complement strand
TGACATTAACCAGACTTTCTTCTTCACGGCCTCCGCGACCGACTTCGACGGTACGACGAATGTTGACTTCAATGTCACGGTCGGTCTGGACGCTCCCGTCCTGAAGCACTGCCCAATCGATGACTGGACCCCCACAAGCTTTACGGCTGACATTCAGGCCCCCGTTCCCGGTGCGACATCCTACAATCTCCGTCGCATCAATTCACTGCCAGACGGAACGAAGATGACGCAGACCGTCAACAACGTGACCTTCCCCTACACCTTTACAGACCTCCCCTCTACAAACCAGCATTACTGGGCTCAGGCGGTACGCGGCAATACGGTTTCGGCATGGTCAGCCGAGCAGACCGTCGGTCTCCATAACTGGTTGCCGTTCGTTCCTGCCGTTGTTATGAGGGGCGCCGCGCATGGTTCATACACGCAGGACTTCAACAGCCTTCCATCAAGCGGTAGCGGCATCTGGTATGACGCGCGCACACTACAAGGCTGGTACGCTACCGCCTACGCCACGAGCATATCGGAAGATTCGCTTACATGCTTCGCATGGAACACCAACAACAAAGCTAATGGGTTTTTCTCCTTTGAAACTGAAAATGGCAATCCGTCCAACCGTGGACTGGGCGCGAAAAACTATGATCGGGATTCCTACTGTCAGTTTGGCGTAGCCTTTACAAATGAATGCCGATATGCAGTGACGAATCTTAGCGTCGCTTTTTCCGCTTGGCAATTTCGAAAGGGGGCCGCGTATACTACGCTATGCTTCCAATACCGAAAGACCTCTGCAGTTCAACCGCTTGATGACCATATTGGTTGGAATGATTTCAACGCGCTCAATTACACTTCCACCGTAAAGGAAAGTGCCGATAAGATGGAGCCGGTATCCACGAATCTCGTAGACAACATCGCTTTTACAGGCGACAATGCCGTTCAGCCCGGAGAAGTCATCATGCTCAAGTGGTATGTGGACTGGATCAACAATGGCGTTCCACTCGGCATCGATGACCTTGAAGTCAAATGGGAGTGCGCTTGGCCGCGCCAAACGGTGATTATCTTGCAGTAGCGCACCGCAAGCCCGTGAAGGGCTTGCGGCAAGTTGGTCCACACCACCCCTACTTGGTGCAAGGCCCTTGCGGCCTTGCATATCTCTTGCGGCCTCGCACATGTGGTATAATCATATTGTCTCTATCTGCGCCATGTGGCGCGAAGAGGAGCAGTGACAATGAAGATCGAAGACATCGACACCAACTTCAAGCCCGCCACGGTCGGCGACAAGGAAGTCCACTATCTTGACGCCACCAAGGCGCCGTTCAGCCTCGAAGGGTTTCCGTGGGGAGACCCCGCCAAGGGCGAGTTCTTCCGCCTGCCCGCCGACATGACCGAAGTCGAGGTCAACAGCGGCGCGCTCTGGAACGGCCACCACAACGCCTCCGGCGGCGCGGTCCGCTTCCGTTCCGATTCCCCGTTCTTCGCCATACGCGCGAAGCTCTCCGACTCGGGCGACATGAACCACATGCCGCGCGCGGGCAGCGCGGGGTTCGACCTTTACTGCGGCCCGATGAAGAACTCCTTCCATGTCGGAACCGCGCAGCCTTGCCCGCGCGAGGAAGTGCTCGAACGCATGCTTTACATCCGTGACACGTGCGACACGGGCATGAACGACTGGCTTGTCAACTTCCCGCTCTACGGAGGGCTCAAATCAATCGAAATCGGTCTCGCCCCCGGCAGCGTCCTTGAGGCGCCGGCGCCGCACCAGAATGGAAAAATCGTTTTCTACGGCTCCTCCATCACGCAGGGCGGCTGCGCCTCGCGCCCGGGCAACAACTATTGCTCGATGCTCTGCCGCGCGGTCGACGCCGAGCAGATCAACCTTGGCTTCTCCGGCTGCGGACGCGGCGAAATCGCCGTCGCAAAAGCGATTGCCTCCATCAAGGGGCTTTCGGCGTTCGTCATGGACTACGACCACAACGCCCCGAACGCCGAACACCTCCTCGCCACCCACGAGCCTTTCTTCAAGGCGATTCGCGAGACATGGCCCAATCTACCGGTCGTTATGCTCTCAATGTGCAACATCTGGCGTCACAAGGGATACGCTGCGGAATGCCGCCGCCGCGACATAATCAAGGAAACCTACGACAAGGCCATAGCCGCCGGCGACCACCATGTCTACTTCGTCGACGGCGAGACGCTTTTCGGCGACCGCGACCGCGAAGCCTGCACCGTCGACGGCTGCCACCCGAACGACCTCGGCTTCTACCGGATGTTCGAGAATGTTCTGCCAACGCTGCGCCGCGCCCTTGTCGAAGCCTGAGACGCGCCACATACGGCCAGTAGGTTAAGAAGTTAAGCGATTAAGCGGTTAAGGAAGCAAGAACCAGGAACCAGGAACCGAGAACTTAGAACTGGGAACTTTGAACTATGAAGCCAATGGGAACACCCGGACGTGAAGTCCGAATCGCAGTAATTGGAGTCGGTGGCCGCGGATTCGGCCAGATGTGCACGTTGCTCGGCATGCCGGACGTGAAAGTCGCCGTCGTCTGCGACGTCTACGAGGACCGCGTCAAGCGCGCGTGCGACAAGTGCGCCGAGATGCAGGGCTTCCGCCCCGACGGCACCCTCGACTACCGCGAGGCCGTCAATCGCGCCGACATCGAGGCGGTCATGATCTTCACCTCATGGCAGACGCACGCCCGCATCGCAGTGGCCGCCATGCGCGCCGGCAAGTACGCCGCTTTCGAGGTCGGCGGCGCGTCTTCCGTCGAGGAATGCTGGCGGCTCGTGCGCACGAGCGAGGACACGGGCAAGCCCTGCATGATGCTGGAGAACTGCTGCTACAACGACACCGAGATGGCGCTCCTCAACATGGTCAAGCTCGGCCTCTTCGGTGAGCTCGTCCACTGCGAGGGCGGATACCTCCACGACCTCCGCGACGAAATCGGCAAAGGAGACCTCATCCGCCACTACCGGCAGGACAACTTCCACTGCCGCAACGGCGAACTCTACCCGACGCACGAGCTCGGCCCGATTGCAAAGTATCTCTCGCTCAACCGCGGCAACCGCATGCTCCACCTCTGCAGCATGGCCTCGAAGGCGGCCGGTCTCCGCGCATGGTACCGCAAGAACCGTCCGGACACGCCGTTCCCCGAGAAGCAGGTCAACGAGGGCGACATTGTCACCACCATGATCAAGTGCGCCAACGGCGAGACCATCTTCCTCAAGCATGACTGCACGACCCCGCGGCCCTACTCACGCTTCGGCATGATTCAGGGTTCGCTCGGAACATGGCAGGAGGATGGCGCGCGCCTGTATCTCGAGGGAATCTCCCCGATTCACCAAGGGGAGTGGACGCACTCTTGGGAATCCGACGCCGACTACCTCAAGAAATACGAGCATCCGCTTTGGAAGGAGTACCGCGAATTCGGCTTGCGCGGCGGACACGGCGGCATGGACTACCTCGTCCTCCGTGGCTTCATCGAGGCCGTCCAGGACAAGAAACAGACGCCAATCGACGTCTATGACACAGCCTCATGGATGGTCATCACCTGCCTCAGCGAGCAGTCGGTCTCGATGGGGGGCCTGCCCGTGCCGATTCCCGACTTCACGGACGGCCTCTGGATGAACCGCCCCGACCACGACAACAGCGCCTACACGCTTGAGCGCATTCCAGAGTAATGCACAATGCAGAATGAGGAAGGCGGAGGGACCTGGGGACATTATCGCGGACGACTTGCGCCGAGCCCAACCGGCGCATTGCACCTGGGGAACGCGCGCACTTTCATGATCGCCTGGCTGCGAGCCCGCACGCAGGGCGGAAGCCTTGTTCTCCGCATGGAGGACCTCGATCATCCGAAAAACAAGCCAGGTGCCGCCGCCGCCGCGCTTGACGACCTCCGCTGGCTGGGTTTCGACTGGGACGAAGGGCCTGACGTTGGCGGCCCCTGCGCCCCATACGTCCAGACCGAGCGGCGCGATCTCTACGCCGCCGCCCTTAAAAAGCTGATTGCGGACGGACGCGTTTATCCGTGCATTTGCGCGCGCAAGGACGTCGAGGCCGGGCAGTCGGCGCCACACATTGGCGAAACGCCTTTCTATGCTGGAACCTGCCGCGGCCGCTTCGCCTCCTACGCCGAGGCGCGCGCGGCAGCCGGGGGACGTCTCCCCGCATGGCGCTTTCGCGTAGAGCCTGGCGAGGCAGCCGAGTTCGACGACGCCTTCTGCGGCTATGTGGCGCAGGATGTGTCGACGTTCTGCGGGGATTTTGTCCTTGCGCGCGACGAGTTCGGCGCCGGCTACATGCTTGCGGTCGTGGTCGATGACGCCGCTATGGGCATAACGGAGGTCGTGCGCGCCGACGACCTGCTTGAGACGACGCCCCGCCAGCTTCTTGTCTACCGTGCGCTGGGATTGGTGCCGCCATCGTTCCTCCATGTCCCGCTGGTGCGCGGGGCCGACGGATTCCGCCTCGCCAAGCGGCATGGCGATACGCGCATCGCGTCATTCCGCGAGGCGGGCGTTCCCCCAGAACGCCTGCTTGGACTTCTAGCGCACTGGTGCGGCTGGGCCGCAGAGGGCGAGTCCGTCACGCTCGACCAGCTTCTCGCCCGCTTCGACCTCGACCTTCTCCCCCGCTCCCCCGCCGTTTGGAGAGGGAGCCTAACACCATGACATCCGCACATGGTGTCTGACACCTGGGCCAGCCAGGGTGTCTGACACCTGAGCCCCGCCGTTTGGCGGGAAAGTATGCTATACTAATTGCATGGATTCCACAGAGACTACACGGCAGGTTCCGCGCCACATCGCCATGATAATGGACGGCAACGGGCGCTGGGCGAAGAAGCGCGGCCACATCCGGCTCGACGGTCATAGGGCCGGGGCGGAGACCGTGCGCCGCGTGCTCGACTACTGCAAGAAGTACGGCGTGCAGTACCTGACACTCTACGCCTTCAGCACCGAGAACTGGTCGCGTCCCAAGGCCGAGGTGGCGGGTCTGATGAGGCTTCTCGCCAAGTTCCTGCGCGAAAAGGAACGCGACCTCATCAAGGACGAATGCCGTTTCCGCGTCATCGGCCGGCGCGTTGACTTGCCTGCCGACCTCCAAAAGCTCATCGCGAAGGTCGAGGAGTCCACGAAACAATTCCAGCAGCAGCTGATCGTCTGCCTCAGCTATGGCGGACGCGCCGAAATAGCGGATGCGGCGACGCGCCTTGTCCAAGACGTCCGTGCCGGCAGGCTTCCGGCGGGTCCGGTTTCAGAAGCGACCTTCGCCTCCTACCTCTACGCGCCCGACGTCCCCGACCCCGATCTTGTCTTGCGGACAAGCGGCGAATTCCGGCTCAGCAACTTCCTTCTCTGGGAGGCCGCTTACAGCGAACTGTATGTCACGCCGGTGCTCTGGCCCGATTTTGAGGAAAAGGACTTCATCGCCGCGCTAGACGCCTTCGCCTCGCGTTCCCGCCGCTTCGGGGGAGTCGAAACGGCAGACACATCGAAAGGGATTGCGCCATGAGCATGCAACTGACGAAACGGATCATCGCGGGCATCTCCGTGGCCATCGCCTTCGCCTCGCTAATGGCCTTTTGCCCGGGGCCTGTCCAGTTTGTCTTCCTGCTGGCCTTCGCCCTCGCCTGCCAGGCGGAGTTCTATGCCCTCGCCATGCGCGGAGGCTACCGCGTCTACAACCACACGGGCTGCGTCCTTGGCGCACTCTGGTTCCTCGCGGTATACGTGCTGACCGGTCCGAGAACCATGCAGAACGGCACAACGTACGGAAATCTCGTTGCGGACTGGGAGAGCGCCCTCATCTTCGGCGGGTGCTTCCTGATCCTGCTTCGCGCACTCTTCGACAAGCAGTGCCGTCACGCATTTGAGACCACGGCCATCACATGCCTCGGCATCATCTACGGACCCGTCATGCTAAGCTACTTCGTCCGCCTTGCGCAATGGGATTCGACAACGCAGTTCGCGACGACGCGCTCCGGCGTCTTTCTCACCTTTTTCATAGCGGTTGTCATCAAGATGAGCGACACTGGCGCTTTCGCAGTCGGCACCGCATGCGGCCGCCACAAGATGTTTCCGCGCATATCGCCGAAGAAATCATGGGAAGGGCTTGCGGGCGGCATCGCCACAGGCATGGGCGTCGGCATCGGCCTGGCACTTCTGGCCGCGAAGTACAAGTGGGGCCCCGACGGCGTATTCTATTCGTCGGGTCCGACAGCTCCAGACCTTACGCTTCCAAAGGCGGCGTTCATCTCCGCGCTGCTCGTGGTGATAGGACTCTTCGGCGATCTTTTCGAGTCCATGTACAAACGCACGGTGAACATCAAGGACTCGCGCGCGATCTTTCCCGGCATGGGCGGGCTTCTCGACGTCGTCGACAGTCTGATCTTCGCCCCTCCGGTGCTTTACTACTTCCTAATCTGGTTCTAGCCCCAGGCGCAAAATGGACAACTGGCTCGACTCCAAACTCGACAACCTCGTCACGGCCCTGCATCCTTGCGGGAAGTGCCCCGCGTCGGATGCGGTGCCAAACCGGGGCAAGGTGATCGACGTCCTCAAACAACTCGTTGCGCTTTTATTCCCCGGCTGCCACGGAGCAGGCCCTCTCGCGGACGGAGACCCCGCCGGCGCCGTTGTCCGCGACAACCTCCGCGCTGCCGCGCAGGCCCTGGCAGACCAGTGCGCGCGCGCGTTCGCATACGCCGGGGGAAAGTCGGGAGACGACTGCCACCGTGCGGGCGAAGAAGCCGCTGCCGCGCTCTTCGACGCCCTCCCGGAAATCCGCGACATGCTCGCGGAGGACATCGTCGCCGCCTACGAAGGCGATCCCGCCGCGCAGTCGACGATGGAGGTCGTGATGAGTTACCCGGGCCTCCTCGCGATAGCCGTGCACCGGCTCGCGCACATCCTGTACAAGCGGAAGGTGCCGCTCATTCCGCGGGCCATGAGCGAATACGCGCACTCGCGGACGGGTATCGACATCCATCCAGGCGCGACGATTGGCCCCGGATTCTTCATCGACCACGGAACTGGCGTTGTAATCGGCGAAACCTGCGTCATCGGCCGCCATGTAAAGCTCTACCAGGGGGTTACGCTAGGCGCGCGCAGCTTCGCGAAGGACGCGGACGGCAAGCTCGTGAAGGGCATCAAGCGCCACCCCGACGTCGAGGACAACGTCATCATCTACGCCGGCGCGACGATTCTCGGCGGCAACACCGTGATCGGGCACGACTCCGTTATCGGCGCAAGCGTGTGGCTCATCCACTCCGTACCGCCGAACTCAAAGGTCTACAACCGCGAGCCGGAACCAGTGGTTGCGGCTGCTGGCGCAACCGCAACCAGATAATAGATAACAGATAATAAATGTCGGAAACGCAAATATCTATTATCTCTTATCTATTCTCTTTTATCTCTTATCTCCTCACGTACTGATTCCGCACTGCGGAATCAGTACGTGAGGCCTATGTATATCATTGCGGTGGTGATGGTGAAGTCTACGGATTTGTCGAAACGCTCGCGCGCGGCAATGACTTCTTCCTTTGCCTTGTCCTTCGACTTGATTTCGCCAGTAAGGCTCAGGAACTGCAACCGCAGGCCGCCGGTAAGAGCGACGGAGTCGTTAAGCGGCAGGACAAACCCCGTTTCCGCTCCAAGCGAGAACATGGAGACGTCAAGTTCCTTTTCGCGGTGGCCGCTGCTGGTAAAGGGCTTGGTGCCGCCGTCATATGAAAAGAATCCCAAGTTCACATGGGAAATCCAAAGCGGGTCGCCATCGCGTCCTTTCACGAAGGTCGCCCCAGCTCCGATCTTTGGGGCGCCGCCTCCGAGGAAAGACTTCGACTTTCCGCCGATAACGAAGTTAACCGGCGGGTTTTGGTAGACTGTTGTCCCCCGAGGATTGCCGTCATCAATCTCAAACTGTCCGCCAAAGATTGCGAGGCCCAGGTCCAGGCTGGGGGTCAGACGCATGTCGTCGTTTGAGCCGTAGAAGAATGTGATGGGGGTGAATGAAAACATCAAGTCCGTCATGGTACCTAAAAGGTCTATTGAAAAGTCATCACCTTTCGGGACCATGAGATGGTCATATCCGCGGCCACCGTAGTTAATGTCTTTGCCGACGCCGATGTAGTAGTCGCGCTTGGCGTGCGCATCGGTCGAGATGTCGAAGAACAGCATGTCCCACTTGAAGGCCCAGTATTTCCAATAGTGGTCGTAATGGAAGCCTATGGTTTGGTACGGGCCGTCAACGCCGAAGTCGCTGAGGTCGTATGATTCGGCCAGCGCCTGCTTGTAATCCTGGCCTGTCGCGGCGTAGAACGCGCGGAATGTTTCGTCAACCGTGCCCTTGATGGAGGTGATCGCGCCGAAGTACAGGCGCCACTGCGAGTTTCGGTTGTCGGGCGTCGCAGACGTCCAGTCCCATTCGGCCTGTGCGAGAACGCCAGAGGAGAACAAAGTTGCGGCAAGAATTGCGGCAACGGGGGAAAAGTGCTTTTTCATGATAAAAGTATAGCAAAAAAGCGCCTTGAAAGTGCTCATAAAACCAATCCGCGTTCCGAGCCACTTGACAGAGGCGCCCAAGTTGGCCTATAGTTATTTGCATAAAAGGAGACTGGAAAAATGGAATCTGCTCCCGCAACTACGCCCCCGACGGACAATGGCGCCTTCACCATTGTCTCCTACAACATTTGCCATGGAAAGAATCTTGACGGCATTTTGGATCTGAATGCGTCGGGATTGGTCATCAGGCAGGAGAACCCCCGGTTCGTAGGCTTCCAGGAGGTCGATCAGCTTACGACCCGTGTCGGCGGCGCCGACACATGCGCCATCATTGCGGAAACAACGGGCCTTCACGCAACCTTCGCCAAGGCCATTGACTATGCCGGCGGCGAATACGGCAACGCGCTTTTCTCCCGCGAGGCGCCGCTCAATGCGCGCCGCATCCCGCTTCCCGGGGCGGAGCCGCGTGTCCTTCTGCTATGCGAGTTCGATGATTGCTGGGTCGGAGTAACGCATCTTGCGGTCGACTCGGCCCAGGCGCGCATCCAGTCCGTCGACATTGTCCGTGACGCAGTTGAGGCCTGCGGTGACAAGCCCGTCTTTCTGATGGGCGACTGGAACGCCAATCCTGATTCCGTGGTCCTCACCGGTTTGCGCGGCTTCCTCACAGTTCTCTCCGATGAAAATACCGCGACCCTTCAGGACCTCGATTTCAACCCCGATAACCGCCGCAATCGGGCCCGCTGCATTGACTACATAGCCATAGACTCGGCCCACTTGTCCCGATACAGACTCCTCAACCGCCATGTAATTGAGGAGCGCCACGTTTCGGACCATGCGCCGCAGATGGTCAAGGTCGCCCCTTACGCCTGACGCGCTTCTTTTCCAACATCCTTCAAACAGGACACGCACAGCTCATCCATGTTTCAGTCAGTCATCCATGTGTTTGGAACGCTGGCGCCAATCTACCTCATTCTGGCGCTCGGCGCGTGGCTTCGTCACATCGGTTTCATACCGGCCACACTCGCGAGCGGACTCAACCGCCTCGTTTTCAACATAGCCTTGCCGTGCTTTATCGTGCGCTCCATCGCCAACGCGCCGATTAACGGCGGGTGGGAGCGCGCGGCCCTCGCCTTGATGGGGGGGACGTTCATAGTCTTCCTATTCGCGTGGTTCTTGGCTCCCGCCATGGGAATATCGAAGTTTTCGCGTCCGTCTTTCTGCCAGGCGGCCTTCCGCAGCAACAACGCGTACATTGGCATACCGGTAATGCTCTTCGCCTTCAACGGCAGGCCAGACCTCGACGCAATGCAGTCGCTCGCCATGTTGACGCTCGCGCCATGCCTTATCGTGTACAACGTCTTCGCAGTGGCGATACTCACACGGGCCGATGACGAAACCTCCTTTGGACGACGCGCGGTCAAAGTCGTGGGCGGCATGTGCAAAAATCCGCTTATCATCGCCTCGGTGGTCGGCTGCGCATTGCTAGTTCTGCGCTTGAAGACGGGGCTTGCCCTTCCCGCGCCCATCGACAAGACCGTCATGACGCTTGGCCAGATGGCCACGTCGGGCTCGATCCTCGCGCTAGGCGCCTCGCTCACGCCGGCCATCCTTCGCGCAAACCTCCGCGGCGCCCATTGGACGGCGCTCCTCAAGCTCGTCGTCGCGCCTCTAGCCGGTCTGGCCCTGGCCTTCGCGCTCTCGCTTCCGCCGCTCCACCGCTTCGTCGTGGTCTGCTACCTCGCCTGCCCGAGCGCCGTCGCCTCGTTTGTAATGGCGCAGGCAATGGGCGGAGACGCCGACATCGCCGGCTCGTCCGTCGCGCTTACGACAATCTACTCCTTCATCTCCCTCTCCGCCGTCCTCCTCTGGGCGATGCCGCCGCTGTAAGTTTGACGGTTTGACGGTTTGACAGTTGGACGGTTTGTCCGTTAAACCAGGAACTGAGAACGAGGAACTAGGAACCAGGAACTATTATGGAAAACATTCGCGCATTGACACCTGCACAGCCTGACACCGAATGGGCCATGGGGTGGTGGCCGCAGCGCTTCGCGGAGAAGCAGAAGGCCGTGGAGGCCGGCGGCTCCCAAGTCGTCTTCATCGGCGACTCAATCACGCACAACTGGGAGGGCCCGGGCAAGGCCGTCTGGAACAAGTATTTCGCAGGCGCGCCTTACCACGCCCTCCAGCTCGGATTTAGCGGTGACCGCACCGAACATCTGCTCTGGCGCATCGGCCACGGCGAGTTCGACGGCTACGAGGCCAAGGCAATCATCCTGATGATCGGCACGAACAACACCGGTCATTTCCCATTCGAGAAGGAACCGCCGTCCGACACCATCCTCGGCGTCAAGGCCGTCGTCGACGCGCTGCTCGAAAAGCAGCCCAAGGCAAGGATAATCCTCCACCCGATTCTTCCGCGCGGAAGCGGCATCGATGACGATTGCCGTCGCCGCGACTCGATTGTGAACCGCGAAATCGTGAAACTCGCGGACGGGCGCCGTGTCGTCTGGTGCGACTTCTCCACGTCGTTCCTTTTGCCGGACGGCACCATTCCGCACGACATCTGCCCCGACGCGCTGCACCCCTGCGCCGCCGGCTACGAAATCTGGGCGAACGCCGTGATGCCGACCATCGACCGCGTACTCGCCACGCTCCCGGGAATCCCCGTGCCGTCCGTCTTCGCCTCCCTCCAGGATCCGTCCGGCCGGACGGCAGACCGGCGCCCCTCGCTCATTCCGGAGACGCGCATCGAGATTGACGCGAAAGGCGCCGGCAACTGGTGGTACAACCGCCTGGCCGCAAACCGCCGGCAGATTGCCGAATCGGGCGGGAAGATAGACCTTGTCTTCATGGGCGACTCCATCACCCACTACTGGGACGTCGGCGAGGGGCCTGACACCTCGACGGAAATCGTCGATTTGCGCAAGAAGTTCTCGATTCTCAACTGCGGATACGGCGGCGACCAGACCCAGCACCTGCTCTGGCGCGCCAGAAACGGCGAACTCGACGGCTACGAGACGAAACTCGTCATGCTCCTCATCGGAACGAACAACTCAAGTGCGGGACGCCCGCCGGAAGAGGTTTTCGCGGCGATTCGCGAAATCATGTCCGTGATTCACGCCAAGCAGCCAAAGGCGAAAATACTTCTGCTCCCGCTCTTCCCGCGCCAGACGGCCAACTCCCCGTCCAATGTCCGCAACCTCGCGGTCAACGCCCTGATTCGAACGGCATCGTGGGGCGAACATGTGATTGTGAAGGACCTCACAAACCTCTTCCGCGACGAAAAGGGCGACTCAATTCCCGAGCTCTTCGACGACGAGCGCCTCCACATGTCCGACGCCGGCTTCATCGTCTGGCGCAAAGCCGTCGAACCAATCTTCGACGAAGTCTGCGGCCTGCAGTAGCCTTTGTAACCTCACGGCAGTGACACGCGGGCCTTGAAGAAGTGGTTCGTTGAGCGGATGTCGAGGGCAGAGAAGTCGTTGGTGACGGCCCAGGGGCCGACGGGCGTCCGCGAACCCATCAGCTCGTAGCGGCGGCGCGGACTGACAGGTGAGAAGGCGATTTCCGGAACCCCGTTCGTCATTTGTATGGACACCGAGAAGGTCTGGTTGCTGTCCGTCGGGTCCAGGTCCGCGACATAGCTCTCCCAGACCTTGTAGAAATTGCCGTCGCGCTTCCTGTTCAAAGAATCCTGCGTGGCCGTTGCGAGGATTTCCGCTGGAGAGGCATCGAAGGCGAAGAGGCCGTTCTGCCACATCCACCAGTATGGAACCTGAACAGACTCCTCGGTCTGTACAGTCGGACTCTCGACATACTCGTAACAGCCGGGGTCGATTCCTTCGCCCCTGACGCGCAACATCCCGTCAAGGTCCGTGGTTTCGCTGGAAACGGCGTATTCGGAGTAGCCCACGTCAATGCAGGGGGAATCGGCGGCAAGATGGTAGTCGCCATTGTCCGGGTCGACAAACTTCGGATTATTGCAGTACTCGGTATCGGTTGAAAATCGCGGAACCATATCCGAGTAGCATCCCCAGAGCTTCATCCACTGTGGCGTCAGGGCAGTAAAGTCTGTATTGTAAATCTCCGAGACTTGTCCCTGAGAATTTGTGTTGTTCCAGATTATGCAGTTGTAGGCGCAGCAAACAGGGTTAAGTGCCGCATCTTCCTCGGCGTAATTTTGCGCTATAGTGGAGTTCACAAGTGTGCTCCAACTGGCACCCTGCCCTATGTTGCCATATATAAGGCAATTCACCAGCTTTGCCGAGGATGCGCCAGCTTCACCCCACCAGTTTGTGTTTCCAGTGATAACGCAGTCAACGGCGATTCCCCCGTAGATGCCGAGCATGCTCTTTGTAACAACGAACCCTTTCAGAATTGAATCGGGAATAGTGTTGTACCAGTTTTCTTCTTCCAACCATAGGAACGCGCACGCTCCTTCTCCATTTCCGCCGATGATCGGTTTTCTGTGCTTTCCGTACCTGTCCACTGATTGGATGAGAATATGCCGCCTATGACCAGTATTAATCGGGGTGTAGACGCAAACATTTGTGCCTTCATAGGCTGAGACATTTACCACTGCATTTGGTGCTGCTCTGTCAATCGCGGCCTGAATCGTGGCAAGTGCGCAAATCCAGTTGGTTCCGGCGTTGGCATCGCTTCCAAGAGGCGTGACATACCATGTATTCGTGGGGTGCGCGACGGGATAGTTTATGGCCGCCAAGTCCTCGGGATATGGATCGGGCATTTTCCTTCCGCCCATGACAACCATTTGTACTACAAAGACCCCCATTACCGGCAGCATCCATCTTGGGCAGGAGCGAAGCCTCTCAAGCACCGGCGCGACGAGACGCGGCAGCCACCGGGTCTGGTGCAGGTACACGCAAAGCGGCACCAGATACACGAGAAGCCCGAACAGCGTCCAAAAGCCCATGTTGTCCGCGACATTGATCATGCGATTATCGTAGCATCGTTAATGTAAAGTGTAAAGCCATTTTTCGTGAAATGGCGATGTGCCTAGCGGTGTCAGGCTAAAAAGCCGAAATCCGGAGGTCTGGTGTCAGGCTCCGGATCGCTTTGGTGTCAGGTTCCGTATCGTATAGCATATCGCCTTGGTGTCAGGCTCCTTTTGGTGGCGAAAGCGCTGAAAAAGGCCCAAAAATCAGCGTTTTTTGAATAGTGGCAAGGCATAGCAAATTATTTTTCCGTCTTTTGTAGTATGTTGGACAGCGGCATTCTGCAACAGTACAACATGATGCAGAACCGCCTATTTCCGGGAAAAGTTGCGGAAATCCGACTTTTCAAAAGGCTTTATATTTGCGGGGAAATGACGCGTCCCGTTGGGCGCCACCCTGGAATGGAGATTGGAACAATGAGAAAACTGAGACTGAAGAACGATGGCGAAGGCTTCTACAATGTCGGCACCCGGTGTGTTGACAGGACCTTCAGGTTCGACGACGATGACAAGACGCACATCGTCGACCAGATACGCCGTATGGCGGACTTCTGCGGAATTGAGGTAAACACCTATGCCGTCATGACCAACCACATCCACCTTCTGCTCCATGTCCTGCCGAAGCGGGAGCTGAACGACGACGAACTCGTGGATCGCGTTGCCGCGCTCTACGGCCGCGTCAAGGCCGAGAAGCTTCGCGTCGAATGGGCCGAATGGCGCCGTGTCGGCGGCGAGGCGGCACTGCAACGCGTTGAGGAAGAGCGCAACGCGCTGCTGCGTCGCATGGGCGACCTGAGCGTCTACATGAAGGAGCTGAAACAATGGATATCCCGCGACTACAACAAAAAGGTAGGCCGCACGGGAACGCTGTGGGAGGACCGTTTTTGGAGCTGTTTGCTCGAGGATTCTGCGGAGACCCTCACTTCCGTCGCCTCCTACATTGACTGCAACGCCGTGCGGGCGGGAATCGTCGAGCGCCCGGAGGACTACAAGTGGTGCGGCTACGCCCAGGCCCATGCCGGCCGTGAAGCTGCGCAAAAGGCGCTTGTTGCAATCTACCGCGACGACAAGTTGAAGTGGGCCGAGGCCGAGGAACGCTACGGATGGCTGCTCCGCGTGGTGTCAGACACCCCGGTCGAGCGACTGCGTGAACACAAGACGATATTCAGGCGGGCGCTGGCAATTGGCAGCCAGAGCTTCATCCTTGAGACCTACACCCGCTTTCCGAAGGTGTTCAACGCGAAGAAAAGGCCGGCGGAACCATTTGTGACGGACATCGGGGCGCAGAATGGCACCCTTTTTATGTCGCATAAGCCGCGCGCTATTGCAATTGGCTAAGGCAGATCCTGTTTAAGACACCAAAGGCCAGAAGGTAACGGAGATCGGGAAATCGGAGCCTGACACCAAGGCAGACATACAGGGTGCCTGACACCAAGGCTAGGGTTCACAAATAGCAAACTAAAATGTGTGCGGGGAGAGAGTCTCGTACTCGGCCCAGACACGTTCAAACCAGCCTACATCCGTAGGGATCGGGTGGCATGGTTCGTGACGGACAATGGCCTTGCAAGATGGTTCGGCGCGGCAGATTGCGACCTCGTTGCGGGCTTCGGCTTTTTCCGGCGCCATGCGCCATTCGTCACCCAGGCATGGCGCAATCGGCTCGCCGGCCGAATCAATTACAATCGCACCGCCGCGCGACCCCGCGCGGCTTATCTGGTCCTCTATCGCCCGCAAATAGACAAGGTGCGCGAAGGCGAGCTGCCGTGTCCGCAGCGCCTCGGCGCATTCGCGCGCATTCAGTCCGCCCAGTCCGTCCGCGAGCATTGACGGAAGTTCCGCTTCGGCCTCGGCAATGGCAGTGCGGACCTCGTCGCGGCGGCGGATGAAGCCGCCCGCGCGGTCCATGCGCTTCTGCATGCGGAGGCGGTCCGTCCGCCAGTCACGGACGGCGGGCCGCGTCTGCATTTCGGCGAGCCTCGCCTCTGCGGCACGGGCGAAGGCCTCCGCATCTTCGCCCCTTGCCGCGCCGTTTGCGTAGCCTCGCGCGATGCGCTCGGCGGCGCGCCATGCGCCGACCTGCCCGGAGTTCAGGGCAGAGCCTCCGGGACGCGTCACGCCGTGCGAACCGTTGACTTCGCCGATTGGGAAGAGGTGACGGATATTCGTCGATTCCCACCAAATGTCACCGGCAAGACCGCCATTGTTATGCTGCGCGCATACGGCGACCTCAAGCGGCTCCGTCTCAATGTCGATTGAATGGTCGCGGTAGAGTTCGATGGCCTTGGGGTTCATCGTCCGAAGCCGCGCGAATGGCGTAGGCCCCGTCGCCCCGCTCTTTTCAAGGTATTCGCGGGCCTCCGCCGATATGGCGCCAATGACATCCGCGAGGCCCGCCGGGTTGCTGCGGTAGTCGAGGAAAACGCGCCGCCCCTTCAACACGGTTTCAATGTAGACCAGTATGTCGACAAGCGAAGACCCCCGCGCGTTCCCGGCGGAGAATGGCCACTGGTAGCCCTTGAGAAAGATTGCGTTGGCCGCTGCGGCCGGTGAGCCGAAGGCCTCCGTCAGGAACTCCCGCTCGACGCCGTCGGCGTCAAGCGAGAAGACGCGCGGAATGACCTGCATGTAGCTCCCCGAAACGTTCCAGCGGAATGCGGTCGAGGCGAGGCCGAACTGCGATTCGGCTAAGTTGCGCGCTTCGGCTCCGGCCTTGAGAGCGAGGCCAATTGCGCCCGTGTGGCCGCCGGGGTAGACGCTGCGGCCGTAGAGTCCGCCGGGGCCACCAACGGCGAAGATGACATTGTCCGCGAGGACGGTCTCGAACGACGGCGCGGCAGAGGACGTGTCGGCGAAAATGGCGCCGATTGCCGTTCCGTCGCGGACAAGGAGCTCCACGGCGACGCGGTTTTCGACTACGGGCACGCCGCGTGACAGGACCTCCTTCGCGAGAGCCGCGCACATGTCGCGCGACGTGTATGGGCCGGCGCTTGTGGCGCGACGTTTCTCGGAATGGTCCGTGCGGTAGCCGACGTAGCGCCCGTAGGCGTCGTGCGGGAAGCGCACGCCGAGCGAGACGAGATGCGCGAAGGCGATTGGCGAGAGCGAGGCCTCGACGAGTGCGATTTCGCCGTGCATTGCGCCTCCCGCGGCAAGGTCGCGGGCCATTTCTACGGGTGAATCTGGCTCCGCGCCGTCCATGGCGAGCTTGTAGTAGGTCTGCTTGTCGCTGCCGGCGTTGGCGGAGGTGCCTTCCCTAAGCCCTTCGGTGTAAATCGCGGCGCGGACGCCGAGCGCGTCGAGCCGCGCGGCGGCGGCGAGTCCGGCCGCGCCGGATCCGATGATGAGAGTGTCGAGTCTTGTCATTGTGCTATAATTTTACCGATGGCAATGCTTCTAGTCAAGGCTGACGGAGTACGCGCCTGCGCCTGCGTCAAGGCGGAGGTTGACGGACTCAAGGCCGGCGACCTCTGCGTGGCGGAGGTGGCCGGACATCGGCGTTTTTGCTTCGTGCGCGCCGTATTCCCATGCGAAGAAACCGCGCCGCCGCCTTCGAAGAACTGCGCGTTCATTCGCGCCGCGACGGCGGATGACGCCTCGCGGCGCGAGACGAACCTCAACCTGGCCAAAACGGCGATGAAGGCCTTCGACACCGAATGCGCCGGCGCGCCGCAAAGGCCCTACGCCGTCAACGCGTGGTTCGACGAGCCACGCCGACATCTGCTCGTCCTGTACCACGCGGACCACCAGTTCGACACGAGAAGAATTGTGATGTCGCTCCGCCGCCGCTTCGGCGCGGATGTGTCGGTACAGCAGATTGGAATACGCGCAGAAGTCGCCGCCGTGGGCTCCGTGGGGCCTTGCGGCTGCCCCGTCTGCTGCACGAGGGCGCTGGTGGATGCCGGTGCCGCAAACGTCAACGTGAAAATGGCGAAACGGCAGAACATTTCGCTCAACCCGGCGAACCTCAACGGCCAGTGCGACCGATTGAAGTGCTGCCTTGTCTTCGAGGACGAAAACACAAGTTCGAGTGGTTAGTTCGAGTTCGAGTAAATAGTGGCTTTCCTCCAACTCCAACTCAGAACTCCAACTGAAGGAGAAAACAATGGCTGAAATCATCAGTGAAACACTTTCAACCCCCGTCGCGGGGTCGTACGACATCATCGTCGCCGGCGCGGGGCCGGCCGGCGTGGCCGCCGCAGTCACGGCGGGACGCCTCGGCGCAAAGGTCCTGCTCGTTGACCAGTCCCACGCCGTGGGCGGCATCGCAACCTCCGGCTACATGAGCCACTGGACAGGCAGCACGCGCGGCCCGCTCTACGGCGAAATCCTCGACCGCGAATCGCGTCCAGGCCCCGAGGAGAACTGCGCTGCCAAGCACCTCATCAACCCTGACAAGCTCAAGCTCGTCTTTCTCGAAATGCTCGACGAGGCCCATGCCGACGTCCGTCTCTACACATGGGTCGCGGGCCCGCTCATGGAGGGCGACGGCAAAGTCGCCGGCATCATCACCGAAAGCAAGGACGGACGCCGCGCATGGCGCGCGAAAGTCGTGATCGACGCCACGGGCGACGGTGACGTCGCCGCGCGCGCCGGCGCGAAGTTCATCCTCGGCCGCGAGGAAGACAACGGCATGCAGCCCGTCACGCTTATGTTCAAAATCGCCGGGGTCGACTACGCAACGGCCGTATTCCCCGGTTCCTTCGAGACGAACTTCGAGGTCCCCGAAGGACGCATCCAGGACCTAGGCCGCAAGTACCTGAAGCACCCCGCCGGACACGTGCTCCTCTATCCCTCGACGCTGCCCGGAATTGTCACGGTCAACATGACGAACGTCACCGGCATCGACGGGACGAAGTCGGCCGACCTCACACGCGCCGAGCTGGTGTGCCGGCGGCAGATCAACGAAATCGTCGACTTCCTCCGCGGACACGTCCCCGGCTATTCGCACTGCCACCTCGTCGGCACCGGCTCGCTCATGGGCGTGCGCGAGACGCGCCACTTCGAAGGCGAGGCAACCGTCACGGCGGAGGACATCGTCGAGGCGCGCGTCTTCGACGACTGGATTGCGACGCAGTGCAACTTCAACTTCGACATCCACAACGTCGAGGGCGCGGGACTCGACAAGAACGGCGCCCAGGCGAAATTCCGCTCGAAGGGCGGATACACGATTCCGTACCGCTCGCTCATTCCGAAGGGACTTGACGGACTCCTCCTCGCCGGCCGCGACATCTCGGGGACGCACAAGGCGCATTCGAACTACCGCGTCATGCCGATCTGCGTGAACATCGGCCAAGGTGCGGCCACCGCCGCCGTAGAGGCCATCCGCGCTGGCGTTCCGCTCCGCGACGTCGACATCGCCAAGGTCCAGGCATCGCTCAAGGCGCAGGGCGTGGAGCTTTAGCGTGGCGTTGCGCTTGCTGCGCCACGCTAAAGCAGATAACAGATAACAGATAATAGATAGGCCGTTCCGGCTGTACTTTGATATCTGTTATCCCTTATCTGTTATCTGTTATCTACCGTGCCCGGTTCTGATTGTGCCGTTACGGCACAATCAGAACCGGGCACGGTATGGCTTTCGCCACTTTGGCGGCGACGTTGCCGAAGAAGAGGTCGCGGACGCCGCCTGCGCCCTGGCGGCCGAGGACGGCGAGGTCGATACCGGTTTCAGCCGCGAATTCAAGGATCTGCTCGGCCGCCGATCCGACGCGGTAGGCCGTTTCGTATTCGACACCTTCGGGAATCGCCGGGGCGTAGGTTTGCGCCACCTTCTCCTGAAGGGTCTTGAGGGCCTTGTCCTCGGGGTCGCCGTCGTCTTCGTAGACATAGCCCTTCCAGAACTGTGCGTCCGCCTCGGGCATGACGTGAAGGATATAGAGCTTTGCGGCGTTGTGCGCGGCCGCGCGCACGGCGTACTTGAACGCCTTGTCGGCCGGGGCCGAAAAGTCTGTGCAGAAGAGTACTTTTGTAAACATGTTGGACTCCTATCTACTATCTGGCTAGCCGGCAATGGCCGGCAGCCAGGTGGCAATGCCCGGGAAGAAGATGAGAAGCAGTGCGGCGGCGAGGAGCGCCAGGAGGAATGGCATCGCCCCGCGGAAGATTGTCTGGATGGGAACCGACCTGTCGATGCCGCTCACTACGTAGACATTGACGCCCACAGGCGGCGTGATGACGCCCATCTGCGTGATGACAACCACCAGAACGCCGAACCAGATCGGGCTGTATCCAAGACGTAGAATGACCGGATAGAAAATCGGCACCGTCAGCATCACGAGTGCCAGCGAATCGACAAAGCAGCCCGCGATGAGGTAGAAGAGGCCGACAATCAGAATCACAACCCATGACGGCAGCGGCAGGCCCGCGAGCCAGCGCGCGAGAAGCGACGGAATCTCCGTCACCGCGAGAAAGTGGCCAAAGACCGAGGCGCCGGCGACGATAATCATCACCATGCATGACGTGCGAATCGTCTCCTCAAGCGCGCGGGAAAGCATGCGCCAGTTCAGCTTGCGTTCGACCGCCGCGACGGCCAGGCTGCCCGCCGCGCCGACCGCGGCGCCTTCCGTCGGTGTGAACCAGCCTGCGAACATTCCGCCGATGACGAGCGCGAAGAGCACTAGCGTCTCGCCGACGTCGCGAAGCGCGAAGAGGCGCTCGCGGAGCGGCTGTTTCGGGCTGGCCGGCCCGGCCTGTGGGTCGAGCGCGCACTGCACGGCGACGACCGCGCAGAAAAGGAGCGCGATGAGAAGACCCGGCACGATGCCCGCGATAAAGAGTTTGCCTATGGACTGCTCAGTGAGGATGCCGTAGACGATGAAGACGACGCTCGGCGGAATCAGCATGCCAAGTCCGCCGGCGGCCGCGACGACGCCGCCCGCCAGCGCGGGGCTGTACTTGTACTTGCGCATCTCGGGCAGCGCCACGGAGGCCATTGTGGCGGCCGTCGCCGGGCCGGAGCCGCAAATCGCGCCGAAGGCCGCGCAGGCGCCGACCGTTGCCATCGCGAGGCCGCCGGGACGCGATCCGAACCAGCTGTTGGCCGCGCGGAAGAGCTTGCCGCTGATGCCGGTGTGGAAGCAGACCTGCCCCATGAAGACGAAGAGCGGGATGACGGTGAGGCCGTAGTTGGTGAAGCACTCCATGAAGTCGGAAGCCAAAACCGCGAGCGCCGCGTGGGGCGAGACGATGGCGGCGAAGCCGACAGCACCGACTACGGCCATCACGAAGGCCACGGGCAGACTGCAGACGAGCAGCACGAGCAGGGCCGCGAGCCCCACGATTCCAATCGCGACAGGACTCATGGCTGGCCTCCTTCCGCGGCCTGAGGGTCTTTAAAGTCCTTAAGGTCTTTAAGGTCCTTTTGATTCGAAATACGACTTTCAGGACTTTCAAGACTTTCAGGACTTTCAAGACTCTTCTTCGGCCGGTCAGGCCGGAGAAGGGGACGACCAGGACGCAGGAGATGGAAGAGCGAGACGAGGGCGGTGAGGAGGCACATGAAGGCAATGAGCCAGGCGAGCCAGAAAATCGGGCATTGCAACGTCGGCATCACCTCGCCGCTCCGGAGGAGACGGTTGCCGCGGCGGAGGAATGCGATGGCCGCAAAGAGGAAACCGACCGTCTGGATTGTGCGCATGGCGCTGTCGACGATGATGCGTCCGCGACGCCCGAGACGGTGGAAGAAGTACTCGATGGCGACATGCCCTTTGACGGCCGTCGTGAGCGGCAGGGCCGCCGCGATGGTGATTCCGCCCGCGATGCGGACGAGGTCGTACGCGCCGGGAATCGACGTGCCGAGGCGGCGCAGGACGATGTCCACGCAAGTCACGGCCATCATGAAGAGGATGCCGACGCCGGCGATTTTTCCGGAGTATTTGACGAGGGCCCGCAGAGGGTCCCACACATGTCCGCTATTCATGTTTCTTCACCTCCGCCAGAAGGTCGTTGAGGAAGCGGCGGCCTGGAAGTCCCTTCGCATCGGCCTTGTCCGCGAACTGGTCGAGCACAGGGGAGATCTTCTCGCGCCAGCGGGCCGTCTCCTCGTCGGGAAGGGCGAAGGTGTCCTTGCCCAGCTCCTTGAGCATGGCGCGTCCGGCGGCATCGGCCTCGTTCCAGGCGACACCGTGCTTATCGACCCATTCCGCGCTCACTTCCGTCATAATCCGCTGGATGTCCTCGGGGAGGCTGTTCCAGCGCTCGAGGTTCATTGTCACGAACATCGTCGTCGTGTAGCCGATCGCCGGGGTGTCCGTGACATACTGGATCACCTCGCCCTGCTTCCAGCCCTTGAGCGTCTCGACGGGGCAGAAAGTTGCGTTGACGACGCCTTTCTGGAGCGCCTCGTAGGTGTCGGACTGCGCCATGCCGATGGCGTTGCCGCCGAGGGATTCTACGATTTTCGCGGAGAGGCCGGTAGCTCGGATTGTATTCCCGGGGAGGTCGGCGAGGGAGTGGATGGGGGTGCGTGAGGCCAGAACGCCCGGTCCGTGCGCGTGGACGTAGAGCAGATGGGTGTCTGACACCTCGGCGGGATGGTAGCGGTTGACCATCTCGTTCGCAACGCGGGTCGCCACAAGGCCGTCGGGGTAGCCTACGGGCAAGTCGAGGCCTTCAATAAGAGGAAAACGCCCGCGCGTGTACGCGAAGCAGCTCATGCCAAGGTCCGAGATGCCGTCGACCACGCCGGCATAGCACTGGTCGGCCTTCGTGAGGACACCGCCCGGGAAAATACGTATCTGGACGCGCCCCTCGGTGCGCTTCTCGATTTCGTCGGCCCATGACTGCGCGGCCAGGGTCTGCACATGCGTCGGCGGGAAGAAGACGCTGTAATTCAGCTTTATTGTGCGCGGCCCGCCAGACCGCGAACAGGAGGAGGCCAGCAGCACGCACGCCAGCAAGACCCCCGGTGCCAATGTCGATTTCATGGGGTAAATTATAGCATACGGACGCGAGTCGCGTCCGTATGCTATAATTTACCCCATGGGCGATGACATCATAGACGAAGTGACGGACTACCTGCGCTATCGCACCGAATGCGGCGAGCGTACCGTCGAACTCGAATCCGAGACGATAGCGGCCTTACGGTCGACACGCAATAATGGGGCGGAGGGCGCTTCCCGCGCGGCGGGGGCGCCCGCCCCCGCCGCGCGGGAAGCGCCTCCGCCCAAAAAGAGCGCGCCACCAGAAGTGGATACTCTTGAGGCAATTGCGGCCGAATGCGCCGTTTGTGCAATGTGCGGCCTCTGCAATGGGCGCAAGCAGGCGGTTCCTGGCCAGGGGTACGCCGCAAATCCCGACATCATGTTCATTGGCGAGGCCCCGGGGGCCGATGAAGACGAGCAGGGTCTCGCCTTCGTCGGGCGCGCGGGTCAGCTTCTGACCAAGATGATCGCCGCGATGGGCTACACACGCGACGAGGTTTTCATCGCCAACATCTGCAAGTGCCGCCCGCCGAACAACCGTACGCCGACCCCTGAGGAGATGGCGGCCTGCATTCCCTTCCTCAAGCGGCAGATAGCCCTGATAAAGCCGAAGTACATCGTCGCCCTCGGCAACACTGCCATTCTTGGTCTTCTTGGAAAAACCGGCATCATGCGCCTCCATGGCGTATGGCAGACGTTCGAGGGCATTCCACTTATGCCGACATTCCACCCGGCCTACCTTCTGCGCGCCCCCGCCGCCAAGCGCGACTGCTGGAACGACCTCAAACTGGTCATGGCAAAACTTGGGAAAACGCCTTGACTTCTCACTTGTCTTTGATTTCTTAGAAAAATTTTTCGAATTCGAAAAATTTTTCTAAGAAATCAAAGACGGGAATCGTTATAATAGTGAAGTTTTAGTCTAACCAAACGAAAGACGGCGACACCATGAGTGAAGATCTTGCTGCGGGCAACGAAATCCTTGAGAATGACGAGTCCTTCAAGGAAATGATGGCCCTTTTTAACGAAAAGACGTATTTCCAGCGTCTTAGGGGAATGTTTGACGGCCTCAAGAAGCCGAAGGACACCAAGGAGTACAAGATGGCGCGCATCGAAATGCAGCGCCAGGCGGCCCCTGCGGCGGCCATTACCATTCCCGTGATCCTTGTCGCCCTTCTCGCGCTTCTGGCGAAGGGCAAGGAGAAGACCGAGGTCGCCTTCGAGACCGACATCATGGAGGCCGAGGAGATCCAGGAACAGCTCGAGGACATCCCGCAGGACATGCCCGAGCCGCAGCCGATGGACGACATCATGCCCAACGACGTGCAGTTCACGCCCGAGATGGCGCTCGACATCGCCGCGCCGGCCCCCGACGCCCCCGTCAGCGCGCAGCCCCAGTCGGTCGACGCCGTGGCGGTCATCAAGTCGCCGGTCATCCTCCGCAACATCTTCGGCTCCACGCGCAACCCCGGCATGCGCGGCCAGCTCCTCGCTGGCGGCGGCGGCAACGCCAAGACCGAGGCTTCCGTCCTCCGCGCCCTCCGCTGGCTCAAGGCCGTCCAGAACTCCGACGGCTCCTGGCCGCACAACCAAGTGGCCATGACCGGCCTCTGCATCCTCACCTTCCTCGCCCACGGCGAGAAGCCCGGCGACTCGCCCGAGTTCGGCGACACCGTGCAGCGCGCAATTGAATACCTCATCACGCAGCAGGACAAGACTGGCGGCGGCCTCTTCACGAAGTCCGGCGCAGGCTACGCCCACGCCATAGCGACATACGCCATGTGCGAGGCGTATGGCATGACGATGAACCCCAATGTCAAGGCCGCGGCGGACGCGGGCCTCGAGGTCGTCATCAACGGACAGCACCCGTCAGGCGGCTGGGACTACAACTGGAAGCAGTCGGACCGCGACGACACCTCCGTCATGGGCTGGGCGGCGCAGGCCCTCAAGGCAGGCATGATGGCCAACTTCTACCATGACCCCGAAGCACTCGAGCGCGCCTCGCGCATGTGCGTCAAGGGCTTCAAGAAGAACGGATTCCAAGACGGCGGCTTCGGCTACACCTCCCCTGCCAAGGGCGGGCTCTCCGGCGTCGGCACACTCTGCATGCAGTTCCACCACGCTGCCAACGACCCATACGTCAAGAACACCCTCCAGAACATCATCTACGGATGGAAACCCGAGTGGATCGGTTACACCCCCGAACGAGCGGCAAAGGGCGAGAAACTTGAGAAGCCCAAGGAACTTCCTCCCGGCGCAGTCGGCGGTGCCTGCCCGCAGTACTACTACTATTACGGCACGCAGGCCGTCTTCCAGGGCGGTGGCGAGCAGTGGAAGAAATGGAACGACCGCATGTGGCCGTCCTACGTCGCGGCGCAGTTCAAGATCGAGAAGAACGAGCCGGGCTCAAAGTGCAATTGCGGCCAGGGCCTCTGCAGCAAGCTCAAGGAGCCCTACGTGGATGACAAGGGCCAGTACCAGGAAATCGGCCACTGGGTCAACACCGACGTCCACGGCGACCGCCCGATCATGGACACCTGCCTCGCGGCGCTCCAGATG
>JAEEGJ010010035.1_pt1 | contig 24926 bp, 20 predicted proteins | sample 8958761 | NCBI WGS metagenome assembly JAEEGJ01 (sample SAMN16246546, study PRJNA631951) | gut metagenome | biome: gut microbiome; feature: rumen; material: RS-attached | host: Bos | place: Iran: Karaj | collected 2018-10 | reverse complement strand
ACCATGACGCTCAATTATGAAGAGTTCCTGTTCATGACCGGCAAGCGCTCCGCCACCTTCGTCAACGGCAAGCTGGCCTGCGACAAGGACGGCAAGCTCCTTGCCGCCGAGTACGACCTCGGCCTCGACATGGGCTGCTACGCCATGACCGCCAGCAAGATCCTCGGCAACTTCGCCTCCGTGGCCTTCCACGGCTACAGCGTGCCCAGCGTCAAGGCGCTGGTGCGCGGCGGCTCCACCAACCAGAACTTCTGCGCGCCCTACCGCGGCTTCGGCGCGCCGCAGATCTACACCACCACCGAGGCGCTCATCGACATGGCCGCCGAGAAGGCCGGCATCGATCCCTGGGAGTTCAGGTATATTAACTGTGCCAAGGAGGGCGACAAGACCATCAACAGCATGCCCTACAAGCAGTACCCCTACCCGAAGCTCCTTGAGATGATCAAGCCCTATTACGACGAGTACAAGAAGCTCGCCGAGCAGGGCAAGGCCGAGGGCCGCCACGTCGGCGTCGGCATCAGCCTCGGCGGCTTCCTCTGCACGATAGGCATGTTCGACCAGTCCGAGATAGCCCTCGAGCTCAATCCGGACGGCACGATCACCAACTACAACACCTGGGAAGATATGGGCCAGGGCGGCGACGTCGGCGCATTGGTCCACACCGTCAAGGCTCTCGCCCCGATGGGCATCAAGGCCAGCCAGATCCGCCTCGTCCAGAGCGACTGGCCCAAGTGCCCCGACTCCGGCCAGTCCGCGGCCTCCCGCCAGCACTACATGACCGGCAACGCCATCATCGACGGCGCGAACAAGCTCATGGACGCCATGCGCAAGCCCGACGGCACCTACCGCACCTATGACGAGATGGTCGCAGAGGGCATCCCGACCAAGTATATAGGCCACTACGACCAGGCCAACCTCGGCCTGCCGCCGGGACTCGATCCCAATACCGGCATGGGCGACAAGGACGCCGAATACATGTACGCGGTCAACACCTGCCTCGTCGAGGTCGACGTCAACACCGGCAAGACCCAGGTCCTCAAGTATACGACGGCCTGCGACGTCGGCGTCGTCGGCAACATGCTCTCCGTCGAGGGTCAGGCGTTCGGCGGCCTCAGCCACTCGATAGGCTTCGCGCTCAGCGAGAACTATGAGCAGACCCCGAAGTACGACACGATCGTCGGCAGCGGCATCCCCACGATAGACGCCATCCCCGACGACTTCAACGTCCTCTTCCTCGAGACCCCGAGACCCAGAGGCCCGCAGGGATCCTCCGGCTGCTCCGAGTGCTTCCAGAGCTCCGGCCACATGGCCGTCATCAACGCCATCAACAATGCCTGCGGCGTCCGCGTCTACGCGCTCCCCGCCACGCCGGACAAGGTCAAGGCCGGCTTTGAGAAGCTGCAGAGGGGCGAGGACCTCACTCCCGAGCCCTACTTCCTCGGCTCCGAGCTTGACGACGAGCTCGAGTATATCAAGGCAAATCCCATCTGACGTGATCCGAGAAAGATCGGGGGCGGCGCACCTTGCCCGTCCCCGATCTTGATATCACGACCTTACCGAAGGAGAAAACGATGAAGCTTGAGGAGATAACCGCCTATACGGAAAAGTGCTTCAACGGCGAGCCCGCGACCTGCTCGCTCGCCTGCCCGTTCCGCATGGACGTCAGACAGCTTCTTACCAATATCGCCAAGGGCCGCTGGTCGGCCGCCTACAAGACCTACCGCACGGCCGTCATGTTCCCCGTCATGGTCAGCAGGATGTGCCCGCGTCCGTGTCTGGAGCGCTGCCAGCGCCTCGACCTCGGCGACGAGCCCATCGACATGGGCGCGCTGGAAAAGGCGTGCGTCGACTATGTCAAAAACCCGCGCCCGGAGCGCTATACCATCCCACCGAAGACGGAGAAGATCGCCGTCGTCGGCGCGGGACCTGCCGGGCTCGGCTGCGCGCTCAGCCTTGCGCTCAAAAAATACAAGGTCGCCCTTTTTGACAAAGAGGACGGCTGGGGCGGCTCGCTTCGCGCGAGGGACGACTTCGCGGAGATCGAGGCGGATATCGCGTTCCAGTTTTCCGGTGTGGAGATCGAAAAAGCTTTCGGGCGCGAGATAGCCTCTCTCGACGAGCTGGCCGATTTTGACGCAGTCTACGTCGCCACGGGCCGCGGCGGCAGCGACTTCGGCCTCGCCGGCTCGTGGGACGCGGAGCTGCTCTCCACCTCGCGCGAAAAGGTCTTCATGGGCGGCGAGGTCTGCGGCGTAGACCCGATACGCGCTCTCGCCGACGGGCAGGATCTCGCCAGAAGGCTCGAGGTCTGGTTCCAGACGGGCAAGCTCACCTCTGACGCGCTCCCGCGCGACTGCGGACGAGCCGTCGACCACACTGGCGCGGAAAAGGCCGCGCGCGTCGAAGTCGTCAGCGAGGAAACGGCCATGGCCGAGGCCGCGCGCTGCCTCCAGTGCGACTGCAGGGCCTGCATCGACGGGTGCGAGATGCTGACCTGGTACCGCAAAAAGCCCCGCAAGCTCGCCGTCGAGGTCTATACCGACTCCAAGGCTAATCCGCCCATCGCGACCCACTCCATGACGCGGCAGGCCTACTCCTGCAGCGACTGCGGGCAGTGTAAGGCCGTCTGCCCCGTGGGTGTGGACATGGGCTCTCTCTTCCGCCTCTCGCGCCAGCTCAGGACGCACGACGCGCAGTATCCGCGCGCGCTGCACGACTACTGGCTCGGCGAGATGGCTTTCCATTCCGACGATGCCGCCTTCGCGTACGTTCCCGAGGGCTGCAAATATATCTTCTTCCCCGGCTGCAGGCTCTCCGCCTCCTATCCCGACCACGTTGAAAAGGCATATGACCTGCTCGCGTCGCGCTCTGCATGCGGGATCGTTCTCGGCTGCTGCGGCGCGCCGGCCTTCTGGGCAGGCGAAGAAAAGCTCTTTGACGACAACCTTGCGAAGCTGCGCGGCATATGGGAGGGCGCGGGCAGGCCGACGATGGTCTTCGCCTGCGCGACATGCGAATCGCTCTTTGCGCGGTATCTCCCCGAGGCCGAGCGAGTTTCGCTCTATTCCCTTATCGAGGCGGGCGACGTTCAGGCCAAACGCGGCGGGAAGGCCGCCGTCTTCGATCCCTGCGCCGCGCGCGACGACCCCGAGGTACGCGCCGCGGTGCGCGCCCTCGCCTCCGCGGCGGGGCTCGAGCTCGAGGAGCTCAGGAACAAGGGCGGCTGCTGCGGCTACGGCGGGCAGATGCGCCTGGCAAACCGCAAGCTCTACGACGAGATCGTATCCAACCGCGCGGCGGGCTCGGAGCTGCCCTACGTCGTCTACTGCGCCAACTGCCGCGAGGTCTTCGCGGCGGGCGGAAAGCAGGCCGAGCACGTCCTCGACCTCGTATTCGACTCTGAGCCGCGCCCCGTCCCCACGATAGAGCAGAAGCGAAAGAACTCCCTCGCCCTGAAGGACGCTCTCTCACGCCGTCTGACGGGCGTCGGCTTTGAGGCTCCGGTCTCCGACTGGAGCGGTGTAAAGCTCGTTATCCCGCCGGATATTCAGAGCCGCATGGACGACGAGCTCATAAGCGCGGACGACGTCCGCGAGACGATATGGAAGGCCGAGCGCGACGGCACCGGCTTCGAGCGCGAAGGGCGCTATCTCGCCTGCCTCGTCACGGATATGCTGACCTACTGGGTCGAGTACGAGCCGGAGGGCGACGGCTTCGCCGTGCGCGACGTATACTCTCACCGCATGAAGTTCAGGCAGGAGGTCTGACCGATGGAAGAATGGAAATGCCGCAAATGCGGCGAGGCGCTCGTCAAGAAAAAGACCGTCTTCGACTATATGGGCCGCACCTTTTCCGAGGACCTCTGGAAGTGCCCTAAGTGCGGCATGGTCTTTATCCCCCCCGACCTCGCGAAGGGCCGCATGGCCGAGGTCGAGGAGATGCTTGAGGACAAATGACCTCCTTCAGCCTTTTCGATCCGGAAAAAACGCTCGCTTCGCTGCGGGCCCAGCTCCGTCTGCTCGGAGAGCGGAGCCGCTTTCGCCGGGATATCTATGCCCGCGCGGAGCTGCGCTCCCTCGACGATCTGGCGGAGCTCCCTTTTACGACTGCGGTTGACATAATTCAAAGCGGCAAGGATATGCTCTGCGTCTCGCCGCGCGAGGTCGCCCGCGTAGTGACGCTCTCCTCGTCGGGAACGTCCGGCACTTCGAAGCGGCTTTATTTCACACGCGGCGATCTCGAGCGCACCGTCGCTTTCTTCGCAGAGGGCATGGACGTCATCTGCCGCGAGGGCGACAGGGCCGCCATCGTAATGCCGGATTCGAACGAGCTCGGTCTTACCGCGCTTCTGACGGAAGGGCTGGCCCGCATCGGCGTCGAGGCAGGGACCGTCCCCCCTCGCGATCACGCGGATACCGCGGCTCAGCTGAGGGACTTCGGGCCGGACGTCATAGTCGGCGCGCCGGTCTTTTTGAGGCGCATCGCTCTGGAGTCGGTTGACATAAAGCCTCGTGCCGTGCTCGTTTCCACGGACTACTGCGCGGAGAGCGCCGTTAAAACGATAGCCCGCGTCTGGGGCTCGGAGGTCTTCACGCACTACGGGCTGACCGAGACGGGGCTCGGCTGCGCTGTCCAGTGCCGCGAGCTTGACGGCATGCACATCAGGAGCGACGAGCTCTATATCGAGATAGTCGACCCCTCGACGGGAGCTCCCCTGCCCGACGGGACTCCCGGCGAGATAGTCATATCGACGCTGAGGCGCGAGGCGATGCCTCTCATACGCTACCGCACTGGCGATATAGGGATAAAGGGCCTGTGCAGGTGCGGCGCGCCCTCGCTGATGAAGGTCCTCGGAAGAGCGGACGAGCTTTCCCGCACGCCTTCCCTCTACGAGCTCGACGAGCTGCTGCTCGGCTGCGACGGCATACTCGACTTTTCCGCCTCGCGCGGGCCGGACGGACTGGAAGTGACCGTCGACGGCGACGCGGAGGCTGCCGCGAAGCTGCTGCCCGGGGCAAGGATAAAAAAAGGAGCCGCCGCCCCACCTTCGGGGCGCGGGAAACGGCGCATGAGGCAGATATAGAAAAAGCTCCCCGCGAGAGATTCTCGCGGGGAGCTCGTTATTTATTGCGGGATCCGGGCCGGGAAGTTATTCCTCGGTGCTCTCGATGAGGCCGTAGCCGCCGTCCTTGCGCTTGTAGACGACGGAGAACGCCCCGTCCTCTCCGTCCTTCTTGAAGACGAAGAACTCGTGCTCGAGGAGGTTCATCTGGAGTATGGCCTCCTCGACGGACATGGGCTTGATGGCAAACCTCTTCGTGCGCACGACGTCGAACTCGTTCTCCTCCGGCTCGTCGGCCGGAACGGCGAGCTCCTGCTCGACGGCGCCCTCGCGCAGACGCTTGGCAAGGCGGGTCTTGTTCTTCGCGATCTGACGCTCGATGGCCGACACGGCAGCGTCGACGGAGGCATACATATCGCTGGTGGACTCGCTGGCTCTGTAGATGAGGCCGTTGTTCCTGACGGTCACCTCAGCCTTCTCGAAGCCGCGCTTGCTGGAGAAGGTCACGTAAGCCGTCGAGTCGCCGCGAAAGAGCCTCTCGAGCTTGCCTATCTTCTTCTCGGCGTAGGCGTGCAGCTCGGCGGGGACGTCCGCTTTCTTCTCGGTGTAGACGAACTTCATTGGTATCGCTCCTTTCATTAAGAGAGGTCCTGTAAGTATTATAACGCATCCGGGGCGAAAATGGAATGCTTATTTTGCGTCCGGAACGCTTTTGTCCGCATTTTTCGTATACCCGGCCCTTCCACGGCATAGAATCTTTCAGAACGGAGGGACGGCTATGGTATTTGAAGACAAGGCAAGGCAGGACGCGCCCGCTCAGCTCACGCTCTCGGCGCGCAGCAGGCTCACGGTCTCCGGCGTCAAGGACGTCACGGGCTTCGACGACGCTTCCGTCGAGCTCGATACGGCGGTCGGGCTGCTCATCATACGCGGACGCGAGCTGAAGATACAGCGCCTGAGCATCGACGGCGGCGACCTGATCGTCACGGGGACGGTCGACTCGCTCGTCTACGAGGAGCCGCGCAAGCCGCGCCTCAAGCTCTTCGGGAAGCTCTGATGGAGCTCGACATCGGCGCGCAGGGTACGGCTGCGCTCATCTCCGCCGCGGCGGGCTTCGCGCTCGGGATGTTCTACGACATCCTGGGGACGGCCCGCCGCGCCCTGCGCCTGCGCTTCCTGACGCCGCTTCTGGATATCCTGTTCTGCCTCGCCGCGGGGACAGTCCTGCTCTTCCTCGGATTATGGCAGGGCGGAGGCTCGCTCAGGATATACATGCTGCTCTTTCTGATCGGCGGAGCGGCAGTCTGGTTCGCGCTGTTTTCCGGTATCGCGGGGCGCGTCTTCCGGTTTACATACTGCATTTTGGCGCGTATATGGCTTTTTTTGACGTTTCCCTGCAAAAAAACCGCATTTTTCTTAAAAAAAGTGTTGTTTTTCTGCATTTTTTATTTGAAAAATCTGAAAAAATGGTTTACAATAAAAAGCAACCCGGCTATCCCAGCGCAATCGGCAGAGCCTACGGAGGAACTTCAGGATGAGAATAAAGCGGGCAGGACTTATTACATGCCTCGTCATCTTAATACTGACAGTTTACGCGGCGGTGACCCTTATCGGACTGCGCGTCCGCATAGAGGACGCAAAGGCAAAGACCGTCGAGATCGCGGCTCAGGTCGAGGAACGCGAGCGGGCGAACGAGATCCTTCGCTATGAGATAGCGCACAGCGGAGACCCTGAGACCTATGAGACCGTCGCGAGGACGAAGCTCGGTCTTATCAGACCCGGCGAAGAGATATTCTACGACGCGAGCGGCCGCTGATACGCGGACGGCGCGGTATACATAAGGAGGACAGCTCATCCGATGGATCTGGTCGTGGGTTCCGTCTACGAAGGCAAAGTCACAGGCATAACCAAGTTCGGCGCTTTCGTTCTGCTCCCGGGCGGAAAATCCGGCCTGGTGCACATCTCCGAGATAGCCTACACGTACGTAAACGACGTCAAGGATCATCTTCAGGAGGGTCAGCAGGTCAAGGTCAAGCTCATCGGCATCGACGACAACGGCCACATAAATCTCTCCATCAAGAAGGCCATGGACCCCCCTCCGCCGGCCCCCCGCCCCGCAAGGCAGGCTCCTCAGGCCGCTCCCAGGAGCAGCGCCTCCTCCAGCTTTGAGGACAAGCTCAAAAGATTTATGGCCGACTCCGACAACAAGATGAGCGATCTCCGTCAATACTCCGACAAGAGAAGCTCGCGGAGAAGAAAATAGACCCGTTCCCGTGATGCCGACCGGTATCACGGGTCTTTTTTATAAAAAAGCCGGCGGACCGGGCATGACCCGTCCGCCGCAAAAAAAGGGTTATGGGATAAAGATATGGTCGCTCGCTTGCGCTTCGCGCTTCATTGGATAAGCTGTATCTGCATAATAGCCCTTCTGGAATAAATTGTCAATAGGTAGTTTTGTCTGTTTTTGTCTTTTCGGAGGTGCCGGATGAAAAACATTTCCTGCGAGGATATATCTGAGCTCGTCGCGCAGCTCTGCGTGCGCGCAGCCACCGTCCTCCCGCCGGACGTCGCGGAGCTGCTGGAGAAGGCCGCGAAGGCGGAGAGCTGCCCCGCCGCTGCCGCCGCTCTGGGCGATCTGGTCGAGAACTTCGGCTACGCCGCCGAATCCGGCCTTCCCATATGTCAGGACACGGGCATGGCCGTCGTCTTCGCCGACGTCGGGCAGGATGCGCATATTACGGGCGGACTTTTCGAGGACGCGGTCAACGAGGGCGTGCGGCGCGGCTATGAGCGCGGATATCTGCGCAAGAGCGTCGTGGGCGACCCGCTGCGGCGCGTCAACACCGGGGACAACACCCCCGCCGTCATCCATACGAGGCTCGTCGCGGGAGATGGGATAACGATCACAGTCGCCCCGAAGGGCTTCGGCAGCGAGAATATGAGCGCTCTGGTCATGCTGCTGCCCTCTGCTTCGGCCGAGACGGTCGCAGAGGCAGTCGCGGACGCGGTCGTCCGCGCGGGAGCGAAGCCCTGTCCCCCGCTGATAGTCGGCGTGGGGCTCGGCGGGACGGCGGAGCAGGCGATGCTCGCGGCAAAGCGCGCGCTCCTTCGCTCCGGAGAGAATGCAGACCCCTTCTATGCCTCGCTGGAGGCAGACGTCCTCACGAGAATAAACAGCCGCGGCTGCGGCGCGCAGGGCTTCGGCGGGTCGAATACGGCGCTCGCCGTCCGCATAGAGCCGCTGCCGACGCACATTGCGGGTCTCCCCTGCGCGGTCAATATAAGCTGCCACGCGGACAGACATGCGGCGGGGTCGCTCTGATATAAAACTAAATGAAGAAACCGGCGCGAACGATCAGTTCACGCCGGTCTTTTTTACTGCAGCCTGCGTATGGCGCGCTCGATCTCCTCGCGCTCGGAGCCGCTGATGATGCCCCATTCCGCTTTCATCAGGCGCAGCACCTCGCGGTAAGCCTCGATCGCTCCGGCCTTGTCGCCGCGTATCTCGCATATGTGGGCGATGCTCACGGCGCTGTCGACGTACTTCGGGGAGGGCTGTATCTCCTGCCCCCGGCGATACCACTCGATCGCCCTGTCGTATTCCTGGCGCTGGGTGTAAATGTCGCCGAGAGTGGTGTCCCGGCACCATTCCTGTCCCTCCATGGCCTCCAGCGCGCGGAGCTGCTTTTCGCACTCGGCGCCGTCGCCCGCCGCCTCCGCGATGAGATAGCGGTACATGGTCGTGCGGAAGGTATTGTCGATGGCGGCGAGCTTGTTCAGCCATTCGCGCGCCTCGGCGAGGCGTCTGTCGTCGATGAGGTTGTCAAGAAGCCACATGAGGACGGCGCGGTTGGTCGGCTCGCGGCGGCAGAAGTCCTCGAAATACTCGATGAGGGCGTGATGATTGCGTACGTTCCAGTCCGGCATATAGCTGCCCCAGGCGTTGGCAAGCTCGCTTACGGCCTCGCGGTCGCCCCCGGTCTTCTCGACGGCGGTCTTCCCCCGCTCTACGGCCAGCATACGGTACTGCTCGGCCTGGTGGTTATACAGCACCGCAAGCAGGAGCTGCGCTCTGCCCTCGAGGTCTTTATCCTCGGCAAAGGCGAGGAGCCTGTTCTCGATCCCGCGCAGCTCGGCCTCGCTTATAAGGGCGCTGTCGTATATGTGGTTTTCCAGCCTGTCGAGCTCCTGCTCCGGGGTCATGGCGAAGAGCGTGTCTATCGTGACGCCGAAGAATATCGCTATTTCCGGCAGGAGCTGCACGTCCGGCATGCTGGCTCCGAGCTCCCACTTGCTGACTGTCTGCGGCGTCACGTTGAGCGCGGAGGCCAGCGCCTCCTGCGTGATGCCGCGGTCGTTTCTCAGGCGGCGTATTTCTTTTCCCATTTCCATGACGGGTCACTCCTTTTGTTTCATGGCCTTATATTAGCAGACTCCCGGCAGAAAAACCAGCTACCGCTGCGCGAGTCGGCTCGCACGGCGGTTGAGCGGCGGTCGGAACGCGGGCAGGGCTCTTTTTTTGCTTTTTGCTATTGAAAGCTTGACCGCATTTGTTGTATATTGTATATGAGGAAATTTGGGATTTCAACTCGGAGGACTCTCATGACCATATTCAATATCATCGCTCTGCTTGGCGGTCTGGCGCTGTTTCTGTACGGCATGCACGCCATGTCGTCGGGGCTGGAAAAGCTCTCCGGCGGCCGGCTTGAAAAAACGATCTACCGCATGACCTCAAATCCCCTGACGAGCCTGCTGCTCGGCGCCGGGATCACGATAGCCATACAGTCGTCTTCGGCGACGACGGTCATGCTCGTCGGTCTGGTAAACTCCGGCGTCATGCAGCTCGAGCAGACGATAGGCGTCATCATGGGCTCGAACATTGGCACGACGCTCACGGCGTGGATACTCTCGCTGGCGGGTATAGACAGCAGCAGCATCGGGCTGAATCTGCTCAAGCCCGAGAACTTCGCCCCGATAGCCGCCTTTATAGGCATGCTGATGGCGATGCTCTCGAAAAAGCGCAAGAGGCAGGATATAGGCTATATCCTCGCCGGCTTCGGCGTTCTCATGTTCGGCATGACGCTTATGAGCTCCTCCGTCAGCCCGCTCAAGGATTCCCCCAGCTTCACCGGCATCCTCACAGCCTTCGAAAATCCCTTCCTCGGCATCATCGTCGGCGCGATATTCACGGGCATAATCCAATCCTCCGCGGCGAGCGTCGGCATCATGCAGGCCCTCTCGCTTACGGGCGGGATCAACTACGCCGTCGCCATGCCGATAATCATGGGCGTCAACATCGGGACCTGCGTCACCTCCCTCATCTCGACGATAGGCGTCAACAAAAACGCGAAGCGCGTCGCCTTCATCCACTTCTCCATCAAGATCATCGGAACGATAATCTGCATGATACTCTACTATATCGCCAAGCTGGCTCTGCATCCGGCGATATTCTCCGCGGCGGCCTCCCCCTGGGGCATAGCGCTCTGCCACACGATATTCAATATCCTGACGACGATCATCCTCTACCCCTTCTCCAGAAGGCTCGTCAAGCTCTCCCGCCTTTGCATCCGCGACAAGAACGAGATCGAGACTTACGCCTTCCTCGACGAACGCCTCATCAACACCCCGTCCTTCGCGATCTCCGAGTGCCACAACAGGACCTGCGAGATGGCGATACTCGCGCGGGACACCTTCATCGACTCCATCCAGCTCAATAAGAGCTATTCGCCGCGCCTCGCCGAGCGGATAAAGGAAAATGAGGACAGGCTCGACGAATACGAGGACAAGCTCGGCACCTTCCTCGTCAAGATATCCAGCAAGGATCTCTCCGACAGCGACTCGAAGGAGGTCTCCAAGCAACTTCACACCATCGGCGATTTCGAGCGCATCGGCGACCACGCGATAAACATGGTCCGCACGGCGGACGAGAGATTTGACAAGAGCATCGCCTTCTCCGACGAGGCCAACGGCGAGCTCGCCGTCATTTCCTCCGCCGTCACGGAGATACTGACGATAACGACCAAGGCCTTCGAGGACGGAGATCTTGAGCTGGCCGGCAGGGTCGAGCCTCTCGAACAGGTCATCGACTCGCTCATAGCCGAGTGCAAGTCAAATCACGTGCGCCGCCTGCGCAACGGCGCGTGCACGATAGAGCTCGGATTCGTGCTCTCCGACCTGCTGACGAACTACTCGCGAGTCTCCGACCACTGTTCCAACATCGCCGTCGCGCTCATCGAGGTCGCGCAGAACGCCTTCGATACGCACGAATACCTGGGCGAGATAAAGTCCATGGACAACCCGGAATTCAAGCAGGCCTTCGACGAATACATGGAGAAATACAGGTTCAACTGAATAAAAAACGCCCCGGAACGTCCGTTCCGGGGCATTTTTATCTGCCTTTAGCTGTATGAGCCCTCGATCCGCAGGAGGGATATCTTCGTTTCAAGGCCTCCCGCGTAGCCCGTCAGGCTGCCGTCCGCGCCTATGACGCGGTGGCAAGGGACGATGATCGATATCGGATTAGCCCCGACCGCGCCTCCGACGGCGCGGGGCGAGGCCTTTATGCCCGCGGCTCGGAGCTTGTCCGAGAGAGCGCCGTAGGTCGTCAGCGCGCCGAAGGGGATATCCCGCAAAAGCTCCCAGACGCGCAGGCGAAACGGTGTCCCGCTCATGCGCAGGGGCGGCATGAAGCCCGGCTCGCGGCCGGAGAAATAGGTCTCCAGCCAGCGCACTGTCAGCTCAAAAACGGGCAGCTCCGCGAGCTTTCCCGCCGCGGGGGCGTTTTTCTCCGTCCAGAGCCCGGTCAGCGCCTCTCCGTCGCTCGCGAGCGTCAGCTGTCCGACCGGGGAAGGCACTTTTTTATAGTACACGGAGCTCACTCGGCGCTCAGCTTTATGATCTCGATGATGATGTTCGAGACCTCGGTCAGCGCGAAGGTCGGGATAAATTCGAAGCGGCTGTGGAAGCCGAAGCCGCCCGTGCAGATATTCGGGCACGGCAGGCCCATATAGGAAAGGCGCGCGCCGTCCGTGCCGCCGCGGATGGGTATCGTTTTGGGCTCGAGGCCTCGATTGCGCATGGCCTGCTCGGCGATCCGGACGACCTCCATGTGCTCCTCGATCTTCTCGCGCATGTTGTAGTAGCTGTCGGCCATGTCGACCTTGAAGCTTCCCTCGCCGTACTTTTCGTTCATAAAGGCGGCGGCGTTTTTGAAAAAGAGCTTCTTGGCCTCGAACTTGGCCCTGTCGTGGTCGCGTATGATGTAATCTACGGTCACGCAGTCGCACGCGCCGTGTATCTCGTCAGGATGGTAGAAGCCCTCGTAGCCCTCGGTATACATCGGGTTCTCACCCGCGGGGAGCAGCGCCTGAAACTCAGCCCACATGAGCAGCGCGTTCTTCATCGAGCCCTTGGCCGAGCCCGGATGCGTGCTGCGGCCCCTGACGGTCAGCTTGGCGCCCGCGGCGTTGAAGCACTCATACTCTATCCCGCCGAGCCAGCCGCCGTCGACGGTATAGGCGTAGTCGGCGCCGAAGCCCTCGACGTCGAAAAGGTCCGCGCCGTGGCCGACCTCCTCGTCGGGCGTGAAGCCTATGCAGACCTTGCCGTGCTTTATAGTCGGGTCAGAGAGAAGGCGCTGGGCGGCGTCCATTATCTCGGCCACGCCGGCCTTGTCGTCGGCTCCGAGGAGCGTCCTCCCGTCGGACGTGATGAGTTCTTTGCCGACGAACTCGGCCAGGAGCGGCTCGTCCTCCTGCCTGAGCACGACGCCCTCGCCTATTTCCAGGTCGCCGCCCTCGTAGATGCGGCGGACGGGCGTCACGCCCGACGCGGGAACGGCGGGAGACGTATCGAAATGCGATATGAAGCCCACGGCGGGCGCGGGCTTTTCGATATTGGAGGGGATCTGCGCGTATACGTAGGCATGTTCCCTGTCGATGCGCGCTTCGGCTCCCATCTCGCACAGCTCGTTATAGAGCCGCTCGGCGACGGCGAACTGCTCCTTCGTGCTGGGGATGACGTCAGCCTCCGCGGACTGGGAGTCCATGCGGCAGTATTCTATGAATCTCTCGGCTACATCTTTCATGCTATCATCTCCGAAGTCTTTTTTGGTATGTAAAAAGTATATAATATCGCGCCCCGATTTTCAACCGAGCACACGAAGCAAAAATATCTTCTTTTACTATCGCTTTTTTTCGTTAAACGTGTTATTATTAATCAAAAGACTATTTATTTAGGAGTAACTGTCATGGTCATTACTATTATCGACATCGGCATGCTCGGCGATATGCTCAACAGGGACGAGCTTCGCAAAATAGGCGAAGTCAGGGAGTATACCTCCGCTGAAGTCATGAAAATGGGCGTCGTCAAGTGCATGAACGAGACGGACGTCGTTCTCGGAGGCTTCAGGTTCCTCACCAACGACGTCATGGATCAGCTTACCAACCTCAAGCTCGTCGTCATTCCCGCCACGGGCTTCAACGCCTTTGACGTCGACCACGCGAGAAAGTGCGGCATCTCAGTCGCCAACAACCCCGACTACGGCACGGCTCCCGTCGCGCAGCACGCGATAGCTCTCCTGCTCTACCTCACCAACCAGATCGCCTACTACAACAACGCCCTCCGCTCCGGCGACTTCATGCAGACGATGAAGGGCATCATGGGCGACGCTCCCCTCATTGAGCTGGCGAACAAGACGATAGGCATCATCGGCTTCGGCAGGATAGGCCGCAACGTCGGCAAGATGGCCGCCGGCCTCGGCATGAAGGTCCTCGCCTACGACATATTCGAAAATGACGAGGGCAGAAAGCTCGCCGAGTACACGACGCTCGACGACCTGCTCGCCCGAAGCGACGTCGTCTCGCTCAACTGCCCCAGCACGAAGGAGAACAGGCATATCATAAACGCCGAAACGCTGGCCAAGATGAAGGACGGCGCGTTCCTTATAAACGACGCGCGCGGCGACCTCATCGACGAGGCGGCGCTTGCCGACGCGCTCCGCTCCGGAAAGCTCAGAGGCGCCGGGCTCGACGTCGTCGAGAAGGAGCCCGCAGGGCCCGACAATCCTCTTCTCAATCTCCCCAACTGCATCATCACGCCGCATATCGCATGGACTCCCATCGAGAGCCGCCAGAGAATGGCCGACACCATGGTCGAGACGGTCCGCGCATTCGCCAACGGCACGCCCATCAACATAGTCAACTGAAAGCAAAAAAGTCAGGCGGTACGGAAATCTTCCGTACCGCCTGTTTTTTTATTTTCAGAAGAGCGACATCTGCGCGGCGTCAGGCATGTCCCCGAATACGCCGAGCTTCTTGAGCGTCTCTATATGCGTCTTGGAGACCTTCGAGCAGGCCGCGGCAAATTCCTCGATGGAGATGAAATCGTCGTTTCTGTGGGCGGCTATGTCGAGCGCCGCCGTCTCGCCGAGGCCGGCGACCGCCGCGAAAGGCGGTATGAGCCGCTTGCCGTCGACCGTGAACTTCGTCGCGTCGGACTTTCGCAGATCCATGGGCGCGAAGTCGAAGCCGCGGCTGAGAAACTCGTACACGACCTCGAGCGTCGTGAGCTTGTCCTGCTCGAGAGTCGTTATATCTCCCTTGGCGTAGAGCTCCTTGATGGCCGAGCGCACTTTGTCGATGCCCGAGGTCATGAGCTCCAGATCGAAGGCGGGGGCGCGGACGGTAAAGTAGGCGCAGTAGAACTCTATGGGTCTGTGGACCTTGAACCAGGCGATGCGAAGCGCCATCGTCACGTAGGCGACGGCGTGCGCCTTCGGGAACAGGTACTGGATCTTCTTGCAGGAGTCTATGTACCACTCCGGGACGTTCAGCTCGCGCAGCTCGTCCTCTATGCCCTCGGGCCAGCTCTTGCCCTTAAATAGATTGCCCTTTCTGACGGCCTCCATAAACTTGAAGGCGCGCTTGGCCTCCATGCCCATGCCGATTAGATAGAGCATGATATCGTCGCGGCAGGCGGCCGTCTGCTCGACGGTCGCAGTCCCGCTCAGGACGAGGTCCTTGATGTTCCCCGCCCAGACGCCGGTGCCGTGGGAGAAGCCCGAAAGGCGCACGAGCGTCGATATCCTGTCAGGCTTGGTGTCGACGAGCATCTCGCGTGTGAACCTCGTCCCGAATTCGGGGATGGCGAAGGAGCCCACCTTGCCGATTATGGGGTCGTCGTCGGGAAGTCCGAGCTTTTCCGGCGAGACGAAGATGCTCATCGTGTCGGGGTCGTTGAGCGGAAGGGATATCGCGTCTATCCCCGTGAGCTCGGTGAGCATGTGTATCATGGTCGGGTCATCATGGCCGAGCATATCGAGCTTGAGGAGGTTCTCCTCCATGGAGTGATACTCGAAATGTGTCGTGATGATGTCGCTGTCCGGGTCGTCGGCCGGGTGCTGGACCGGGCAGAAGTCATATACCTCATGGTCCTGCGGGATGACGACCAGACCGCCGGGATGCTGCCCCGTCGAGCGCTTGACGCCCGTGAAGCCGCGGCTGAGCCTGTCCTCCTCGAGGCGCGATTTCTTGATGCCGCGCTCCTCGAGGTATTTTTTAACGTAGCCGTAGGCCGTCTTCTCGGCTACGGTCGTTATCGTCCCGGCGCGGAAGACGTGCTCGGCGCCGAAGAGCTCGATGGTGTCCCTGTGGGCCTGCGCCTGATATTCGCCGGAGAAGTTGAGGTCTATATCGGGGACCTTGTCGCCTCCGAAGCCGAGGAAGGTCTCGAACGGGATATCGAAGCCCTCCTTGGCGTACTTTTCCCCGCATATCGGGCATACCGCATCGGGCATATCGGGCCCGCAGCCGTAGTCCTTGCCGGCCTCGAAGTCGCAGTGGTGGCACTTCGGGCAGCGATAATGCGGCGGGAGGGCGTTGACCTCGGTTATGCCGGAGAAAAACGCGACGACGGAGGAGCCGACGCTGCCTCGCGAGCCGACGAGATAGCCGGCGGCGTTGGACTTTGCGACGAGCTTCTGGGCGCTCATGTATATGACGTCGTAGCCGCGGGCAAGGATGTCCTTGAGCTCGGCCTCGACGCGGTCGGTCACGATAGCGGGCGGGTCTTCGCCGTACATGGCGTGCAGCTTGCCGTAGACGAGGTCCTGCAGCTGCTTTGCCGAGTTTTCTATCATGGGCGGGAAAAGGCCCTTCGGGAGCGGCGCGACGACGTCTATGGAGTCCGCGACGGCGTTCGGATCGTCGATGACGACTTTTTTCGCCGTCTCCGGCCCGAGGTAGGCGAACTCCTCGAGCATCTCGTCGGTCGTCTTGAAGTATATGGGAAGCGGCCTGTCCGCGTCGGAGAACTTGTTGGAGAGCAGGATGCGGCGGAATATCTCGTCGTCCGGCTCGAGGAAATGCACGTCCCCCGTCGCGCAGACGGGCTTGCCGAGCTTCTCTGCCAGCTCGACGATGCGGATATTATACCCGCGAAGCTCGTCCTCGTTGGCGGCCTTTCCCTCGGCTATCATGAAGGCGTTGTTGCAGATGGGCTGTATCTCCAGGAAATCGTAGAACGAGGCGAGGCGGTCGAGCTCGGCGTCGCTGCGGTTGCCCGTCACGGCGCGGAATACCTCCCCGTTTTCGCAGGCGCTGCCGAGGATGAGCCCCTCGCGCTTTTGCATCAGCAGGCTCTTGGGGATTATGGGCTGCTTGCGGAAATGCTTGAGATGCGCCAGAGAAACGAGCTCATAGAGGTTGCGCAGGCCCTGCTGAGTCTTGACGAGGATGATGAGGTGCCTCGGCTGGCCGCGCAGCTCGTCCGGCACGCGGATGGAGGCGAGATAGTCGTTTATACCCGCTATCGTCGTCACGCCCGCCTCGCGGAGTTTTCCGAAGAAGTTGAGCGCGATGAGGCCGCAGGTCTCGGCGTCGGCGTCGGCGCGGTGGTGATTGAATTCGGGCAGCGAGAGCGCGCCCGCGACGACGTCCAGCGAGAAGCGCTTGAGCCTCAGGAGCAGCGAGCGCGACATCGTCAGAGTATCGACGGAGGCGTTTGGGCATTTCAGGCCGTATCTGTCGCAGGCGGCGCGGATAAAGCCCATGTCGAAGGCGGCGTTATGCGCGATGAGCGGCAGCCCGCCGGCAAATTCGAGGAATCGCCTGACGGCCTCCTCCTGCCCCGGGGCGCCCTCGACGTCCTCGTCGTGTATTCCGGTCAGGCGCACGACCTCGGCGGGGATGCTCCGGCCGGGATCGACGAAGGTGCACATCCTGTCGACGGCTCTGCCGCCGGAAAAGCGCACCGCGCCTATCTCTGTAATGGCGTCGCTGCGGGAGCTGAGGCCCGTCGTTTCAAGGTCGAAGGCGACGAAATCGCCGTCTATCGTCTCGTCCGCGGCGCCGCTGACGGCGACATGGTCGTCGACGTCGTTTATGTAGTAGGCCTCGCAGCCGTAGAGAATCTTGACGCCGTATTTTTTGCCCGCATTGCACATGTTCGGGAAGGCCTGCACGACGCCGTGATCTGTCACGGCGATGGCCTTGTGCCCCCAGCGGGCGGCGGTCTTGACGACCTCGTCGATGTCCGTCAGCGCGTCCAGCTGGGAAAAGCGCGTATGCAGATGCAGCTCGACGCGCTTTCCGGCCTCGCAGGTATCCATGCGGACGGGCTTTTCCATTTTGCAGATGCTGACCGGCTCCATGGAGAGGTCGTCGCACCAGCGGTTGAAGGATACGGGACCCGCGACGCGCAGATACATCCCGTCCTCAATGTCCATGAGGACGTTGTCGGCCGGGTCGCGCAGCATCTTGGAGACGCGCAGCGTCCCGGTATGGTCCGTGATATTGAAATCGACTATGTGCAGTCCGCCGCGGACGGTGCGCTTCTCCGTTCCGAAAACCTCGCCCGTCACGGAGACCTTTCCGGCGTACTGGTCGAGGTCGCCTATGGGGGTATCCTTGCCCTTTATGGCGTTTCCCATGAGCTGACGGCGGCCGTTTTTCTGCTCGGCAGTCTGCGGAGCGGGTGCGGAGGCCGCAATGGAAACGGCGGAAAGCCCGAACTCCGCCTTTACGGCACTCTCTATGAGCGAGACGGTCACGGGAGCGGGCGGATGCGGGAAGAAGAGATCGGCGGACAGCGAGCCGGACGCTCTGTCGATGCGGAGCGCCGTCACGGTCGTGCTCTCGAGAAGCTCGCGGAGCTCCGCGTCCTCCCGGCAGCAATCGAAAATGTCATAGAACTTCTTAGCCATCTCTGTCCTCCGAAACGAGCGCTATGAGCGCCCGCGCCAGCTCCGATTCCGGAAGTCTGGCAACTTCCCTGCCTTTTTTGAAGAGTATGCCCCAGTCCGTGCCGCCGGCGACGCCGAAATCGGCTTCTGCCGCTTCGCCCGGGCCGTTGACCGCGCAGCCCATGACGGCGACGGTCACGTCCCTGTCCAGGCCGGCGAGGCCTTCCTCCACCTGACGGTAGAGCCCCATCAGGTCTATTTGGGTGCGCCCGCAGGTCGGGCACGCGATGATATTGACGCCGCCTCGGAGACCGAGCACGCGCAGGAGCCTGCGCGCCGTCTCGACCTCCCTGACGGGGTCGTCGGTAAGCGAAATGCGGACCGTATCGCCTATGCCGTCGATGAGCAACGCTCCGACGGCGGAGGCGGCCTTCATGAGCGCGCTGTCGCCCGCGCCGGCCTCGGTCAGGCCTATATGTATCGGATAATCCATCCTCGCCGCGGCGAGGCGGTTGGCGGCGACCGTCGTCCTCACATCGGAGGCCTTGAGCGAAATGCATATATCAGAAAAGCCGAAGCGCTCGAGCATCGCGGCCTGCGCGGCGGCGCTCTCGACCATGGCCTCGGCGGTCACGCCGCCGTATTTGGCCAGCAGCGGCTTTTCGAGGCTGCCTCCGTTTATGCCTATGCGTATGGGGATGCCCGCCGCGCGGCAGGCGTCGGCCACGGCGCGGACATTTTTCTCCCCGCCGATGTTGCCGGGATTTATCCTTATCTTGTCTGCGCCCGCCTCGGCGGCGGCGAGGGCAAGCCTGTAATCAAAATGGATATCCGCGACGACAGGGAGCCTTACGGCATCCTTTATCGCGCGGATGCTCTTTGCCGCCTCGATATCGGGCACGGCGACGCGCACGATGTCGCACCCTGCCTGCTCAAGGCGGCGTATCTGCTCCACCGTGGCCGGGACGTCCTGCGTCCTCGTATTCGTCATTGACTGGATGCTCACCGGCGCTCCGCCCCCGACGGGTACGGTGCCGACGTTTATCCTTCGCGTCGCCATATCCTACCTCAAAACAGCTTTACTATATCGTTGAACATCACGTACGCCATGAGCGCGAGCAGAAGGACGAGACCGGCCCCGTGGATATAGGCCTCGACCTTCGGATTGAGCTTGCGGCGTATTATCTTCTCTATGCACCAGGAAACGAGCATGACGAACACGCGCCCTCCGTCCAGCGCGGGGATGGGCAGCATGTTCATGACCGAGAGGTTGACGGCGATGAACGCGATGAGATAAGCCACGCTCCAGAGCGCCGCGCTCGTCGTCGGCGAGCTCTGGCCGACCTCGTTTATCATTGAGACGATGCCGACCGGCCCGGAGAGATCGCGCAGCTTCGCGCCGCCCGTTATGAGGTCGCTCAGGCCCATGCGCACCATCTTGACGAAGTATATCGAATTTGCCCACGTCTGGCGGATGAGCTCCCCGAAGGAGCTCTCTACGACCTTGAAATAGAGGCCGTATTTCATCTCCGTCCCGTTTTCGGTCTCGTACTCGCGAAGCTGCAGCGGCAGATCGTCGAGCCTGACGCGCTTTCCGTCCCTGCGGACGACTATGTCCGCGGTCTTTCCGTCGCCCCGGCTCAGATACAGCGTCACCTCCTCGACGAGGCTGACGTGATGCCCGTCGACGGAGACGATGCGGTCGCCCGCCATGAGGCCGTTTTCGCCCTCGAGGGGGAAGCCGTCCATGAACCCGGTCAGCACGGGCTGGGAATAGTATCCCCGGCCGGAAAACAGGATCAGGACGATGAGAAAGCCCACGAGGAAATTCATCAGCGAGCCCGCTATGAGCACGACGAGCCTCTTGGGGATGCTCTTATTGACAAAGGCGCGGGGATCCTCGGCCTCGCCGTCCTCGCCCTCCATGGCGCAGAAGCCGCCTATGGGCAGGGCGCGGAGGGAATACGTCGTCTCCCCTTTTTGCTTCGATATTATTTTCGGCCCCATTCCGATGGCGAATTCGTTGACCTTTATGCCCAGAGACTTCGCGGCGATAAAATGCCCGAGCTCATGGACGGCCACGAGGACGCCGAAGGCCACAATCGCTATGACTATATACATGAATAAACGAACCTCTCGGCCTCGCGGCCCAGTCTCACGACCTCGTCCACGCTCTCGCCGGGCGCTCCGCGGAATTTCTCCACGGCGGCCGCGACGAGGGGATATATGCGGCCGAAGCCTATCCTGCCCGCGAGAAAAGCCGCGACGGCAGCCTCGTTGGCGCCGTTCATGACGGCGGCGTCCCCGCCCGTCCCGCGCGCCACCTCGCGCGCGAGGCGCAGGCAGGCGAATGTCTCGATGTCAGGCTCGAGGAAGGTCAGCGGGGCGCAGGCTGTCAGATCCAGCTTCCTCGCGGGGCCGGGCACGCGCTCGGGCCAGGTCAGCGCGAGCTGGATGGGCAGGCGCATATCCGGCGCGCCCATCTGCGCGACGACGCTCCCGTCGACGAACTCGACCATGGAGTGCACTATGCTCTGCGGGTGGACGTACACGGATATTTTATCCTCGGGCAGGTCAAAAAAATACATGGCCTCAATTATCTCAAGGCCCTTGTTCATCATCGTCGCGGAGTCGACGGTCACCTTCGGGCCCATGCTCCAGTTCGGGTGAGCGAGCGCCTGCTCGACGGTAACGTTCTCGAGCTCGGCGGCGGTCTTTCCGCGGAAAGGCCCGCCCGACGCAGTCAGAACGAGGCGGCTGAGCTCTCCCCCTCCCGCAAGGCACTGGAATATGGCCGAGGGCTCGGAATCGACGGGGAGCATCTCCGCCCCCGTCCTCGCTATCTCGCGGCGGACTATGCGCCCTCCGCAGACGAGAGTCTCCTTATTGGCAAGCGCAAGGCGCTTGCGCTCTCTTATCGCGGTCAGCGACGGGACGAGACCGGCCATGCCGGTTATCGCGCCGACGACTGTATCCGTTTCCGGCAGGGCGGCCGCCTCGGCGACGCCCTCCTCCCCGGAGACGACGCGGATATCCGTATCCGCCAGTGCAAGACGCACCTCGCGGGCCGCGGCCTCGTCGAACATGGCGACGAGACGCGGACGGAACCTCCGCGCCTGCTCGGCCATGAGCCGCGAATTACTCCCTGCGGCGAGCGCGGTGACGCGCAGGCCGAGGGCCCGGATGACCTCGAGGGTATTTTTGCCTATCGAGCCCGTCGAGCCCAGAACGGATACGTTTTTCTTCATTTTACGCTCCGAATGGCGGCCAGATATAAAACATCGCCGCGACGACCGGCGCCAGAGGCACCATGCTGTCGAAGCGGTCGAGTATGCCGCCGTGTTCCTTCAAAAGGGTCCCGTAGTCCTTTATCCCGCTCTCGCGCTTGAAAAGCGAAAAGAACAGGTCGCCCAGCTGCGATACGACGCCGCCGACAAGGCCCATGACGGCCAGCCTTCCGAAAAGCACGTCGGTATGCAGCGCGAATTTGAGTATAAGGCCGTAGATCAGCGCAAAGCCGACGGAACAGACGAGCCCGCCTATCGCGCCCTCTACGGTCTTTTTCGGGCTTGTGCGCGGGGCGAGCTTATGCCTGCCCATGGCTCTGCCGATGAAATACGCCCCGCCGTCGCCTATGAAGGCGATGACGAACGGGACGAGGACTTTATACACCCCGACGGAGCCGCCGCGGCGCAAATAGACGAGCGCGGCAAAGCACACGGGCACGACTGCGCCCGCCATTACGGCGGCGCCCGTCTGCCCCGGCCCGAAGCCGCGCCCCCTTTCATAATATGCAACGGCGTACGCCGCGAGAAGCAGAGCATAGACCGCCATGCCGGCCGCGGCGTATAGAAGCCGCCACTCCATGTAGACGCAGAGCGTTATCCACAGAGCGCAGAGGCAGGCGATGACCGTCATAAAGACGCTCTTGCCGAGGCCGACGCAGCTTAAAAGCTCATGCGCGGCTATCATGGAGATGACGGCGCACAGCAGCGCCGTTCCCCATGAGGGGAGCACCGCCAGCAGGATGAATACCAGCGGCACGCCGACGGCCGCTACCAGCAGACGCGACTTCATAGCGCTATCTGCTCCATGACGTAGGCCTCGATGACGTCGCCTTCCTTGATGTCGTTGAACTTCTCGAAGGTCACGCCGCACTCATAGCCGGAGGCGACCTCCTTGACGTCGTCCTTGAATCTCTTGAGCGAGGAGAGCTCGCCCTCGAAGACGACGATGCCGTCGCGCACGATGCGCGCGGAGGCGTTGCGGGTGATCTTTCCGTCTGTGACGTAGCAGCCGGCGATGGTGCCGACCTTGGAGGCCTTGAAGGTCTGGCGGACCTCGCAGTGGCCAAGCAGGGCTTCCTTGAAGCGCGGGGCGAGCATGCCCTTCATGGCGGCCTCTATCTCGTCTATGCACTCATAAATGACGCGGTACATGCGCATATCGACCTTGTTGCGGGCGGCGCTGTCCCTCGCGGCGGCGTCCGGACGGACGTTGAAGCCGACGATTATCGCGTTGGAGGTCCCGGCGAGCATGACGTCGCTCTCGTTTATCGCGCCGACGCCGCCGTGGATGACCCTCACGCGCACTTCCTCGTTGGAGAGCTTCTCCAGAGACGCCTTGACGGCCTCGACGGAGCCCTGCACGTCGGCCTTGACGATGACGGCCAGCTCCTTGATCTCGCCCTCCTGCAGCTGGGAGAACAGATCCTCCAGAGATACCTTGCGCTGCGGCGCGGACTCGGCCTTCTGCATCTCTTCCCTGCGCTGCTCGGCGAGCTCGCGGGCCATGCGCTCGTCCTCGACGGCGTTGAAAACGTCGCCCGCGTTCGGCGCCTCGGAGAGGCCCGTTATCTCGACGGGGACGCTCGGGCCGGCCTTTTCAAGGCGCGCGCCCTTGTCGTTTATCATGGTGCGGACGCGGCCGACAGCCGTTCCGGCGATGATGACGTCGCCCTGCTTGAGGGTGCCGTTCTGCACGAGCACCGTCGCTATCGGGCCGCGGCCCTTGTCGAGGCGCGCCTCGATGACCGTGCCCTTGGCGAGCCTGTCGGGATTGGCCTTGAGCTCGCGCATCTCGGCGGTCAGGATGACCATCTCGAGCAGGTTCTCTATGCCCTCGCCCGTCTTGGAGGATATCGGGCAGACTATCGTATCGCCGCCCCATTCCTCGGGAAGCAGCTCATGCTCGGTCAGCTGCTGCTTGATGCGCTCGGGGTTGGCGGTGGGTCTGTCCATCTTGCTTATCGCGACGACGATGGGGATGCCGGCGGCCTTGGCGTGGTTGATGGCCTCGACGGTCTGCGGCATGATGCCGTCGTCCGCAGCGATGATGAGTATCGCGATATCCGTGACCATGGCGCCTCTGGCGCGCATGGCCGTAAATGCCTCGTGGCCCGGGGTGTCGAGGAAGGTTATCGTCTTGCCCTTGACCTCGACCTGATAGGCGCCTATATGCTGGGTTATGCCGCCCGCCTCGCCCTCGACGACGTTGGCGTTGCGGATCTTGTCGAGCAGGGAGGTCTTGCCGTGGTCGACGTGGCCCATGACGACGACGACGGGGCTGCGCGGGAGGAGATCCTCCGGCCTGTCCTCGGAGTCGTCTATGAGGCGCTCCTCGATGGTCACGACGACCTCGCGCTCGACCTTGCAGTCGAGCTCCATGGCGACGAGCGCGGCGGTATCAAAGTCGATGATCTCCGAAACGGAGGCAAAAACGCCGAGCTTCATAAGCTGCTTGACAACCTCGGACGCGGTCTTCTTCATGCGCACCGCAAGATCGCCGACGCTGATCTCATCCGGGATCTGCACCTTGAGCTGCTGCTTGCGGGCGATCTCAAGCTGCAGGCGCTGCATCTTCTCGCGCTCCTCCTGCTTCCGCTTGGAGCTGGAGGCCTGCTGCGAGTTCTGCGGGCGCTGACGGTTGCGGTTCTGGATCTTCTGCTTTCCGTTGCCGCCCTTCTTCTGGAGATTCTTCGCGCGCTGATCGTCCGCGAGATCGTCCAGATGCTGGTCATACTTGGAGAGGTTCGTCGTCGCACCGCGCGTGTCAACCACGCGCTTCTCCGCGACCTTGCGCGGCACATGCGGCTTCTGCTCCTTCTCCTTTTTCGGCTGCTGCGGCGCAGCCTGCTGGCCGGCGGCAGGCGCGGCGGCTTCGCCGGGCTTCTGCTCTGCTGCAGGCGCAGTCTTTTCCGGAACAGGAGGATGATAGGTCTCTTTGAAGACCTCCTCCAGACTCTCGATCTGATTGTGCTGGGTGAGGTATTCGAAGATAACGCTCAGTTCCTCATCCTCCAGAACCTGCATATGATTCTTCGGAGTGGTGGCATAGTCCGTCAGGATCTGCGTGATCTCCTTGGAAGTCCTTCCGAAATCTTTGCCCACCTCATGGACTCTGTACTTAATCATTGCGCTCATACATTCTTCCTCCTCTTACCATTTTTCCCAATACCGGATCCGGATGAACGCTGTCTTGCGGAAATCGCCTCAGAGACAGCGGCATACTGCGCCGGATCCTGCATAGCCAGCGCCCCAACAAATGCTGAGGCCAGACCGAGATCTGTAATTGCAAACATGGAGCAGCCCGGCTTGGAAAAAGCCTGCTGCAGCTCTGCCTTTTCATAAGGCAGACAAAGCAATGGAATGCTTCTTGAATAAACAAACGTTTCGGCTCTTTTTC
>JAEEGJ010010033.1_pt1 | contig 24930 bp, 20 predicted proteins | sample 8958761 | NCBI WGS metagenome assembly JAEEGJ01 (sample SAMN16246546, study PRJNA631951) | gut metagenome | biome: gut microbiome; feature: rumen; material: RS-attached | host: Bos | place: Iran: Karaj | collected 2018-10 | reverse complement strand
CTGAGAAGAGGATAACAGAACGGCGCGCCTGTTTACAGCGCGCCGACAACGAATGAACTCAACCGTCTGTTGGATCAGCCGCCGATCATCACGGCGACGTTGCCGAGCAGAAGGAGCCGCAGCACGCCGATCAGCACGAGATGCGCGGGGTAATAGATGTAGAACAGCCACTTCATGCCCTTCCAAGTGCCGCGTTTGCCGTTATAGAGCCGCAGCAGCGGGATCGAAAGCGCCGTGCATAGCTGCAGAACGCCGTAGATCTTGTCAATGAAGAAGAAATAGACGAGCGCATACGCCGCCGTCCAGACCATCATCCAGATCATGCGCTTTGCAAAGCTTTCGCGCTTGCCCCAAAAGTACAGGATCGCCATGACCGCAATGCAGGACCAGTCGGAAGGAAAGCTGACCGCAAGGATCGGCACGAGCAGCAGGAACTTCAGCCACGTCTTGAGCCCGGAGTCAAACAGCCGGATCGTCAAAAGCCCCCAGAAAAGCGACCAGATCACGCTCGTCTGGTTGAAAAACTCGCCCTTGGAGAACGGCAGAAACGGGATCCCGAACGCGAAGCAGTAGGCAAAGTGCGATACGAACGCAAAGAGCAGCAGACGCAGGGCGTATTTTTTGAAATCGTGCGTATGCAGATAGCCTTCCGCAATAAAGAACCACATGATCGGCGCGGTGATGCGGCCGATCGCGTGCAGCGCCAGAAGCCACGGCATATGCTGATAGCCGGGGAACAGGATCCAGAGCACATGGTCGAGCGTCATCGCGGCGATCGCGATGAGCTTCAAAGCATTGCCGGTCAGGCCTTTACGCGTTTGCAGCTCCATAGAGGGATCCTCCTTTTGCACAGGATGCAGATCGGTATCGGATCTTAAAAGTCGTGTCGGAATCCGTCGTGGACGGTCGGGATGTCGGGCGACGGTACGTTCTCGCTGTAGCCGAACAGCAGCGCGTCGTTCCACGGCCGCTGGATATCGACTGTGCCGCGCTTATAGTGACGGTTCAGCGCTTCGCCCATGAAGACGATGCCGACCGAAGAGCCGCCGTCCATATTGTAGGCGACGGAACAGCCGTAATCAATGAACATCTGCGCGAAGTAATTGAGCGTGATGCTGTAGGAAAAATCTTCCTGTCTTCCTTCGGTCGCGATCGCGATCCAATGTCCGGGTTCGACCATACCGATGCCGCAGCGCGGGTTCACGTGATCGACGCGGGCGGTGCGTATGGTCTTGCTGATCTTACCGTTGTCCACAAGGATCGGGCCGAAACCGTAGGTATCGCGGATGCCGTGGTCCATCAGTATGCGCCGCGACGCGCTGCCGCGCACCAGAACGCTCATCTTCATATCGTCCTCGAGCACGAGCGTATCGGCCTGGTTCGCATTCCAAAAGAACTTGCCCTGTCGGATGAGACAGCCTTTTTTCTCCTTTTCGGCGCTGACCAGATTGTCTCCAGTAATGGCGAGGACCGCTTTTTCAAGCCGTGCGTAGATCCACGGCTGAACGTATTCGCGTATGCCGGAGCGATAGCTTGAATACTCCCGCATCCGGATATCGGCGACATAATAGACCAGGGGATGATTCTTTTCAATCGTCGTGTGGATCTCTCGAATATCGATCGAAAGCACGTTGTTCTTGTACCACCAATGCAGATTATCCCAGTCAAGCTCGTACTCTTCGCCGTCGCCGGACAGATAATACGCGTCCTCCGGGTTCGGAGTGGGCGTCGGTTCGGGCGTAGGCTCCGGCGTCGGTTCAGGCGTCGGTTCAGGCGTCGGTTCAGGCGTCGGCACAGGGGTCGACGCAGAGGTCGGCGCAGGAGTCGGCGCAATGATCTCGACCGTTTCGGACGCGTGGGAAGGCGTCGGCGCATCGGTAGGCTGCGGCGTCGGAGAAGGCGTGATCGGGGCTGCAGCGACCGAGTCGGCGTGCTCGTCCGAGATCACGGTCTCCGTACAGGCGATCATTTCGGTCAGCATCAGGACGGAAATCAGGACGCCTATGCAGAGCGGCAGCAGGGTCAGAAGCTTTGTCTTCGGCGCGTGCTTTTTCAGAAGGAGCAAAAGCACGAGCGCGCAGGCAACGCCGAGGATCGCCGGCAGCCACCAAAGAGGCGAACGGACGCGGACGGTCTTTACGATCGGTTCTGAGGGAACGGGATCGGACCCTTCGACAGGCGCGGTCATCGGCGATTCGGTCACGTCGATCTCGGCGACAGCAACAGGCGTTTCCGTAGGCGTGGGCGTGGGCTCGGGCGTCGGCTCGGGCGTAGGTTCCGGTGTAGGCTCCGGCGTCGGTTCGGGCGTCGGTTCGGGAGTCGGCTCGGGCGTCGGCTCGGGGGTAGGCGCAGGTTCCCGATAGTCCGGCAAAACGTCCGCGGAGAGATGCTCCAAAAGATCATCGCAGGCCGTGTCCGCGCCGACGGCGGATTTTTGCAGTGTGAACCGGACTTCGGTCGGCGCTTTTCTGCGGTAAACGCGCTCTTCCCGATAGTATTTCAGCAGATCGTTTGCAAGCGTATCCGCCGAAACGCCGTCATACGCATACAGCGGTACGTCCTGCGCAACCGAAGTCTCGCCCGATCCGCTGATCGTGTAAAACTTGCTGACCGTAAAGGTCTTGTACTTCGAAAGATAGTCGGAGCTTTTCGCGCGCGAGACGGCTTTTATAACCTGCCGCGCGATGAATCCGTCGACGTAGTTTTCGCCGGTGCTGTCCGGATCGAGGGTGATGACGATCGTGGGACACAGGGTGCGGATCAGGACGGTCAGGTCCTTGAGCATATCCGAATCCGAGGTGTTGAGCGCGGCGAGGGAAGACTTGTCGCTCTGCACGTTTGAACGTTTTGTGCCGGTGCCGAAACGCGGCGTCCGCCGGATTCCCATTTCCGAGAGGATCTGCATGCACTGATGCGAATGATAGCCGTCGACCGCCGTGAAATACACGACCTGCGCAGACAGCCCGTGTTCGCCGCACAGGATCGGCAGAACGCCGCCGAGCTTCATCAGCTCGTCGCCGGGCGTATTCAGGATCACGAGCACGTCGGTGTGCTCGCGCAGATCGGAAAACGGCGAAGCTTCGGTCTCCCGAATGGGATACCATTCGCTGAGCACGAGCTGCTTCGACGTGCAGGTGATCGTCGCCTGTACAGCGCCTTCCGGGACCGGAATAAAGCTCACGCCCGCCATACTGCTGGCCCTCACGGAGGAAAGGACCTTGCGGTCGGCGCCGTGCATGACCAACGTATACGGCTGCTGGCTCTCATAAAGATCCAGATACAGATAACGCGCGTCGGACGGAATATCCATCACCGCGGTTTCGTTTCTGAAAAGCGAGACCGTCGTGAACGGATCGCCGTCGTACAGATGCGAAACATAGGATTCCGCTTCCTTCGGTATGGTATAGGTGCAGGGGATCGCGCTTTCCGCAGTCGGCAGATACCGGTCGGCAACCGATACGGCGGGGCACAGCAGGATAAGCGCAAGAATAAACAGGATCAGACGGACAAGACGTTTCATCTCAACAAACAGACCGCAAGGGGCTCCTTTTACCATAATTACAAACACTATATCATACCATGCGTGACAAGTCAATTTTCGTCTGCTTCTTCGGCGTCTTTTTTTTCGCTTTTTCGGGAAGCAAAGCGGAGTACGTTCCGCTTGCGTGCCCGTACGGAATGTGATACTATATCATTACATTGATATCGACGGAGGAAAGCACTATGCGGATCCTGATCAAAAACGGCACGGTCGTCCGATCGACGGGCAGAAAAAAAGCGGACGTTCTGACAGAGAACGGCAAGATCAAACGGATCGTGCCGAACATCGACGAAACGGCCGACCGCGTGATCGACGCGGCGGGATGTTTCCTCTTTGCGGGCTTCATCGACACGCACACGCATTTCGATCTCGATCTCGGCGTCACGGTCACGGCCGACGATTTCGAGTCCGGCACGAAGGCCGCGATCGTCGGCGGCACTACGACGGTACTGGATTTTGCGACGCAGGATCACGGCATGACGATGCACGACGCGCTCGGTCTGTGGCGCAAAAAAGCCGAGAAAAGCTCCTCGAACTACGGTTTCCATATGGCGGTGTCGGAATGGAACGACGCGCGAAAAGCCGAGGTCGACGATATGTTCCGGGCGGGGATCTCCTCGTTCAAGATGTATATGGTCTATGATGCAATGCGCGTGAACGACGGGCAGATCTACGACGCGCAGAAGTTTATCGGTTGTCGCGGCGGGATCATCGGCGTGCATTGCGAAAACTACGACGTTCTCGGGGCGCGGATCGCCGAAGAAAAGGCGAAGGGGCATCTGGACCCGACGGCGCATCCGGTCACACGGCCGCAGGCGGTCGAGGCGGAGGGCGTCGCGCGGCTGATGCGCATCGCGGAGCTAAGCGGGTTTCCCGCGTGGGTGGTGCATCTGTCCACGGCGGAGGGTCTCGGGGAGGTCCGCGCGGCAAGAAAGCGCGGCGTCGAGGTCTATGCAGAGACCTGTCCGCAGTACATCACGCTCGACGTGTCGCGCTATGCCGACCCGGACGGGGCGAAGTTCGTGATGTCGCCGCCGCTCCGCGAAGCAAGGGACCGCGCGGCGATCCTCGACGGCATGAAAAAGAAGGATATTGACTTCATCGGCACGGATCACTGCTCGTTTACGATGGCGCAGAAGGCGCTCGGGAAGGACGATTTTACAAAGATCCCGAACGGCGGCGCGGGCGTACAGAACCGCGCGGAGCTCGTCTATACCTATGCGGTCAGGACCGGCGCGATCACGCCCGAGCAGATGGCGCTTCTGCTCTCCGAACGCGCAGCGAAGCTGTTCGGCATGTATCCGAATAAGGGCGTGCTGCGGGTCGGCAGCGATGCGGACATCGTGATCTTCGATCCGAACGCGCCGCATACGATCTCGTGGAAGACGAATCTGCACGCCTGCGACAATTCGCCCTATGAGGGCATGGAAGCCGCCGGACGCACGCGCGACGTGCTACTGAACGGTGAGCTCGTCGTGGAAAACGGAAAGCTCGTCGAACCGTACCGCGGAAGATACGTCTTCCGCAGCCCCTCGGAAAGGTACAGAAAATGAGGATTGCTTTGGTGTTGACGGCTGCCGGCAGCAGCAAGCGCTTCGGCAGCGACAAGCTGGCTTATCCGATCGACGGGAAGCCGATGCTTCTGCACGCGCTGGAGCTCTATGACCGACTTTCTGACCGGTTCGTTTCGCGCACGATCGTATTGAAAACCGGCGCGGAGGAGCGCCGCATGGTCGCGGAACGCATGGAATACCGCGTGGCGGAGAATCCGGAGCCCGAGCGCGGGATCGCGTCGAGCGTCGTGATCGGCACGGAGGACGCGCTGAAGAGCGAACCGGACGGGATCCTGTATGCGGTAGGGGATCAGCCCCGCGTGACGGAAAAGACCGTTCTTGCGCTTTTAGACGCGTTTCATGAGGATCCGACGCGCATCGTGGCGCCGATCGCCAACGACCGGCGCGGCAATCCGGTGCTGTTTCCGAAGGACCTCATCCCGGAATTGCTTTCGATCACCGGCGACGTCGGCGGCAGTCAGGTCATTGCGCGGCATCCGGAACGGCTTACGACCGTCGAGGTCCCGCTTGCGGAGCTGTACGACATCGACACGCCCGGCAGGGAGGAACCGCGCTGGTATGTGCTGCACGGCAATATCCTGAGCGTGCCGAAGCTCGGGGAACTGGACGCGGTCAGGGACGGCTACATCGTTCTGGACGCCGACGGCGTGATCGAGGGCGTGTTTGAGACGCTGCCCGAACGGTTCCGGTCGGGACAGCTTGCGGACTACGGCGATGCGCTGATCATGCAGTCGTTCTGTGATATGCATCTGCACGCGCCGCAGTATCCGATGCTCGGCATGGGCATGGACCTGCCGCTTCTGGACTGGCTCAACACCTATACGTTCCGCACCGAGGCGCGGTTTGCCGATCCCGATTACGCGCGGATGCACTATCGTTCGCTTGCGGAACATCTGGTCAGCTTCGGCACGACGCGCGTTTCCATGTTTTCGTCGCTTCATACGGACGCGACGCTGGTGCTGATGGAGGAGCTCGAGCGTGCCGGGATCTCGGGCTATGTGGGCAAGGTCAATATGGACCGCAACAGCCCCGATTATTACTGCGAGACGACGGAGGAGAGCAAGCGCGAAACACTGCGCTGGCTCGACGCCTGTGACCGGTTTTTCCGCATCCGCCCGATCATCACGCCGCGGTTCACGCCGTCGTGCTCGAATGAGCTGATGGAATGGCTCGGAAGGATCGCCGCCGAACGGAACCTGCCGGTGCAGTCGCACCTTTCCGAAAACACGAGCGAGATCGAGTGGGTGCATTCGCTGCATCCCGACTGCGGACAGTACTGGGAGACCTATGAAAAATACGGGCTTTGGAAGAGCGATACGCTGATGGCGCACTGCGTTTACAGCGACGGGCGCGAGCGCGCGGCGATCAAAGCGCACGGCGTGACCGTCGTGCACTGCGCGGACTCGAATACGAACCTTTCGAGCGGCGTGGCGCCGATCCGAACGATGCTCGACGAGGGGATCAAGGTGGTGCTGGGCAGCGATATTGCGGGCGGCGCGCAGCTTTCGATGCTGAGCGTGATCCAGATGTCGATCCGCGCGTCGAAGATCAAGCGCATCGAAAGCGGATGGACGCTGCCGTTCCTTTCCGTTGCGGAAGGGTATTACCTCGGTACGACCGCCGGAGCGCTGTACTTCGGCGCAAAGCCGGGTTTCCAGAAGGGCGACAAGCTGCACGCCGTAGTCATCGACGACCGAGAATATCCGGATACGGCGCGGCTTTCTCTTCGCGAACGCTTCGATCGCGCGGTCTATATCGCCGAATCGAAGGACATTGTCGCGGTCTACGGCGACGGCAAACGCTTAAAATAACGCATGAAATGAAACGGAACTCACATCCTAACCGAACAGGAAGGGATGTGATTTTATGTGGACCGCAAGGATCCTTCTTTTGACGGTTCTGCTGCTTTCGGGCGGCGGATGGTTTGATGCTCTGCTGTTTCGGCGTGAGAAGATCGCGCTCTTATGCGCACTGCCGGTTGTATTTGGACTGAGCTTCCTTCCGACGCTGCGTACGCCGACCGTGCGGCTGTGCTTTGCGCCGTGTGCGCTTGCGCTGATTGCGGCGCTGCTGTGCCCGACGGATCAGCCGATCCGCGCGCTGCTCGCCGCGCTGTTCGGCGGCTTTTTGGGATGGAAGCTCTGCGACGCGCTGCCGCTGTTCTTTGAACAGGGGCTTTTGATCGCGGCGCCGACGCTGTTCTTATGCCTGCTTCTTTGTCGGGAAGCAAACGCAAGGGCGCTTGCGATCGCCGCAGCGCCCTTTGTAATGCTTTTTTTTCAGATGATCGGGGATTACACGCTGTTCCGAAGCGCGGTCCTGGAGCTCGGAACCGGAGACGCGTTCATGGCGCAGTCAGCGGGACTGCTTGCACTTCTTGTCGGCGGGCTTTTGCGCGACCGGGTGATCGAATTCCGGAAGCGTCTGCATGCGCCCGCATAGGGCGGAGGCGATCAGCGCGGTCAGCGGCACGGCAAGGATCAGTCCGATGCTGCCGGACACGCCGGTGATGACCTCGTGCGTGATGTAGTCGCCCGAGAGGATCGCCTTCATGTCCCAATTGTAATACTTGATGAGGATCAGATTGACCAGCGCGCCGCCGGTAAACGCCAGGATCAGCGTATTCGTCATCGTGCCGACCGCGTCGCGCCCGATGCGCATGCCGCTCTTGAACAGCGCGGAAAAGCCCATGCCAGGGTTGACCGTTTTGAGCTCGTTGATCGAGGATGAGATGCTCATTGCAACGTCCATGACCGCGCCCAAAGCGGAGATGATGATCCCGGAAACGAACAGCCCGCGGATGTTAATCAGCGTGCCCTGGAACTTCGCCTGGATCAATGTGTCGGTTTCGGCAACGTTGTATTCCAGTCCGTCCAGATGCGCAAGCCTGCTTGCCGCCATGGCGAACAGACAGGCGACGGAAAATCCAGCGACCGTGCCGAGGATCGCCGAGAGCGTCTTGCGGCTCAGTCCGTCGAGCAGCAAAAAGCACACGACCGTTACGAACACGCAAAGGATCAGCGTGAACGGGATCGCGTAGAAACCTTTCAGCAATGCGGGAACCAGAATGAACACGACTGCGGCAAGCGTCAGACCGAGTCCGAGGATCGAGCGGAAGCCGACTTTGCCGCCGACGAGAACCGTTACGAGCAGAAAGATCGCGACAAGCCCGAAGAGCAGCCATTGGCGATTGTAGTTCATGACGGAAACGGAAAGAGAGGGGGACCCGTCCGCGGCGCTTTTCCGCGTTGCCAGCAGATAAACGAGCAGCGACGTACCCGGTTCGGCGTGCTTGTCGAAAAGCTTGCTCATGTAATTCGTGATCTCGACACGACGGCCTTTGAACGCACCGGTCGTGATCTCAACCAAAAGCCTTTGCGAGCCGACGCGGATATTCTCGGTCTGTGCGTCCTCGTGCGAATCGTCCTCGAGCACTTCCAGAACCGTTGCGTAGGCATAGGAAACCGACTGAAGTCCGTCTTCGGCGTCGGCATAGCCTTCCGGAAGCGTGCCGGTCTCGAACAGAATGCGGCTGCTGTCCGCCGCAAGCGCAAGATGCGAAAAATACACCTGCTTTGCGTCTTCCCGATCGGCATTGTATTTTGCGATCGGACGCCGAAGCAGCAATGCAAATACGACGCCCGCCGCGACGGTCAGCACAACGATCGCCGCCGCGATCCATGTTTTCGGCTGTGCAAGCGCTTTGATCTGCTTTTGTATACGTTCCTTCATATCTGTCATTATAGCGTCAAAAAAGCGGTTCCGTCAAGTAAAAACGCCGTCCGGAGACGGCGCTGCGCTGTTTATTTTTCGTAAATGCGAGGGACGCGGTCGCTGACGGAAAGCAGGATCTCGTAGGAGATCGTATTCGCCTTGTCGGCGATCTCGTCTGCGGTGATCCTTTCATTGCCCTGTCTGCCGATGAGCACCGCTTCGTCGCCGACCGCGACGCCTGGCACGTCGGACACGTCGACCATCATCTGGTCCATGCAGATCGTTCCGATCTGCGGACAGCGGATCCCGCCGATCAGCACGTCCGCCTTGCCGGTGAGACAGCGCTTGTAGCCGTCGCCGTATCCGACCGGCAGCGTTGCAACGCGCGTGGGACGGGAAGCGATGAACCGAAGTCCGTAGCTGACGCCTTCGCCTGCGGGGATCGTTTTCAGATTGCTGATGTAGGTGATCACCGACATGACCGGGGTCAGACCGCTTCCGGCGCTGCGCTTCGGATCGGGATGGTAGCCGTACAGCGCGATGCCGAAGCGGACCATGTCATACTGCAGCTCCGGAAAATCGAGCGTCGCTGCGGAGTTTGCCGCGTGTACGATCGGCTGATAGCCGCGCGCGCGGATCTTTTTTAGGAATGCGTCGAAGCGCTGCGCCTGCAGATGCGTAAACTCCGGATCGCTCTCGGATTTGGCAAAGTGCGTGAACACGCCGTCCATCGAAACGTGCGGACAGGCGTCGAACGCATCCAGAAGCCCGTCAAGCATCGCGTCGTCCGTGACGCCGATGCGGTGCATTCCCGTGTCAAGCTTGATATGCACATGCGCAGTCTTGCCGGACAGCTTTGCCCACCGCTCAAAGGCGAAGACCTGTTCTTCGGTAAAGACGGCGGAGGTGAGGTCCTTTGCCACGACGCCGGGAACGTGATCGGGATCGGTAACGCCGAGAATCAGGATCGGCAGGGTCACGCCGCTGTTTCTCAAGCGCGCGCCCTCCTCGGGAATGGCGACCGCGAACATGTCGACGATGCCGGACTGCTCAAGATATTTGCCGACTTCGACGATGCCGTGACCGTAAGCGTTTGCCTTGATGACCGCCAGGAACTTTGTTCCGGGTTTGAGCCTGCGCTTGGCAAGCCGTATATTCTTCAATAACGCGGGCAGATGAATGACCGCATGTGTACCGCGAAGCATGAATAATACCCCCTTATTTACAACAGATGATTCTACAAGAATCCGCCGCAAAAGTCAATTCTTTTCCGTCGAAACCCGGGATTTTTCATCCGGACATAATTTATAGAAAAATTATTTACAATTTATTCAAAAACTATTGCAATTTCAATACCTTGGTGCTAAAATGGGATACACAATACAAGATATAGGGGTTTCTATGGTCAGAATCATAGCGGGAAGCGCTCGCGGACGAAGGATCGAAACGCTCGAAGGCATGGAAACCCGACCGACGCTGGACCGCGTGAAGGAAGCCGTTTTCGGTTCTCTGCAGTTTCGCATCCCGTATGCAAGGGTGTTGGATCTGTTCGCGGGAAGCGGCAATCTCGGATTGGAAGCCGCGTCGCGCGGGGCAAAGCGCGTTGTGCTCAACGACCGCAATCCGGCGTGCGTCGAGATCATCCGGCGAAACATTGCGGCGCTCGGGTTTTCGGAGACCGCAAGGACGATGAATCTCGATTATGCCGCAGCGATCGAATGGCTTTCGGAAGAGGGCGAAGCGTTTGATCTGGCGTTTCTGGATCCGCCGTATCGGGAGGGACTTTCCGAAGATGCGGTGAAACGGCTGTTTCTGTCGCGGCTGATGCTGCCGGGCGGGACCGTTGTGCTGGAGCATGCGGCGGAGCTCGTGCCGAAGGACGCGCCGGGGATTTACCGCATCGTACGGACCAAGCGGTTCGGCAAATGCGGATATTCATGGATCGAGGAGGACGGAGAATGAAGATTGCTGTATATCCGGGAAGCTTCGATCCGTTTACGATCGGACATCTCGACGTGCTGAAAAACGCCGCCGGACTGTTCGACAGTGTGTACGTTGCGGTGCTCAACAACAGCGCGAAATCGCCGGTGTTTTCGGTGGAGGAGCGCGTAGAGATGATCGACCGCATGATCGAATCGGAGGGCTTTCAAAACGTCCGCGCCGGTTCGTTCGCAGGACTGCTCGTCGATTACGCAAAGCAGATCGGCGCGCAGTACATCATCAGAGGACTCCGGGCGATCACGGATTTCGAATACGAATTTCAGATCGACGCGGTGAACCGGCATCTCAATCCGGAGATCCGCACGGTGTACTTCATGGCAAATCCCGCGCATTCGTTCCTTTCGAGCTCGAATGTGCGTGAGATCGGGGAAATGGGCGGTTCCATCGAGGGACTGGTACCGCATTGCAATTATGATTATTTACGGGAAAGGTTGGCAAGGCAGAAATGAACGGTGTACAGACAATGAAGATTTTCAGCATTCTCTCGAAGATCGAGCAACTCGTGGCGGACAGCCCGAAACCGAGATTCAATAACGCAGGCAATCGCCGCATTGTGGACGAGGACGAGCTCCTGGCTCTTTTAGATGATCTCAAGGCAACGATTCCGGAGGACATCCGCAGAGCTTCTGGCATCATTTCCGAGAAGGAAAACACCCTCCGCGACGCGAACGAGCAGGCGGATCAGATCGTTGCGGAAGCGCAGAAGGACGCAGACGAAATGCGTGCACAGGCGCAGCAGGCGGCAACGGACGTCTATAATCAGGCGGTCGCGGAATACGAATCGCTGATAACGGAGAGTTCCGTTTATCAGGCGGCGATCAAGCGCGCGGACGATCTTCGCCTTGCGGCGGAGGAGAACGCCGATTCGATCTGCAACGGCGCGCGTGCCTATGCGGACGATATCCTTGCCGACGTGCAGCGTTATCTGAACGACTATATGAAGATGATCAACGGGAACCGCGAAGAGCTCGACGTCCATCAGAGACCCGTCGCGCCGGATCTGCGCGTACCGGAGCCCGAGCCCGCGCCGATCACCGTTCCGGCAGCGGAGCCGCGCCGTCAGGAACCTGTTCGCAGAGAACAGGAGCAGCCGCGCGCACAAGCGAAACCCGTAAAGCCCGCGCCGCGTCCCGAGCCCGAAGAGGAGGACTACGAGGAAGAGGAGCCGAAGAAGACGCGCAAGAAGGGTTTCTTTGCCCGCATGCTCGGCATCGAGGAAGTCGACGAGGACGAGGAGGATTACGAAGAAGAGGAAGAGGAACGTCCCGCGCCCAAGAAAAAGCGCCGCAGCATCTTCTCCTTCTCCGATGACGACGAGGACGAAGAATAAGCATCATAACCGTATCAGATCCGGGGGAGAGCACTTCCCCGGATTTTTCTTTTCATGATCGCAGCATTTTGCGCCGTTCATCCGTGTTATGGGTGAGTGTTGAAACACGGAACAGCCGCAGGGACGGAAATGAACGCCGGGAGGGCGCCTCCACCGACGGAACAAAACTCCGACCAAACGGCGAAAGGAGAGACAATGGAGCAAAGAAACAAACAGGCGGCGAGGGACCGCGAGATCGTGCGGATCGTCGAAACGTACTCCGACATGCTGATGCGCATCGCGCTGAATCGCGTGAACAGCATTGCGGAAGCAGAGGACGTCGTACAGAGCACGTTCGAGCGGCTGATGAAGCGTCAGCCGCGGTTTGAAAACCGCGAGCACGAAAAGGCGTGGCTGATCAAAACCGCGATCCGCATCTGCATCGACGAAGCGCGAAAGAACGCGAGACACGCAAGCGTACCGCTCAATGAGGAGATCGCCGCGGCGTATTCGGAGGAGAGCTTTGAACTGCTCGATACGATCCGGCAGCTGCCCGAAAAGGATCGCGACGCCGTGTACCTCTTCTATTACGAGGAATACACGGTCCGCGAGATCGCAAAGCTCCTCGGTGAGCGCGAGGGCACGACGCGGTCGAGGCTTTCCCGCGCAAGACAAAAACTCAGAACGATCATGGAAGGAGACGCATATGAACAAGTTTTATAAGGGCTATGACCATATCACAGCGTCCGAACCGTTCAAACAGCGGATGGTCCGCACGCTGCAGAGCGAAACGAGAGAGGAAACGCAGCAAAAGACGGTGCGGCTGCCGATCAGGCGGCGTACGCTGGCGATCCTGATCGCGGCGGCGGTGCTGGTGCTTGCGATCGGCACGGCGGCCGCGGCGACGATCATCGCAAAGAACTACTATTCACCGAGCACATATCTGATGCACGACAAGGATGCACGCGAGCAGAATCAGAATGCCGTTCCCGACATCGAGGAAGCGATCGCGTCCGCAAAGCCGGAAACCGGCAGCAGCTCGGTCATCATGCTGCCGGAGATGAAGGACGCTGACGAGCTCAACGCATGGCGGCAGAAGATGGGACAGCCGGTCTATTCCGAGGAGGATTGGGGCTGGATCCGCGAGATCCGACCGGAGATCGAGGAGGTTTTGGTCGACGGAAACGCACTGGTGTTCAACGTCCGTCTTCATACCGATCACGGCATGAGCTTTGCGTTTGGACACGAGGGAGAAGGTCAGCATCTCGACGCGCTTTGCGATGATGCGACGATCATCTTTGAAAAGAACGGACAGCGGTTCGAGCAGCAGCTGGGCGCCGGAACGGGGATCAACACGGATTCCGTTTCCGAGGACGGCGCAACGCTGTACAGCGAGGTCGAGCTTGACCTTCTCTCCGAACCGCTTCCGACGGAAGGACCCGTTCAGGTCACGATGACGATCGGCATCTACGATAAGCTGGTGGACGACATGGCGCATATCGGCGAGCTTGCGTATATCACCTATTCGTTCACGTTCGACGCCTCGGCAGGCGCGGATATCGCCGATCCGATCGTGACCGAGCGCACGCTGTCCGGTTCGATCGTGCTGACGCCGGAGGATCGGAACGGACGCGAATACAACGAGCGCGTTTCGCTGGACGGCGTGGTGCTCGAAGAAACGCTGAACTTCCGCAGCACCGGCGTCTATGTGACCTATCGGATCAAGTCTGCGCCGGAGGGCTGGACGGATGCGCATACCCTTGCGCTGATGCAGCCGTCCTTTGAATCGGCGGGACATTACGGACTGACCGTCGCCTGCGCACCGAAGGGCAGCGCAAACGAGGACGAGATCCTTCTTCCCGGATATCCGAGCGGAAGCGCCGGGAGAGAGTATGTCGGCATCCTGCCGATCTTCCCGTCGGATTATGAGCGGGTCAAGGCGGGGGACTATGAGATCCGGCTCGGGTACCGGTACGTCGCCGCGTTCAACGACACGCCGGTCGGCGAGGACTGGCATATTCCGCCGGAAGCCGGTGTGGATTACGGCTACGATCTCCTGACCGCCGAGGAACCGATCGCATCGTTCGATCTCAAGCTGCCGTAACCCGAACGAAACAAAGCGCCGGAGGAGCGTCCTCCGGCGCATTTCATCAAAATATGACAGTTCTGCAACAGTTCCTTCATACGGATTCCGCAATTCTGTTGCATCCGCGTGATAGGATCATTTCAGACCGAAAGGAGAATGGTATGAAACGGATCATCATCGTACTGCTTGCGGCGCTTCTGCTTTGCGCCTGCCAGCCCACGCCGGAGGTCGACGCGGTGCGGCAGAAAAACCAGGAAGCCATGCTCGAAATGGCAAGAGGCGAGGGGACCGACACGGTTGAAAACCAAAACGTCCCGGAAAGCGGAGCGGCGCTTTCGACGCTCGATTACTATGCGCTGTACGGCATTCCGGAGCATCTTTCAGAGGAGATTTCCGGTCTTTCGGACAAGGTGAAGATCGTGGTCGACGCGGACGTCAATGTGCCGGATCGGCCGATACCGATCGTGCGCGCCGTGCCGACGGACTTTTCGCAGGAGCAGGTCTACGACCTCTGGAACCGGCTTGTCGGGGACCGGAAGCTGTTCATCCGGGACGAAAAGGAGACCAAGGAAACGATCAAGTCACAGATCGAACGCTGCATGGAGATCCTGAACGGACCGGAGAAAAACGATTACGAGCCCGGCGAGATCGAGCAGCGATTGGAGGACCTCAAGGCGCGCTTCAACGACGCGCCGGACGCCGAGCCGGCGAAGGAAGCGGACGGCACGCTGATCATCGGTGAGATGCGGGACGACCGCGGCCGGGTCGTTGCGCACCGTTCGGAGCTGAAGGCGTACGAACCGGGCGGCGGAATGAACTTTACGGTGCAGAACAGCTTTGACAACAAGGAAACGATCCGCGAATCCGACGGTGCGATCACGGTGCTGAAGAACGCGTCCTTCGATTGGCGGTTCGGCACAGAGAAGCACCCCTTCGACCGGGATTGGAGGGGACAGTACACGAGCTATTCGCTGAAAGCGTCCGACCCGCTTCCGGACGAGGCGCAGGCGTATATCCGTTCGACGCCCGCGGACATGCAAGCCCGCACAGACGCGATCCTTGAGCAGATGGGTCTTACCGGTTCCTTTGCGGTCAACGAGATCACATTGTATCCGTGTCTCGATCCGTGGACGGAAGAATTGATCGGATACGGCTATCAGGTGAACTGCACGCGCCTTGCGAACGGCGTACCGGTCTGCACGAACAACGGCTTGCAGATGAATCTGTTTTCCATGGAGGATATGACCGCGCCGGAATGGCTCTACGAGTATTTCTATCTGTGGCTTGACGACGGGGACGGCGCGAATCTGCATTGGATGCAGCCGGTCGAGATACAGGAGGTCATTCAGCAGAATTGCCATCTGCTCCCGTTTTCGGAGATTTGGAGCGTGGTCGAATCGCGTCTGCCGATGCTTTTGGAACGCAGAGCTTCAAGCGAGCGTGTTTTGAACTGTACCGCGAACATCCATCGCGTCGACCTCGGACTCTGGCGCATTCGTGAGAAGAACACGATCGAGACGGGGCTTTTGGTACCGGTGTATTGTTTCTATATGGACCTTTGGTATGAACAGGATTTCGGGAACGAAAGGACGAGCGACGTTCTTATCGTTAACGCGGTCGACGGCACGGTCATCGACCCTTGGAACGGATATTGAGGAGACGCACATGAAACGGATCATCATCGTACTGCTTGCAGCGCTTCTGCTTTGCGCCTGCCAGCCCACGCCGGAGACGGAGTTTGTGGTGAACAAGGGCGATCAAAGCGCCATGATCGACATGGCGAAGGGCGACGGGACCGACGTCGTAACGGCTGTCGGCACTGAGGGCGGAAAAGAACTGTCGGCATGGGATTACCGCGCATTGTACGGGATCCCGGAGCGGCTTACGGATTCATTCTCCGACCGGGAGGGCAAGGTGACCGTGCGCATCGACGCGCCGATCGAGGTCCCGACCGCGCCGCTGCCGATCGTGCGCGTGTTCGCAAGGGATTTCGATCAGGCAACCGTCACGCGCATCTGGAACGTGCTGATCGGCGACACGCCGATGTTCGGGATCGTCGACGAGGAGAACCTGAATCGCAGGACACGGATCAAGGAGGAGCTCGAATATCTCTATTCGCTGCTGGACGATCCCGAATTGATGGCGGCAAAGCTTTACGCGTCCGCCGACGAGGTGCTGGAGGAGATCGCGGGACTGCAGGCGGAATACAACGCCGCTGAGGATGCTGCGCCGAAGGACGCGAAACGCGTGGACGGCACGCTTTGGCGGCGCGGCGTCGGCTTTTATGACAAGCCGGATGTGACGACGCGGTCGGGGCTCTGGGCGATCTCCGAAGACGGCAGCGTCCGCTTCGAGGTAAACAACCCGATCGACAGCGACGAGCCGATCTACGAGAAGGTCGACGGCGGCTGGAACGTGATACAGAACGATAAACGCGCGACGCTGCTTTACCGGCGCAGCTCTCCGGTCATTGACGTGAATACCGGATCAAGACCGCTGTTTATTCCGCACGGGATCGCCGTTTCGGAGGACGATCCGCTGCCGGAGGAGGCAAAGAAGTGCCTGTCCTATCCGCCGAAGGAAGCCGCAGACAAGGTGCGCGCATTTCTTGCGCAGGCGGGACTGTCCGACGACTTTACGGTCGCTTGTATCCGGCTTGAGAACAACGCAGGCACGCTGTACGATCGGTACGGCGACGGAACGGTCCCGAAGCCCACGCATTACGCCTATCATATCGAGTGCGTGCGGACGGTATCCGGTGCGCCGTGCTGCGTTTCCGAGGCGAACGTGCGCGAAAGCCGCGGCGGCGAGAGCACCAAGACCGCCTATGCGCCAAGCTGGGCGTATGAAAACATGCTGTTCTATCTGGACGACGGCGGGATCTATTGGTTCGGCTGGAGCACGCCGCTGTCCGTCGCCGATACGCTTACCGCATTCAGTCAGCTGAAACCGTTCGACGAGATCGTTTCGATCGTCAAAAACCGGCTGCCGCTGCCATACGTCGAGGAGGTGAACCGGCTGCTGGAGACAGCGGAAAACCCGCCCGCGCTGCCGGCAACGGAGCTTACGATCGACCGCATCACGCTGGGACTTTGGCGCATCGCCGAGCAGGACAAGCTCGGGCAGGGGCTTCTGGTCCCCGTGTACTGCTTTTACGGCACGCTGCGGGGAATGTGGTATCAGGATGAAACGCCGCGTGTGGAGTACGACGATCTGCTGTTCGTGATCAACGCGGTCGATGGCAGCGTGATCGACCCGGAGAAGGGCTATTGACGGCGCAGCCGCAGTGATATGTTCCGCATTCGCGGAACGTGATATATCCCTTCGGGATGTGATATCCGCTGCGCGGGTGATATATGCTCATCGAGCATGTGAAGGTGGATTCTCCAATGGAGAATCTTGGATTGAACGGGGCACCGGGACCGTCGCCCACTACGATCCGCAAGCGTGTTTCTTGCCCTCCCTGTGCAAGGGAGGGTGGCGAGGAACGAGCCGGGAGGGTTGTTGACTGCGCACCTCGGCTTTACAACCCCTCAGTCTCGCTTCGCTCGACGGCTCCCCTTGTACAGGGGAGCCAAGAATAGCGAAACGCCCCGAAAGAAAGGAGTCAATTATGAAACGAATCATCATTGTATTGCTTGCGGCGCTGCTGCTTTGCGCCTGTCAGCCCACGCCGGAGACGGAGTTTGTGGTGAACAAGGGCGATCAGCGGGAGATGCTTGACATGGCGCGGGGCGAGGGCGTCGACACCGTTACCGTGGCGGGCGGCACGGAGGGAAACGCGACCCAAACGTATGATTTGCATATGATCTACGGGATCCCGGAGCGGTTGCAGATGGAAACAGAGAGCACGGACGGCGCGATCAAAATCTCGATCGACGCGCCGATCCTGGTACCCGAAGCGCCGATGCCGATCGTGCGGGTGAAGGCGGGCAGGTTTGATCAGAAGCTTACAACGCAGCTTTGGAACGCGCTCATCAAGGACGAGACGATGTACTGCATCACCGACGAAGGACAGCATAAGCGCACCAAGTCCGAGATCGCCGCGGAGATACAGGACCTGGTCGACTGGCTCGATGGCAAGAACGACGATCAGCAGTACGCGACCGAGGAGGAAACGCGTGAGGCGATCGCCGCTTTGCAGGAGCAGTACCGAAACGCGCCGGACGAGCCCGATCGGAACGAAAAGATCCCGTGCGACGGCACGCTGTACACGATCACGGTCAGCATGGACGGTACGGACGCGACCGCGGCGCGCACCGGGATCATGGCGGGAAACGACGCGGAGGATCCGCGGAAAAGCGTCACCTTCCATCTGCAAAACGACACCGACAACGAGGAAGCGATCGTCGTGGACTATGGACACGGCGAATGGGGCGTGATCCCGGTCGACAAAAACGCAAGCATGCATTATTTGAGATGGGGCGACGCCATGTCCTGCGGGCATACCCTCGGGAACCTTTCAATCGAGCTTTCGCGCAGCGATCCGCTTCCCGAAGAAGCCGCGCGGTTCATCGGAACGACGCCCGCCGAAGCCGTCGAAATGACGGAAGCGTTTTTGCGGGAGGCGGGGCTTTCGGACGAGTTCAGCGTCACGCAGATCACGCTTTGGGACGACCGTTCCCCCAGAAATTATAAGCCGGATCCCTCGCAGTATGCGTATCAGATCCTTTGCATGCGCAAGGTAAACGACATTATATGCTGCTCGACGCGTAATATCTGGGAAAGCGGGGAAGACCTTTTTGCCCGTACCTATGTGCCGACATGGGCGTATGAGTACATCACTGTGGAAATCGACGACGAAGGTATTTTCAACGTCTGGTGGAACGGCAAGCTTACGGTCCTCGATACATTGATGGACGCCGCGGCGCTGCTGCCGTTTGAACGGATCGGGGAGATCATCAAAACCCGCCTTCCCGTGCAGTACCCGCACCCGACCTGGGAAAGCGACGGCGGCAACGGCTGTGTCGTCAGCGTCGACCGGATCGAGCTCGGGCTCTGGCGCGTGCTGGAGCAGAATGAGCTTGGACGCGGGCTGCTCGTTCCGACCTACTGCATGTACGGGACCGCGCAGCGGAGGGAGAAAGACGGATCCCTGCGCGATCCGGAGGATTATACGCTGCTGTATGTGATCAACGCGGTCGACGGCAGCGTGATCGACCCGACAAAAGGCTATTGAGCGGCTTGCCGCAATGTTATCCGCTGCGCGGGTGATATATGCTCTTCGAGCATGTGAAGGTGGATTCTCCGATGGAGAATCTTGGATCATAACACCTCATCAGTTTGCTTTGCAGACAGCTTCCCCTCAAGTAACCGCTTTATTCAGCGGTTACTCAAGGGGAAGCCTCAAGCCAAAAGCCTTCTCCTTGAGGAGAAGGTGGCAGCCGTCAGGCTGACGGATGAGGTGTACATAGTCAACAACCCTTCCGACTTTTGCTTCGCAAAACCCACCCTCCCTTACACAGGCAGGGCAAGAAAGCATCACAGCTTCCTGCAAAAAAGAGATTCTCCGCGAGGAGAATCATCCTTAAAATTCCCTTAGGGAATATATCACCGCCCGAAGGGCGATATCACCCGCGCAGCGGATATCACCTGTTTTAGACAGATATCACTTGCCCGACAGGGCATAAAAACGGAGGCGTTATTCGTCTCCGTTTCAGCGTGTCAAAACCATTTTTGACACGCTGAACATGCTGTCGGGAAGTGAGGCAGAATCCGCGTTCTCCGCGACGGAGCTATACTAAAGTATGCGACGGAGAGAAAACGCGGATAGTTTGCGGCGAAATAATGAAAAGAAAAGGCGTTATTTGCGCCTTTTCTTCCGATAAGTATTTCTTTATAAATCCTCGTCGCAAACGGTCTGGCCCCTTTTACGACAGTCTGAAACGGCAGCGCGCGCTGCCGTTTTTGTATGCATGTCTTGTTATTCGACAGCTTTGAATTTCGACGCCGTCAGGGTGGAAAGATCAACGAAATTGCCGTCCTCGCCGCATTCGCCGAACACGAACATATCCAGAAGCGGCCTGCCGTAAACCGTCTTGCCGTTGACCGTCTCGGTCGTCGGACGGTTGATGACCTCGCCCATAAAGACGAGGACCGCGCTCGTTCCGCCGTCGAGGTTGAACGCTTCCTTGACGCCGAGCGATTTCATCATGTCGATCATCATCTGCGCATCCATGCCGTTCGCGTTCTTGTGCTGATTGTCGCAGGTCACAACGACATAGTGTCCGGGTTCATAATAACCGAGAATGTTGCGCGCCTTGTAGCCCATGCCGCCGTATGAGGTCGCGCCGGGACCCTCTTCGCCGTCGCGGATGATGACCGGACCGAACTGCCAGCCGTAAAGCGCGCCGTTTTCAATCTCCTTGTTGAGATTGAAGGTCTCGTTCTTGAGATAGAAGGTCTTGAAGGAGCCGTCCCGATAGAAGAGACCGACGGCGCCGGAGTTCCAGCCCTTGTTCTTGCGGAGTTTCTGAAGGACCTTGCCGTTCTGCAGAACAAGTCCCTGATTCTGGCTGCCGTTGATGGCAAGGACCGCGTTTTCGCGTACGGCAAGCTCGTTGCCGCGCTCGGAATGCTTATTGAATTCACCCGTTGCGAATGCCGTATGCATCGAATGGATGTTCCGCACCCAGATATCCGCGATATAATAGGTCGACATCAGCTCCCGGTTCTGCTTGACGTCCGCCAGATTTTCCTGATGCACGGTGATCGCGATCCTGAGCTCGTCGCTCTGATAGCTGTAATCCGCATCGACGCCGGTGTCATAGTCCGGGAAATTGGGGCAGATATCGCCCTCACGCGGGGCGCGTGTGGGTTCGGGCGTCGGTTCCGGCGTGGGCTCCTCGGTCGGTTCCGGCGTGGGCGCTTCGGTCGGCTCCGGCGTTGCGGGGACGGCCGTGGGCTGTTCGGTCGCGGAGGCTACCACGATCGACTCCTCCACAATGGGATTGCTTTGGGTTTCCTGCGCGGGCGACTCGGCATGCGGCGTATCGACCGGCTCTCCGCATGCGGCGGTAAAGAGCAGCAGAACGGCTGCGCAGAGAAGCAGAGTTTTTTTCATATCAGCACCTCCGATCCGATTACGGATCCTTTGTTCATTCATATCCATTCCATTTTAGAGTATCGGCGCGGTTTTTGCAAGCAAAAAAGAAGGTTTTTACATAAAAGCGTATAAAACGTCACAAAAAAGCTCACTCCGTCCGTCCGAGATAACTCTCCGATACCAGCTTTGCGAAGTCCCAGACGCTCTGCACGGCGGGGGACATCGTGCGAAGGCGGTAGCGCAGAAGACAGATCTCGCGGATCATCGGCACATCGGAAAACGGAATGAGCCTGAGGTTGAACGTGTCGAGGATCGGCAGACGCGGCATGATCGCGACGCCCGCGCCGGTCGTGACGGATGCGGCGATCGAGCTGTATTCGTCCGCTTCAAAGACGATGTTTGGCGAGAACGACGCTTTTTTGAACTTGTCGGCGAGCTCGCGGTAGATGACCGCTTCGTGCGAGATCGAGATGAACTGCTCCCCGGCGACGTCCGAAAGCGTGACCGACGTACGGTCGCTGAACCGGTGCGACGCGGGTACGGCAAGAAAGAGCTCCTGCTTTGCGACAGGCAGGTATTCGACGGAGTCGATCTCGGGTCTGCCCGCGATCAGCAGGTCCAGAGAGCCGTTCAGAAGCTGCTCGATAAGCCCGCCCGCCATGCCCTGATGGAAGCGGAACGCGGTCTGGCGGCTGCCGAGATGCGCGTAGAACCGGTCGACGAACGCCGGCAGCACCGAAAAGCTGACGCTGTAAATATAGCCGAGGTTGATGATCCCCGCGCCGGGGGCTTTGAGCTCCTTTAAGCGTTCCTGCCCCTTTGAAAGCTCCGACAGCGCGCGCTTTGCGTACGGCAGGAACTCCGCGCCGTATTCGGTCAGCGCGATCTGCTTGCCCTGCTTTTCAAACAGCGGCATGCCGAGCTCCTTTTCGAGCTTCGAAAGCGCATAAGAGAGGCTCGGCTGCGAGATATAGAGCAGTGCCGCCGCGCGCGTGTAGTGCAGGACCTCCGCGGTCACGCAGAAATACCGAAGCTGCTGCAGCGTCATACGCGCACCTCCCGAAGATCCTTCGAAAGCGTGCGCCACGCGTCGAGCAGAAACCCGAGCGCCAGCATGTCCGCCGCGCCGCCGGGGGAAAGATTGCGGCCGATCATCTCGCGATCGAGCACGCGGAGCGCGTCGATGCGTTCATCCTCGGGCAGCATGGCGATCCGGAGCGCGTTTTCCCGCGCAAACCGCAGTCCGTCTTCGCCGCCGCGGTGCAGAAGATTGACGTCCTCCAGCACGACCATCACGTCGACAAGCGCAAGCGCGCCGGGATTCTCCGATCCCTCGTGCGCTTTGAGCCGGTCCGCGCAGTAGCGCGCATGGAAGAATCCGTCCGCCGCCTCGCCGACCGCGCCGCGCGCGCCGTGATCCCGATAGACCTTCGCGCCGTTCGTGCAGGTCTTTGCAAGCGCGTTCAGAAGGCGTTCCTCCGCGTCGGTTTTTGCAAGAGCCGCCGCGTGATCGACCGCGTCGCCGCCGAACGACAGCGCCTTGCCTATGCCGTACAGCAAAAGCCCCATCGAATAGATCATGCCCTTGTGCGTGTTCACGCCGTTCGTGGCGGCGAACATCGCGCGTTCGGCGGCAAGCCCCGCGTCTTTGAGCGGCGCCATGCCCGCGTCCGCAAGCCCGAGCCGCACGGCGGTCTTGAAATACGGCACGAGCGCCGCCGCGCTTTTCAGAAACAGCGCTACGTCCATATCGGTATGCGCGCCGTTGTTGTTCCGGTCGACCAGCCCCGGCTTCGGGGTCGTCAGAAGCTCGCGTTCCAGCGCGTGGTGCGCGGTGAACGCCAGCGTATCGGCGCAGAAATCATTCAAAAGCGCGTCGGTCGCCGCCTTCACGGCGTCCAGCCCGTGCGCGCGGCTTCTGGCACAGTCCGCAGCGGGACCGCCGCAGATCAGGCATCTGCGCGGAACGGTGCGGCTGAGCTTTTCGCCGTTTGCGTTCAGCACGTCAAAGTCGAAAAGCCGCGCGGCGGGGAAGGCGTCTTCGAGCCGCTCGAGCGTTTCCTTGACCGTCGCCGCGTCCGCTTTCAAAAGGATCAGCGCCTCCGTGCCGGTCTTTGCGTCGGTGATCCGCCGCCGGGTCTCCGCAAAGCCGAGCGCTTCAAAGAGCGCGAGCCCGCGGTCAAACAGCAGCCGCGTTTTCGGCGTGCGTTTGACGTCGCCCGCGATGTTCAGCGACAGCGAAACGAGGCAGCACGTTTCGTCCGCCGATGCAAGCATGGCGGACTGTTCCCTTGCGCGGCGTTCGCGCGCGTCAAGCATTTCGTTCAACGTAACGGAGGATGGCTGCATAGGTGGTTTCGGGTACAAGGTCCTTGGTAAGCTCCGGCCTGCCCTCGCGGATGAGCGCGCGGACGCGGCTTGCGCTGATCGCCTCAAGCCGCGGGATCTCGATGAGTTCGATGCCGCATTCGGGCAAAAGCTCCTTCATCCGGCGGTTGTAGGCGCAGGTGGTCGGGGAAAACGGCTCCTCGCCGACGAAGCGCTTTTTGATGTGCAGCGCGGGCGCGATCCTTTTTCGGAACAGCTCGACATCAAGGTCCGCCTTGACCGCGTCGGCGTGCGCCTCGTCGCGGATGAAGTAGGCGGGGAAGGTCTCGCGCGAGACGAGGTATTCGTCCGTATGCTCGACGTGGCAGTTTTCGATATGCGCCGTGCCGGCCTTCACCATCTCAAACCGTTCCTCGGGAGAGAACATGGAGCCCGGCTCGGAGACCGAAAAGACGTACAGCGCGTCGCAGTGCTTCGAGGCGTATTCGATGAGGTGCAGATGCCCGCGCGTGAACGGATCGCCGTTCACGACGATCGCGCCGCATTCGCCCTCGTAGCGCGGCAGGGAGGCGAGGTAGTCCGAAAATCCGTTTCTCCGGTCCTCCATCAGCACCGCGTCCTTCGTTTCCACGATCGGGTAAAAGCCCATCGACTGAAACATTGCGCGGTTTTTCGGCTTTGTGCAGATGAACAGCCGCTTCTGCCCCGCGCGCGAAGCCTCGTTCAAAAGCTCCGAAAGCACCGTCGCAAAGAGTCCCTCGCCCTCTAAATCGGGGGAGACCGCAAACTGCTTCAGCGTGTGCCCCGCGCGCGCGCCGCATGCCAGAACGTTGCAGTCGTCGTCCGTCGCAAGGGCGACGACGTCCGCGTCGCCTTCGTCGCGGAGGTCCATATTGGATAGAAAATTTTTATAACGCGCATCCATCCGCTTCGGAAGCGGGGTGTAATACAGAGAAATGTCCAATTTTGCCTCCCGGAAGCGGCGCATCTTGCCGTATGCCCGCCTGTTTCAGTGCGGAAAACGCGCAGAATCACCGGCTTTCCGCAGAAAAACCGGAAAAGCGACGTCTGTTCCCGCCCGCATCAGTATAACAGAAACGGGCTGCAAAACGCAAGCCCGTCATACGGATTCATAGAGAATATCTATGAAAATTTATAAAAAATATATTTGAAATCATTCATAGCCATATTTATAATATAGAATAGAGCGGCGAAGAACCTCGCCGCGGGACAATTCCTAAATTTCACCATGGGAGGAAACAGAAACGATGATCCAGTATCACGCACAGGGCATGCAGTGGAAAAACGGCGCGCCGGTTCCCGCGCCGGAGA